>Ga0308165_1002363_pt1 | contig 22833 bp, 17 predicted proteins | sample PhyWR2_FD_201032 | JGI IMG/M metagenome (GOLD analysis project Ga0308165, IMG submission 201032) | Phyllosphere microbial communities from UC Gill Tract Community Farm, Albany, California, United States - DLSLW.R2 | ecosystem: Host-associated > Plants > Phyllosphere > Unclassified | place: USA... | reverse complement strand
CGGGGGTCTGGAATTAACACCCAAGTATCATTGAAACCACCGCCACCCTGCCCCATCTAAGACCCATACCCATTGCGCAGGTGTCCCAATGAGCGACCAGCAAGATTTTCCCGAAGACCTGAGCGAATACGCTGATCCAGAAAATGCCCCGAGCCGTACGGCCGGCAAAGGCCTCGCGTTGCCTGGCCAAAACCTGCCGGACAAGGTCTACATCATCCCGATCCACAACCGCCCGTTCTTCCCGGCCCAGGTGTTGCCGGTCATCGTCAACGAAGAACCCTGGGCCGAAACCCTGGATCTGGTGAGCAAGTCCGACCATCACTCCCTGGCCCTGTTCTACATGGACACGCCCCAGGAAGACCCGCGCCACTTCGACACTTCCGCCTTGCCGCTGTACGGCACGCTCGTCAAGGTGCACCACGCCAGCCGCGAAAATGGCAAGTTGCAATTCGTTGCCCAGGGCCTCACTCGCGTACGCCTCAAGACCTGGCTCAAGCACCATCGTCCACCCTACCTGGTGGAAGTCGAGTATCCGCACCAGCCGAGCGAGCCGACCGACGAGGTCAAGGCCTACGGCATGGCGTTGATCAACGCGATCAAGGAACTGCTGCCGCTCAACCCGCTGTACAGCGAAGAGCTGAAGAATTACCTCAACCGCTTCAGCCCCAACGACCCCTCGCCCCTGACTGACTTCGCCGCTGCGCTGACCTCGGCGACCGGCAGCGAGTTGCAGGAAGTGCTCGATTGCGTGCCGATGCTCAAGCGCATGGAAAAAGTCTTGCCGATGCTGCGCAAGGAAGTCGAAGTCGCGCGTCTGCAAAAGGAGATTTCCGCCGAGGTAAACCGCAAGATCGGCGAGCACCAGCGCGAATTTTTCCTCAAGGAACAGCTCAAGGTCATCCAGCAGGAACTCGGCCTGACCAAGGACGACCGTAGCGCCGACATCGAGCAGTTCGAGCAGCGCCTGGAAGGCAAGGTGTTGCCGGCGCAGGTGCAAAAACGCCTCGAGGAGGAAATGAACAAGCTGTCGATCCTCGAAACAGGCTCGCCGGAGTATGCCGTCACCCGCAACTACCTCGACTGGGCGACCTCGGTGCCGTGGGGGGTATATGGCGATGACAAACTCGACCTCAAGCACGCGCGCAAGGTGCTGGACAAACACCATGCCGGGCTCGACGACATCAAGGATCGCATCCTCGAATTCCTCGCCGTTGGCGCCTACAAGGGCGAGATCAGCGGTTCCATCGTGCTGTTGGTGGGTCCGCCGGGCGTGGGCAAAACCAGCGTCGGCAAATCCATCGCCGAGTCCCTGGGGCGGCCGTTCTACCGCTTCAGTGTCGGCGGCATGCGCGACGAAGCCGAGATCAAGGGCCACCGGCGCACCTACATTGGCGCGCAACCGGGCAAACTCGTCCAGGCGTTGAAAGACGTCGAAGTGATGAACCCGGTGATCATGCTCGACGAAATCGACAAGATGGGCCAGAGCTACCAGGGCGACCCGGCTTCGGCGCTGCTGGAAACGCTGGACCCGGAGCAGAACGTCGAGTTTCTCGACCATTACCTCGACCTGCGCCTGGACCTGTCCAAAGTGCTGTTCGTGTGCACCGCCAACACCCTGGATTCCATCCCCGGCCCGTTGCTCGACCGCATGGAAGTCATTCGCCTGTCGGGTTACATCACCGAAGAAAAAGTTGCCATTGCCAAGCGCCACTTGTGGCCCAAGCTGCTGGAAAAGGCCGGTGTTTCCAAGGGCAGCCTGTCGATCAACGACAGCGCCTTGAAAGCCTTGATCGACGGTTACGCCCGTGAGGCCGGTGTGCGTCAGCTGGAAAAGCAGATGGGCAAGCTGGTGCGCAAGGCGGTGATGAAGCTGATCGACGATCCGAAGGCGGTGATCAAGCTCGGTCCGAAAGACCTCGAAGCATCGCTGGGCCACCCAGTGTTTCGTAACGAACAGGTATTGTCCGGCACCGGCGTCATCACGGGCCTGGCGTGGACCAGCATGGGCGGCGCCACACTGCCGATCGAAGCCACACGCATTCACACGCACAACCGTGGATTCAAGCTCACCGGGCAGTTGGGTGACGTGATGAAGGAGTCGGCGGAAATTGCCTACAGCTACATCAGCTCGAACCTGAAGTCGTTTGGCGGTGATCCGAAGTTCTTCGACGAAGCCTTCGTTCACCTGCACGTGCCGGAAGGCGCCACCCCCAAGGACGGTCCGAGTGCCGGTGTGACCATGGCCAGCGCCCTGCTCTCGCTCGCACGCAACCAACCGGCGAAAAAAGGCGTGGCCATGACCGGCGAACTGACGCTCACCGGGCATGTCCTGCCCATTGGCGGGGTGCGCGAGAAAGTGATCGCGGCGCGTCGGCAGAAGATCTTCGAATTGATCCTGCCAGAGGCCAACCGGGGCAGCTTCGAAGAGTTGCCCGATTACCTGAAGGAAGGGATTACGGTGCATTTCGCCAAGCGGTTTGCGGATGTGGCGAAAGTCCTGTTCTAACGTTGAAGGCGCTGTAGATCTCCTGTTTACAGCGCCTTCTCATCCATTCACGCGACCTAAACAACCAATCGTTCTAAAAACTGTCAGTTCTGATAGTAACGCTTCTCCAACTGCTTCCAGATACTGGTGACGAACGTCGTTCAGCTCATCAATCAGCGTCATGCAGGGAGAATGAAATGGTCGCAACCACCAAAAATTCCGGAACGTTTACCGCCAAAATGCCCCCGGAGCCAGACTTCAACGCGACTCAGGTCCAGGTCTATACAGATCCTGACGGCAAAAAACACTTTTCCGGAACCTATCGCGCCAATCCAACTGACCACGATCATCGAGTTTTCTACATCATCACAAGCCGGGACATTCCCAACGGGAAACACGAATTTCCCTCAGGCCCCGATGGAATCCAAACGGTATTGTATTCCCAGCGTGTAGATAACGTAGAAGTGACCCGCGCTACCATTGAAAAAGGTACCTTCACCGTTGAGTTCCATGAAGGCAATTACAAAATTGGCTTCCATGCAGACCTGCGTGATCGCTCGGGCAAACTCATCGATGTTCTGGGCAACGTTGACATTACGGAGAGTTAGAAGTCGCAGACACTTGAAGACTATTGCCTGCACAGGCAGGGAATAGTCTTCACCGGGCGACGCTGTCACAATTTGTCTCATCTTAAGTTATGCTCGCCGTTCGTCGTGAACGCCGGAGCCTCTGCCCTTATGTCCCCCAGCCGCCTGTTTGTCCCCCTCGCCCTCGCCCTGCTGGCCGCCTGCGCTTCGCAGCCCAAACAGAACGTGACAGTGGAAAAGCAAAGCGAATGCCCGGTGAAGATGAGCAACGGGCAAAACCTGATCCTGAGCCTGCCGAGCAACCCCACCACGGGTTATCGCTGGGCCATCCAGGATTCGGCCGGGGGCGTACTGCGCTCACTGGGACCGGAGGTTTACCGCAATCCTGAAGACGCCGGCGTGGTGGGGGCTGCCGGGGTTTCGACCTGGCGGTTCCAGGCCTTCGCCGCGGGCACCGGGCGCCTGCGCCTGACGTCGCAGCAACCTTGGGCACCGGAAGTGTTGCCGGTGGACAGCTTTGACTGCGCAATTTCGGTCAACTGATCATGGGTTGGCTGATTCTGGCGCTGATGGGCGCAGTGACCTTTCTCTATGGCCTCAGTGTGCATGCCGCACTGCTGTGCCTGCTGGTCAAACCGTTACCGGTGCTCGCCCTGCTCGGCTGGCTGCACGACGCGCCGCCCAGCGATTATCGACGCTGGATCAGCCTGGGCCTGATCTTCTCGCTGCTTGGCGATGTACTGCTGGCGTGGCCGGTGGATTTGTTCGTGTTCGGTCTCGGCGCGTTCCTGGTCGCGCATCTGGCGTACCTCAAGGCTTACCTGAGCGATTGCCGTCGGCTGGCGCTGCTGCCGTTGATCTTCGCCCTGGTGGTGGGCGCGGTCCTGCTGGGCATCCTGCTGGCCAACGGCCTGGGCCCACTGACCGTGCCGGTGATCGTCTACGGCGTGGCTATCAGCGCCATGCTTTGGCGCGCCTTGGCCCGCCTGGGCACCGACGTGCCCAGGCGTTCGGCATTACTGGCAGCCGGCGGCGCCGTGGCGTTCGTGTTTTCCGACAGCGTGATCGGCATCAACCGCTTCGTTGCGCCGTTCAACGCCGCGCCGTATGTGATCATCCTCAGTTACTGGCTGGGGCAGTGGGGCATCACGGCTTCGGCGTTTGCGCACAAACCGCGATAGCTCTTGTATTCGCACCCCACCATTCCCGGCGGTTTATCAGACAAACCGCGCATCCCCACGCCAACTTGGCTAAAATGCCGGCCTTTTCCACCGACACCGCCGGAACCGCCGTGAGCAAAGAACCCGATCGCCTATTCGCCCAGCCGTTGGCCCAGGTGCCCGACTTCGCCTTCAACGAGGACGTGGTGCGGGTGTTCCCGGACATGATCAAGCGCTCGGTGCCAGGTTATCCGACCATCGTCGAAAACCTCGGCGTGCTCGCGTCGCAGTTCGCCCAGCCGAACAGTGTGCTCTACGACCTCGGTTCGTCCCTCGGCGCCGTGACCCAGGCGTTGCGCCGCCATGTGCGCACCGACGGTTGCCGCGTCATCGCTGTGGATAACTCCGCGGCGATGGTCGAGCGTTGCCGTGAATACCTCAACGGCCAGGACTCGATGTTCCAGGAGCTGTTGCCGGTGGAGGTAATCGAAGGCGACATTCTGGCTCTCGACTTCCAGCCAGCCTCGGTGGTGGCGCTGAACTTCACCCTGCAATTCATTGCCCGGCCGCAGCGCACCGAGTTGCTCGCGCGCATTCGCCAGTCGCTGCTTCCCGGTGGCGCCCTGATTCTCTCGGAAAAGTTGCGTTTTGAAGACGAGCAGGAGCACGCGCTGCTCACCCACCTGCATGTCGCCTTCAAACGCGCCAACGGCTACAGCGAACTGGAAATCGCCCAGAAGCGCAGCGCCATCGAAAACGTCATGAAGCCCGACAGCCTCGAAGAACACCGCGAACGCCTGCTGGCTGCCGGGTTCTCGAAAGTCGTGCCGTGGTTCCAGTGCCTTAACTTTGCCTCGTTGATTGCCTTGCCATGATCGATCTGTCCCCCCTCGCCCGCCATCTGGCGGGTACACCGCTGGCCGAATGGGCCAACACCCTGCAAGCGCAACTCGACAAGAAAATGGAAAAGGGTCACGGCGACCTGGAGCGCTGGCAGAGTGCGCTGGATGCCCTGCCGAACATCCAGCCCAGCGAAGTCGACCTGCTCAATGGCCTGAAACTGGATACCAATTGCGACGACGCCACCCGCGCGCAGATGCGCAGCGCCTTGATGGGCCTGTCGCCATGGCGCAAGGGACCGTTCGATCTGTTTGGCGTGCACGTCGACACCGAATGGCGTTCGGACTGGAAGTGGTCGCGGGTCGCTCCGCACCTGGATCTCAAGGGCAAGCGCATCCTCGATGTCGGCTGCGGCAACGGCTATTACATGTGGCGCATGCTCGGCGCCGGTGCCGACAGCGTGATCGGCGTCGACCCGAACTGGCTGTTCTTCTGCCAGTTCCAGGCGGTGCAGCGTTACCTGTCGCAACCCAATGCCTGGCACCTGCCGTTTCCTTTCGAAGACTTGCCAGCGAACCTGGAAGGTTTCGATACAGTGTTTTCCATGGGCGTGTTCTACCATCGCCGCTCGCCGATCGAGCATTTGCTGGCGCTGAAGGATTGCCTGGTCAAGGGCGGTGAACTGGTACTGGAAACCCTGGTGGTCGAAGGCGACAAGCATCAGGTGTTGGTACCGGAAGATCGCTACGCACAGATGCGCAACGTGTGGTTCCTGCCGTCCGTGCCGGCGCTGGAATTGTGGCTGCGACGTGCCGGTTTCAGCGATGTGAAATGCGTGGATGTGAGCGTGACCACGGTCGAGGAGCAACGCGGGACGGAGTGGATGAAGTACCAGTCGCTCAGCGATTTCCTCGATCCTGAGGATCACAGCAAAACGATCGAAGGGCTGCCGGCGCCGATGCGGGCGGTCATAGTGGCTAAAAAGTAAGTTCTGAAAACAACCAGTAACCCTGTGGGAGCGGTGTCAGTTTTCTAATCTGCCGATTTGGCCCGTCGCGCCTTGAAGAAATCACTCAACACCGCCCCACACTCCTCTGCCAGCACCCCGCCCTCAAACAGCACCCGGTGATTCAAGAAGCCCTGGGTAAAAAACTGCCCCTGGCTCTGAACGATCCCGGCCTTGGGCTCCAGCGCGCCGTACACCACCCGCGCAATGCGCGAATGCACGATCAGCCCGGCGCACATGCTGCACGGCTCCAGCGTCACGTAGAGCGTACTGCCCGGCAGCCGGTAGTTGCTGGCAGCCAACGCCGCTGCGCGGATCGCCACCATTTCGGCGTGGGCACTGGGGTCGTGGCCGCTGATCGGGCAATTGAAGCCACGGCCGATGATTTCACCGTCCTGCACCAGCACCGCGCCCACCGGCACCTCACCCAGCGCCGCGCCTTGTTCGGCCAGTGCCAGGGCTTCACGCATGAAGTCGCGGTCACGGCTGCGATCGATGATCGCAGCAGGTCGAATCTGACGCATTACGCCACCTCGATGGCGGCCATCAGGCCGGTTTCCATGTGGTCGATCACATGGCAATGGAACATCCACACACCCGGGTTATCCGCCACCAGCGCCACCTGTGCACGCTCGTTCTTGCCCAAAAGGTAAGTGTCGGTGAAGTACGGAATCACCTTGTGCCGGTTCGAGGCAATCACCTTGAAGCTCATGCCGTGCAGGTGAATCGGGTGTTGATACTGGGTCAGGTTCTTCAATTCAAAAATGTAGCTTTTGCCCTTCTCAAGCTTGGCAATCGGCCGGTCAGCACAGGTCTTGTCGGTGATGTCCCAGGCCTTGCCGTTGATTTGCCACAGGCTCGGCGGTCTGTTGTCGACGTTGACCGACACCGAACCGACCCACTCGAAATTGAAGTTGAGTTTCTCGGCATTGGCCAGGTCCGGCTCGGCTACCGGGTTGGCCGGCAGTGCCGGTGGCCAGGTGGTCGGTTCGTCATTGTTGGCCACCGAGCGCAGTGTTCCCAAACGCACCGGACCGTTGCGCAGAGACAACTCTTCGCCGGCCGGCGGCGCCTTGATCGCCAGGCAAATGCGCATGCCAGGTCCCAGCCAGTATTCCTTGCCCAGCGGGCGCGGTTCGATGGGGTTACCGTCCAGGGCGTAGATCTTCGCTTCGACTCCGGGAATGTTCAGGCGATAGGTCAGGGTGTTGTCGAGGTTGAGCAGGCGCACCCGGGTAATCTGCCCCGCCGGCAAGTCGATGACCGGCGATGGCACACCGTTGATGGTCACCAGACGCCCGGCCGTACCGCCACGGGCGGCTTCACGGGGAATGCTGAACTCGACGAAATTGCCTTGCTCATCGACGTGCCAGTTCTTCAGGCTCAAGGTTTTTTCGTAATTGAACCCGGTCGGCTCGCGCTCTTCGACAATCAACGGCCCAACCAGCCCGCGCCCCAGTTCCTCGCTGCTGTTCACGTGAGGGTGATACCAGTAACTGCCGGCGTCGGGCACACGGAATTTGTAGTCGAAGTATTCGCCCGGCAGCACCGGAAGTTGGGACACATAGGGAACGCCGTCCATCTCCAGCGGCAGGCGGATGCCGTGCCAGTGAATGGTGGTAGCGACCGGCAGATGGTTGATAAACCGAACCCGCAGCCATTCGCCCTGGCGCACGCGCAACTCGGTGCCCGGCGCCGATGCGCCAAACGCCCAGGCCGGAGTCTTGTGCCCGGCAACCAGTTCCACATCCAGGGGCGCGGCGATCAACTCGTAGTCATGACCCGCGTCGGCATCGGCCATCTTGCCCAGCCAGTAACGCGAGGCGCCGCCCGCACCGACACCAACGACAACAAGACCGGCCAGGCCACCGAGGATTTGGCGACGGGTAAAAGACATGAACTCAACCACCTTAACGTCCAGCGCAAACCCAGCGGCCTGCAAAAGGCGAATACGATACACCTGCGGTTGCGAAACGGTAAGGGCAGCGCGGCGGATGGACGCATGTGCGCACGTCTGTGCGGTACATATGTACCGCCCCAGCGACAATTGAAGGGTTCACCCTCGAGGTCCCTATTCTCAAGGAACCGAGTCAATGAACACTGACCAGACCCCTCCCTTGCCCAATGCCGCCGACAAGGCGGCCCTGAAGGCGATTGCCGCCCATGTGGTCCGGACTTGCCCGAGCCTGCACGATACCGCCCACGAAGTTGCCGCCAACCTGTTGGTGAAATACGGCATCCATGATCTCGACCCCGATCAGGTGTATTTCCACCGGTTCAAGACCGCACAAAGTCTGGCGTCGTCTTTCACCGGTTGGCAGCATTACGGCGAAAAACCCTACGAATCCCTGACCCTCACGCAACTGGTGATCCACCGATTCCGCGCTACCGACCAGGACAACGCCGACCTTTTGGACACCTACGGCGGCTTCTACACCGCAGGCCCCGAGGTGGAAAACTTCGACGCCAGCAATGAAGTGCCACTGCATGGCAATGAGGTGCTCAAGCACTTCTGGGACCTCAACTTCAGTGACATTTACCGCAACAAACTGCATGCCTTCTGGGACGCCTACGCCGGTGACTTCCGCACGCTGGCCAAATGCACGTTCCTGGGCAAAACCATCGAGGCCCATGAGAGCGGGCGATTGAACCTCGAAGATTGCAACATGGCGCTGGAGGCGGTGATCGGTCCGATCACCTGGCCGGCCACGTTGAAAATGCTGCAAGCCGATGCATCACCCGTCTCGCACCTGCGCGTCGCCGCCCTGGATATCGCCGGCCACGCCGCCACGAATATCCTGCGAATCATCGATGCCAAGGGCCGGCAGATTCTCTATGTACCGGGTGAGGACACACCTTTGCAGGTGTTCGAGACACCCTCGGACCTGCACTGGTGGATCCTCAATCAAATGAACGATGAATCCGCTCGCCGAGCCCTCATGACTCATTTCCCATTGGCGGAACGCCAGGCCATCAGCGAAAACCTCGTCGACCTGATGAATCGCCTGACAAGCACCTGGGGCCATTCCGATCATCACCTGATCAACCAGAAAGACCAGACGATTACCGGGGACGCCTTTGGCTGGCTGCGCGACTCGACCCGCAACGCCATGACCGAAGAAGCCAACCTGTCACTGACCTCCAATGGCGATCTGCGCAAGAAACTCTGGATCGGTTACCTCAGCGCCGGCCTCAAGGTGTTCGGCCCGATGGCCGCGGTGGGCTGGCCAGTGGCACTGCCGGTGATTGGCGCGAGCATTGCCAGCATGGGCCTGAATATCGATCAGGCGGTAACCGGCAAGACCGCCAGTGAGCGCAAGGAAGGCGTGATCGGGGCGATCTTCAATGCCATCGACGCGCTGTTCAATCTGCCGTTTCTCAAGGGTGTCGGGTCGGTGGCGGAGGTCGGTGCCGAGGTCGATGCGGCGGAAGCGGCAGAGTGGGACGAGTACGCCGAGTCGTCACGAACCCCGGACGAATCGGCCGTGCCCGATAAACCATCCGAAGGGCTGCCAACAGCCGCAGAAGCACCGTCGCCGAAGCCGGCTCCGCGCGCCGACATACCGGAGAAATTTCAAACCAACGAACTGCTGGACAGCAAAACGCCCGTCAGCGAACCCGGTAAATTCCAGGGTATCTATCCGCTCGATGGCGACCCGCCGTACGCCATCATGATCAACGACAACGCCTACTACGTGCGCTACTTCCCCGACTCCAGGGGGGGCGGTTACTGGGCGATCGTCGACCCGACCCGGCCCAACCAGTTTATCCACTCCCTGCCCGTGCGCCTGAATGCCGAAGGACAATGGGAACGGATGCCCAAACTGCGATTGGCGGCCGGTGGGCAATGCATGGGCAAGACCGCCTGCGTGGTCGAACTGGAGTTGACTGAACAAGCAGCCGCCCAGCCCGCATCGCCCGCCCCGGAACAACCCCATCCGAGCGCCCTGCCGCCCATTTCCACCGGACCCAGACGAATTGTGACGTCCTACGACGTCGATCCCTATAAAGCGTACGGTTTGAAGCGCTGGGCATTGGACCTCCCTGAAACCCACGTCCGGATACAGAGAGGCCCCAGCGGCGAATTGCTTTCCCAGGATCGCTACGCACTTAACTTCGCCCAGAAACACCAGTCGCTGTTGACGTCCGCACGGCGTTTCTACCAGAACCTCGACTGGCGCTCTTTGCCTTCACGTCCGCACATTCCGGCGGTCGACAGTTCGATGACGTTCACAACGTTGATCAAGCGCACGTTCAGCGCCTTTCCCGGATTGGTCATCGGCGAAACACTCGACCGGATCACCAGCATGAAACTGGTGATCAAGGACATGCCAACGCTGGCCGCCGAGGGCGTGAAAACCATCTACATGCGGCGCCTGCTCGCCGACTTTGCCCAGGAGGACCTTAATCAATATTTCAACACCGGCGTGATGTCCGAGGACCTGGAAAAATACCTGACTCAACTGGGCACCGATCCGGCTGGGCGCTTCAATGATCTGGAGCTGGTCAAGGCAGCCCGAGCCCAGCGTATCCGCGTGCAGGCTCTGGACTGCGCGGCCAACTATCGAAAACCCGTCGCCATGATCCCCCAGGATGAGCAGATGATGGCCAACCACCTGGCGAGCGAAATCATGTTCTCGTACAGGGTGCTCAATGGCGCCGGGAAATGGTTGGTACTGACCGGAGCGGAAAGCACCAACACGTTCAGGGGGATGGCAGGCCTCAGCGAGTTGGAAGGAGGCCTGGGCGTACGCATTGAGGAGGTGGACCCAGGACAAGGGCATGGCCTGGAAATCGATCCCGGCATTGAAATGGATCGCGGCCCCTCCGTGACCAGCGTGTTCAAGGGCAGGACCGACATCCTTTACAGCGACCTGCGCCTGCAAGTGGAAGCGCCGCCGGTGAATTGGACCGAAGAGCGAATCAGACGCCTGCTGTTCCGCAGGGGCATGTACCTGTTCCAGAAAGCCGAAGGTGCATACACCCTCGTCCATCGCAGCGGCGAGGGCTCCATCGTCCACACCGCCGTGGAGCCACTGGCGCACGGTAACCTGTGCATCATCCGCCCCGCATGGACAGAGGTCAGCGGCGTTCCGTTTCCTTCCGTCGAGCTGCTGTCGCGGGCGCTGAGCGGCATGGGCATGGTGTTGCAGAGCCGTATTCCGAGCTGACGTGATCGCTCACATTTGAATGCCCCCGCGGGCCACATTCGACCCGCGCGGGTTCACGATGCGCTCGCACGCTGCGGTTTTTTCGTACGCATACCATCCATGTTCCGACATCGCACTGCCCTGTCTTCTGACAGACCCTTTACCCTTGCGCCTGAAATGATCCTGGCTGTTTTCAACCCACCACGATCAAGGAAAGCCTGTGAACACTCCAAAAGACGATGCACTGCCCAATTCCGCCGACAGAGAGGCGCTCAAGCAACTGGCTCCGACACTCGTCGCCTCCTGCCCCGACATGTACGAAATGGCCTGCGCCATCTCCCGGGATATTCTTGCCGAACACCAGCTCAGCCACCTGGAACCCGAACAGGTTTACTTCCATCGATTTCACGCCGCGCAAAGTAGCCCGCTGACCTTCACCGGCTGGGAGCATCGTGTTGAAGTCCCCCGCGAATCGATGACCCTGCCGCAACTGGTCATCCAGCGATTCAGCGTGCACGACCAAGACAACGCAGACCTGCTCGACTCCGACGCCGGCTTCTACACCGCCGGCCCGGACGCCGGCAATTACGACCAGACCAACGAAATACGTTTGCACGCCAAGGATGTGCTGAAGGTGTTCTGGGACCTCAACTTCGCCGACAAGTACCGGAAAAAGATCAAGGCGTTCTGGTACAACCACCGCAAGACGTTCCGCATGTTGGCCAAATGTACTTTTCTCGCCAAGGCCATGGAGGACCGTGAAAGCGGGCGGCTTTCCGACGATAACTTCCGGACGGCCGTCAACGCCGTGGCCGGCAACGTCCGTTGGCCTGTGACGCGCCAGATGCTCGAAGAGCAAGCACCCCCTCCCAAGGGCGTACGCATCAGCCTGTTGAAAGTCGGCGACTTCATCGCCACCGACATCCTGTGCATCGTCGACGCCCATGGCAGGAAAATGATCTACACCCCTGGCGAAGTTTGGGGCGTGCATGCCTTGCAGTCCGACCGCCATGTGCACTGGTGGATCCTGTCGAAAATCAAGACGCCGTCCGGTCGCAAGCGTTTCATGGCGCACTTCCAGGTTGCCGATCACGACATTACGGAGGACAGCTCCTCGCGCAAGAGTGCAAAGCTTGAGTGGCTCGAAATACTGAACCCGGGCGCGGCACTCGCGGCAAAGATACTGAGTGAGCCAAACAACCAGAACGTCGGCCTCACCCATGTGCTCGATCTGCTGACCACGACCTGGCACACCAATGATCACAAGTTGGTCGCACTGTCGGCCGAAGCGGTGGAAGGCGATGCCTTCACGTTCCTGGGGTACGCGACCCATGCGCGCATGATCAGCGACGCCGAGTTCATGCTGCACTCCAATGGCGAGCTGCGTAAAAAACTGTGGATCGGTTACCTGAACGCCTTTAACAAGATGTTTGGTCCGATGGCCGCTGTGGGCTGGCCAGTCGCGCTGGCGGTGGTGGGTGCGGGCATCGCCAACGTCGGACTGGAGATCGATCAGGCGGTCAACGGCAAGACACCGGGCGCGCGCAAGTCAGCAGTGACCGCGGCAATCTTCACCGCCATCGACACGCTGTTCAACGCCACGTTCCTGGCGGGTGAAGGCGCCCTGCCGGAAATTGCCGAGACCTCGGTGCTCATAGAAGAGGAAGAGGCGCTACTGTTTGAAGCGGCGAAGGCGCGTACTCCGCTGCCGCCGATCGAGGATATCGCACCGACGCAAGTATTGCCCAAGGCACCGGAGAATTTCCTCGACTCGTTCAAAACCACCCTCACCGAACCGACTCTCCTGGAGGCCGACAACCCCAAATTCCAGGAAATCTTCAGGACACCGTCCGGCAAGACCTACATCCTGATGCGCCGCGCCGGCGCCGATGCCTTCTACGAGGTGCGCTATGTCGAGCAGATGCGTGGGTGGGTGATCATCGACCCGGTACACCCCTACTCGTTTTATCGCAATGTGCCGGTGCGCCTGAACGAAGCGTTGAAATGGGAGCCGGTCGCCCGCCCCGGCTTGCGCGGTGGCATGAAGATCTTCGGCGACTGGCCCTGGGGGCATACGACCACACCGCTGCCGGAAATCGCCACCGAACCCATGCCCTACGACGTGGCGGAATCGGTAAAAGCCGAACTGCGACCCGTGGCCGAGGCCCGTACCGATGATTTCCCACTGGACATCGGGCCTGAAACCGATGGCCTTTACCAGAACTTCAAATCGCTGCGTCGTCGCCTTTATGCCGACGCGAGCAGCTTCTATCGCGACCCCGTCTTTCCCGCGCGGCCGGCAGTGCCTGCCGTAAAATCGTCGACCACCTTTGCCGACTTGAGCAAAGGCGTGCTCAAGGATGGGCCTGGCCTGGTGCTCGGGCAGCCGAACGCCAGCACCACCGCCCGACGCCTCCTCATCAAGAACTTCAAAGTGCTGAACAAGCAGAAGGTCAGGACGTTGTACGTGGATCGCCTGATGACCGATTTCCACCAGGCCGACCTCGATCTGTTCCACCAGATCGGCGAAATGTCCCCAACGCTGGAAGATTCGCTGAAGGCCATGGACCTGCAGATGGGCACCGATCCGGCCGGCCCCCACAGTTACATCGAGCTGGTGACGGCCGCGCAGAAAAACCACATTCGCGTGCAAGCCATCGACTGCATGGCCAGCCGGCGATTTCCGGGCATGGAGCGCACGACGGACGCCAGTGCCCGGAAAATGCTGAACTACTTTTCGGACGAAACCATCCGCGCCGACCAGACCGCACGAGGGGCCAATCGCTGGGTGGCGCTGGTGGATGACGATCGCGCCGGTAGCCTTTACAACGTCGCGGGCATCGGCAAGCTGAGGGGCGCCGTCTCGTTGCGCATTGAAGACGTGCCCACCGGCGCTGCCGGGTTGACCGTCGATCCAGGAAGAGAAGTGCTCGATGAGTTGGATCGCGCTATCGACCTGCTCAAGGGCGACCTGCGCCTGCAAGTGGAAGCCAACACACCCATTGTCACGTTCAAGACGGTCGAGAAAGCCTTGCCCAGAAGTGGCATGTTCATGATTGAAGACAATGCAACCCTGATCCACCGCAGCAGTGACGGGACTCTGGTGCGCACACCGTTGCAGCGCGATGCCGGTGGATATTTCCTGATACGTCCACGGTGGAGGCTGGTCAGCGGACGTCGCTACGCCAGCCTCAATGAACTGGCCCTGGCGCTGGGAGACGAAGGCCTGACCCAAGCGCATGTGCGCATCGATCCCCTGGCTGCAGAGCCGCACATCAAGCCGCTGCCGGCTGCCGGAGGTACGGGCCAGGTGCCGAACCCGGATATCGAGCTGCCCGATAATCCGCTGTTTACCTCACCCTACGAGATTCCACGGGAGCTTCGCGGGAGTCTCAAGGACGCCGTCAACAACCCAGACGGGAGACTGCTGGGGGATGTTTTTGCTGAACTTGACGAAGAAGGCTCCTCACTGTCGGTCTTCCAGGCTTCACGTCGACGCTTGTTTGAGGCGACCAAAGCGTTTTTCGCCGACCTGGTCCTGGCCAAGCGACCACCGCTGCCGCCGATCGATCCCGCCTGGAATGCCGAATCGTTCATCGAGTGGTGGCTGGTGCATTACGACGGCCTGGTCATTGGTGAGAGTCATGCCGACATCGGCAGCAAGCAGTGGCTGATCGAAAATATGGAACTGATGGCCCGCAAGGGTGTGAAAACACTCTACATGGAGCATTTGCTCACTGACTTTCACCAGGCGTCACTGGACAGTTTTGCCAGGAGCGGCGTCATGCCCAGGGACCTTGAAATGTACCTGCAGAGCCTGGATACGGGCCACATGACCGATCCGTCACTCACCTTCAACTTCCTCGAACTGGTGAGGGAAGCCACCCGCTACGGCGTCCGGGTCCAGGCCATCGACTGCATGGCCAGTTACCGGCTGAACGGCATGCAGGGCCTGCAAAAGACCACACGCCAGGCGATGATGAATTTCTACGCCCAGACCGTCATCGACGCCGACCTGACGACTCGCGGGCCAGGCAAATGGGTGTCGCTAGTGGGGAACTCCCATGCCAGTACATTTGAAGGTGTGCCTGGGGTCAGTGAATTGGAGAATGCGCTGGGGCTGCGCATCGAAGATGTGGGCAAGGGCCAGTCGCACGGCTTTGAACCTGATCCTGGCAGAACCTATATCGATATCACGGGCAAGCCGGAGGGGACGGTGAAAAGCGATCTCCGATTACAGATGGAAACGCCATGGCTGAGCCGAACGGACGAGGAGCTCGAACAGTTACTGAGCCGCCCCGGCATGTACACCCTCCAACGCAGACCGGACCGCGTTTTTCTCGTACACCGTGGGCGTGATGGCGTGATCGTGAAAACGCCTATCTGGTATGAGTCCGGGCATTTTTATATTCAACGCCCGGCGTGGCTATCACTGCATGAAAAACGCTTCTCCAACATGGGAGCACTGCGCAGGACTTTGGAAGAACTGAAACTGACCGAAGCGAGCTGATCCGCAACGCACGGATGCCGCACAGATCCCCCCCTCTGTAGGAGCGAGCATGCTCGCGATGAACGCCTAGACACCGCTGGCATCCAGACAACCAGCGTCATCGTTCACCACCATCGCGAGCATGCTCGCTCCTACAGTTTCAGTGTTCCGCCTCCATGTCGTTCCAGCGCCACACAATCCCATCCCCGCGTGCTAGAGCCTCCGAACCCAGGCAAAATGCGATGTCACAAAATGTTTCACTGTCATTTTCTATGTTGTACGATGACGTACCTGTGCTTCATGACAGACCCACAATTTTAATAAAATGGGCAAGGAGCGACTTTTGATCATTCGCAGTATCGAAGTTATCCGCATCAGCATCCCGTTCAGTACGGGCGCCAGCCAGCGGCAAAACCACGGCCAGGCCAAGGACGACGACGCCTTCAATGCCGCCTCGCCCAGCCATCAGCGCATGCAAAGCCTGATGCTCAAAGTCACCACGGACACCGGGCTGGTAGGCTGGGGTGAAGCGTTCGGACACGGCTCCAATCCGGTGACGTTCCAGGCGTTGACGGCCGTGGTCGGCCCGATGTTCATCGGCACTTCGCTGGAGCATCGCGAGCAGACGATGGAAAAGGTCCGCCGCGCCGTGCATGGTTTCGGCTCGACCGGTGCCATGGTCTACGCCCTCTCCGGTATCGACATCGCCCTGTGGGACCTCGCGGCCCAGGTGGCCGGCGCTCCGCTGCATCAACTGCTGGGCGGCACGCCTCGCAAGCTGGAGCTGTATGCCAGCCTGGTCAGCTACGGCAACGATCCCGACGAGGTCTATCGCCAGGTCAGCCGCGCCCGCGATCTGGGCTTTCGCAAGATCAAACTGCACGAAACCCACGTCGACGCGATTGCCGCCGCTCGCAGGGCACTGCCTGTCTCTGCGGGCGAGTTGATGGTGGACGTGAATTGCCCATGGTCGGTTACCGAAGCGAGCGAAATCGCCGAACGCCTGAAAACCCTGGAATTGACCTGGCTGGAAGAACCGGTCTGGCCGCCCGATGACGTCGCCGGACTGGCACAGGTGCGTCAACAAGGCGTGCCGTTGTCCGCGGGCGAGAATGCTGCCGGAGTACAGGGCATCAAGACCTTGCTCGAACAACAAGCCATCGATGTGGTGCAACCCAGCGTGGCGAAAATCGGTGGCATCGGCGCCATGCTTCAGGTATTTGCCCTCGCTGAACAGCATGGCGTGAAAGTCGTGCCGCACTGCTTCTACTTCGGCCCAGGCCTTTTGGCCGTGGCGCACCTGTGCACGTTGCTGCCGCCGAATGTGGCGGTGGAAGTGCCCTTCATCGAGTTCGAACGCCTGCTCTACCCTGCCCTGGCCTTCAAGCCGCACATGCAACTGCCAACCGCCCCCGGCCTGGGCTTCGACCCGGACCTGCAAGTGCTCGAAGACTACTGCCTGGAACGTACGTTGATCGACTGAGCCATCCCTGTTTTCTGTCAATAATAAAGGCCATAAAAGAATGAAAGGCTATTACCGCTGGAACATTGCCGGCCTGCTGTTTTTCGCCGGCATGCTCAACTACCTCGACCGCGCGGCCCTCTCGGTCGTCGCGCCACTGCTCAAGACCGAATTGCACATCGACGATGCGCAAATGGGCTTCATCTTCAGCTCGTTTTTCTTCGGCTACTGCGCGCTGTGCTTCATCGGCGGCTGGGCGGCGGACAAGTACGGGCCGAAAAAGGTGTTCGCCTGGGCCGCCGGCAGTTGGTCGGTGTTCTGCGGCCTGACCGCCGTCATCACCGGCTACCTGCAACTGCTGATCTTCCGCGTATTGTTTGGCATGGGCGAGGGGCCGATGGGCACCACGACCAACAAGGCCATCACCAACTGGTTCCCACGCCAGGAAGCCGGACGCGCCCTGGGCTTCACCAACTGCGGGCAACCGCTGGGCGCAGCTCTGGCTGGTCCCGTGGTCGGGCTGGTGGCGTTCAACTTCGGCTGGCGCATTTCCTTCGTGGTCATCGCCGTGCTGGGCGCGTTGTGGCTACTGGCCTGGCTGATGATCTTCAAGGACACCCCGGACCATCACGCGAGTGTCTCCCAGGCCGAACGTGAACTGATCCGTGCCGGGCGCGAAGAAGTGTTGGTGGAGAACGTCGAAGAAGGCCGCAGCCTGTTCAGCTACATTTTTTCCATACCGGTACTGGCCGTCGCGACCGCGTTCTTCTGCTTCAACTACGTGCTGTATTTCTTCCTGACCTGGCTGCCCAGCTACCTGATGGACTACCAGCACCTGGACATCAAGAGCATGAGCATCATCGGCGTGATCCCGTGGCTCGGTGCGGCGGTGGGCTTCCTCGGCGGCGGCTTCCTCACCGATGCCCTGACCAAGAAGCTCAACAACGTCATCCTTGCCCGTAAAATCATGCTCATCCTGGGCCTTGGCGTCGCCGCCACCTGCGTGCTGATCACGACCCAGGTGACTTCGCTGAGCATGGCCGTGGCGTGCATCACCATTTCCAGCGTGTTCCTGTTCGTGACCCCGCAAATCTGCTGGGCCCTGATTCAGGACATCGTGCCGAAAAACCGCGTCGGCGGCACCGGTGGCTTCGTCCACCTGCTGGCCAACCTGGCCGGCATCATCGCGCCCACGCTGACCGGGCTGGTCGTCCAGTACGGCGGCGGCTACAACGTGGCCTTCATCATCTCGGCGGCGGTCTGTGGCCTGGGGATGTTGGTGGTGGTGTTGGCGGTGCGGGGGCAGAGTCAGCAGGGCCCGGCTGCGGCAGCGGCGGTGCACTGAGCATTTCGAGTCACCCAAAGACGACGGCAGACGGCGCATTCATCGCTGTTCATCGGCCTCTTTCAAGAGGTCGATGAACGCACGCAACGGTGATGGCATGTGCCGATTGCGCGGGTAGTAAAGCGCCAGCCCAGGTATCGGCGGGCACCAGTTCGCCAGAACCGTCACCAGTCGCCCCGCCTTCAGCGCAGGTTGCGCAAAGTGTTCCGGCACGTAGGCGATGCCGCGTCCGGCCGCCGCCGCTTCCACCAGCAGATCGTTGTCATCAAGCGTGAGGTTGCCGGGCACATCGACCGTCACGTGCGCGCCGCGTCGGGAAAACTCCCACCGATAGCGCCTTCCACCCGGCAGACGTTGGCGTAGGCAGGAATGCGCCTGGAGATCGTCGGGCGTTTCGGGAATGCCACGGTCTTGCAGATAGGCGGGAGCAGCGACGGCGATGAAACGCACGTCGCCGCCGAAGCTGACGGCAATCATGTCTTGAGGGACGGTCTCGAGAAGGCGAACGCCGGCATCAAAACCTTGCTCCACGATGTCGACTAGCTGGCCTTGCGAGACAAGGTCGAGTTCAACCTCAGGGTACAGGTCCAGAAAACGGGGCACGACATCCCGCAACAGGATACGCGCCCCACTCTTGTTCGCATTGATCCGTAACTGGCCGCTGGGCGTTCCGCGGGCGTCAGACAGCGTATCCAAAGCCTGATCCAGGTCCTGGAGCACCGGCTCGAGTCGTGCGAGCAGCTTCGATCCCGCCGGGGTCAGCGACACGCTGCGCGTCGTACGATTGAGCAACCGTATGCCCAGTTTTTCCTCCAGCCCGATCACGGCGTGGCTGAGTGCCGAGCGTGACACGCCCATCGCGTCCGCCGCCTTGCGAAAGCTGCGGTGGCTCGCTACGGCAGCAAATGCCGCCAAATCATTCAGGCTTGGACGGGGCATTCGTGAAATATCCTCACCAGCTCAACTCATATTGGCCGTCTTATACCACCCTTCGAACTGATTTAACGTGAGGAGCACTACCCACAACGAACTGACCAGGGACCTGCTCATGCTCATCCGTTCAGCCATCTTCGCACTCGTCATCTGTCTCCCGGCTCTCCCCGCATTCGCGCAGACAGCAGCAAAAAACCAGGTGGTTGGAACCTGGAGAGTGGTTTCGGCAACGATCGATCCCGGTGGCCGTAATATCCCTGCGTATGGCGAGAGGCCCAACGGTCTTCTCGTGTTCACCGCGGACATGCATTTCATCGAAGTGCTGACCGATGCCAGCACCCCGCGCTTTGCCTCCGATGCCCGGGGCGAAGGAACCGATGAGGAGAACCGCAGGGCGATGTCAGGCAGTATCGGCTTCTTCGGCACCTATACCGTCGATGAAGAAGGTCAGTTCAGCGGCAATCACGTCCAAGCGGCGACGTTTCCCAACTGGGTCGGCAGCACCCGCACCCGCGAGCAGCTCACACTGGTGGTGAATGGCGATCGCATGACCGAACACTTTCGACGCCCGGAGGGCACTGCAATCCAGATCGAATTCCAGCGGGTCAAGTGAGGCCCGCGATGGGCTCACGTCGAGCTACGAGCGCGCGCATTGGCCTGGGCCCCACGGATCAGTCCCTGGTATTGGTCATCCTTGCCCGGGTACCAGGGCATCCGGCCTATTTGCGAAAAACCTGGAATAGTCTCCATGTGCTGCACCATGCGCCGGCGCATCGCCTCGTCCGGCAAGGGGCCGTACATGGCCTGCACGTTATCTTCGGCATGATCAGGATTTGATGTGCCACACAATACCGTCGTGACCGCCGGATGGGCCATGACCCACTTGAGGAAAAACTGCGCCCAGGTCGCGGCTTCGAACTCCCGGGCGAAGGCAGGCAGCGGACGCCCTTCCACCACCTTCATCAGGCGCGCCTTCTCGAGCGGAAGATTGATGAAGACGCCGACGCCATGGGCTGCGGCGGCTGGCAGCAGGCGCCGCTCGGCGCTGCGGTCGAAGATCGAATAGTTCGTCTGGACGAAATCGACACCGCCTCCCTCAACCAGTTGGGCAAGCTGATCCTGCGCCCCGGCTTCGTGGTGGGTGACACCAACGTAGCGAATGCGACCTTCCTTCTTCCACGCGTGCATGAGCGGGACGATTACCGGTGCATTGATGAGGGTATGGCACTGCATGAGGTCGATCGTATCGCGCCAGACACGCAGCCTCGACTGCTCGAAACTTGCCACTGCATGGCTTTCGTCGCCGAGGTATTCGCCGGTCGACCAGATCTTGTTGGCCATGAAGATCTCGGAGGCCTGTGGTGTGCTGGCCAGAAACGCCCCCACCGAGACTTCCGCCGAACCGTAGAGGGGCGACGTGTCGACCACTCGACCACCGCCCGCGACATAGCGCCGGAAGACCTCGCGTAGATGGCTGCGGTCGCCACCCGGGCGAGCGTCAAACGTCAGGAACGTGCCCAGGCCAAGCGAAGTCAGCGTCTGCTGGGTTCGCGCAATCGTGCGGGTCCGCACAGGTGTGGCGGCCGCCGTTACCGGCGAACCCGCTGGCGCCTGAGCGTGAGCCTCGGCGGGAAACAAGTGGGTTGCCGCCAGTAGTGTGGCGCCTGCGCCAATGGCCCCCATAAAGCCGCGTCGATTAAGGCCGGGCTGCTGTTGTTCACTCATCCGTCAGTCTCCTGTTGTGTCTTCATGCACGGGACACGTTTGCGCCCGCTTGCCGTTTGCCTATAAGTGACACACGTCGACTGCACAGATAAGCTGATCAAAACCGATCAACTTGATAAGCAGGCCTTAACAATGCCGCCATTACGCCTGGACAGCCTGGAGACCCTTGAGGACGTCGTTCGCTCAGGTGGTTTTAGAGCCGCAGCGCTGGGCAGGGGTGTTTCGTCATCCGCCATCAGCCAATCGATCAGCACCCTCGAAGAAGCGCTAGGCATCCGGCTGCTGAACCGAACCACACGCAGCGTCGCGCTGACCCAAGCGGGCGAGCAACTTCTGCAGCGACTGGGGCCCGCGTTACACGAAATAAGAGCGGCGTTGGACGACCTCAATCAGCTTCGCGACCGCCCCTCCGGCACCGTGCGCATCAATGCGCCGGGGCCGGCGGCCGATCACGTGCTGTGTCCCCTGGCCTTTGAGTTCATGAAGCTCTATCCCGAGGTCAGCGTTGAGATCGTCAGCGATGCCGCGATCATCGATATCGTGGAACAAGGTTTTGATGCCGGCGTGCGTTTTGGCAACCAGCTCGCTCAGGACATGATCGCCGTGCCCCTGGGCCCGGCCCTGCGCTATGCAATCGTGGCCGCGCCCGATTATCTCCAGGAGCGCGGTCAGCCGCAGGTTCCGCAAGATCTGCTGCAACACGACTGCATCCGTCGCCGTTTCCCCGGCGGTACCCTGGTGACGTGGACATTCGAGAAGGATGACGACAAAGTGGAAATCGCCCCCGAGGGCCGGCTGACGCTGGGTTCAGCGCATCAGGAACGCCAGGCCGCGCTGGCCGGGTCGGGAATCGCCCACCTGTTCGAGGATTATGTGCGTGAAGACATCGAGCACGGCAGGCTGGTCGAATTGCTCAACGACTGGCAGCAGACGCTACCGAGCTGGTACCTGTACTACCCGAGCCGGCGACACCCAAGCGCAGCCGTGCGGGCTTTTCTTGAATACATCCGTGATCAGCGATGATTTTCCACCAGCGATTCAACGCCCACCATTTGATGGGCACGCCGACGGGGATTGACCCGTCGGCTGATGCCACACTGATCCTAGGGAAGAACACCATGTTCACAAGGAAGCTGTTGATAAGTTTTTGCACATTGTTACTGGTTGGCTGCACGGGCAGGGGCTTTCAACCGCCGCCGCCGGAATTTACCAGTTGGAAAAAAAGCGGAGTCTCGCAAGACGGCGTCAAGAGCGCCATGACCGCCTGTGGTTATACCAACCTGGTGGGGACGGGAGACAAGACGCCGATTGACCAGGTACTCACGCGGTTCTATTGCATGAAGGACGCCGGGTTCTCGCGCAACGATAACATTGACCTTTGTAAAGAAGGCCGCATTGGCGAGTCACCGGTGTGCGAAGGCCGCCGGTAGATCGCTCATAGCATGCCGCTGCCGCGCAAGAACTCGCACTTTACGCGGGCATGAAAAAACCGGCCGGAGCCGGTTCTTTCATGCAGCGCTGCGGGTTATTCCCACTCAATCGTCGCCGGCGGCTTGCTGCTCACGTCATACACCACCCGATTGATCCCGCGCACCTCGTTGATGATCCGCCCTGACACTTTGGCCAGCAGCGAATAAGGCAACTGCGCCCA
>Ga0308165_1002358_pt1 | contig 22857 bp, 21 predicted proteins | sample PhyWR2_FD_201032 | JGI IMG/M metagenome (GOLD analysis project Ga0308165, IMG submission 201032) | Phyllosphere microbial communities from UC Gill Tract Community Farm, Albany, California, United States - DLSLW.R2 | ecosystem: Host-associated > Plants > Phyllosphere > Unclassified | place: USA... | reverse complement strand
CTACTGGAAATGTCCCGTCAGCGCCTGCGCCCATCGCTGGGTGAAAGCAGCGGCATCGTTTGCCCGCGCTGCAACGGCACCGGCATCATCCGTGATGTTGAATCGCTGTCCCTGGCGATCCTGCGCCTGATCGAAGAAGAAGCCCTGAAAGACCGCACTGCCGAAGTCCGCGCCCAGGTGCCGATTCCGGTTGCAGCCTTCCTGCTCAACGAAAAACGCAACTCGATCACCAAGATCGAACTGCGCACCCGTGCCCGTATCGTCATTCTGCCGAACGATCACCTCGAAACGCCGCATTTTGAAGTCCAGCGTCTTCGCGATGACAGCCCGGAAGCCGCCAACAGCCAGTCCAGCTACGAAATCGCTGCGGCTGCGGCCGAAGTCGAAGAAGTCCAACCGGCTGCTGCGACCCGCACCCTGGTTCGCCAGGAAGCTGCGGTCAAGACGGCTCCAGCCCGCGCCAACGCTCCGGTTCCAACCGAAGTCCCTGCCACTCCGGTAGCGGCCCCGGTTGCCGCGCCAGAGCCAAGCCTGTTCAAGGGCCTGGTGAAGTCGTTGGTCAGCCTGTTCGCGACCAAGGAAGAGCCTGCTGCCCCGGCCGTGGTTGAAAAGCCAGCCGCTGAGCGTCCAGCACGCAACGAAGAGCGTCGTAACGGCCGTCAGCAAAGCCGCAACCGTAACGGTCGCCGCGATGAAGAACGCAAACCTCGCGAAGAACGTGCACCGCGCGAAGAGCGCGCGCCACGTGAACCGCGCGAAGCCCGTGAAGAAGCACCGGCCGCTCGCGAAGAACGCGCACCACGCGCCCCGCGTGAAGAACGTGCACCGCGCGCCCCTCGCGAAGACCGCAAGCCGCGTGGCGAGCGTGAAGAGCGGGTTCGTGTACTGCGTGAACCTCTGGATACCGTTGCACCGGAAACCGCTGCAGTTGCCGCCACCGAAGAACGTCCGGCCCGTCAGCCGCGCGAAGAGCGCGCTCCACGCCCACCGCGTGAAGAGCGTCAACCGCGTGCCGAACAAGCCGCTGCTGCCGTAGCCGAAGAAGAACTGACCGGCAACGAAGAGCAACCGGGTGAAGACGGTCAGGAAGGCGCCGAAGGTGATCGTCCACGTCGTCGTTCCCGTGGCCAGCGTCGTCGCAGCAACCGTCGCGAGCGTCAACGCGATGCCGACGGCAACGTGATCGAAGGCTCGGAAGAGTCGCCAGCCACCGAAGGCAGCGAAGCACCAAGCGCCGCCGACCTGGCCGCTGGCCTGGCGGTCACCGCCGCTGTCGCCAGCACCGTGATCAGCGCTCCGGCCGAAGCACAGGCCAACGAGCAAGCCGAACGCGCCACTGCCACCACGCTTGAGACTGCCCCAGTCGAAGCGCCGGTCGTTGAAGCGAACACGCCCGTGCAAGTGACCGCCGCTCCGGAAATCGAAGTGGCTCCAGCGCAGTCTGAAGCCCAACCGCAAGCTGAAGCAGTTGCAGAGCCTGCGGTGGTTGTGGAAGAAGCGCCGGCTGTGGTTGCCGAGCCAGCCGTCGAAGTCGCGGCTGAAACCGTGACCGAAACCGTGCGCGAAGTTCGTGAAGAACAAACCGCCTTCAACTGGGTGGCCGAACCAGCCGTTGTCGAAGCGCCAGCGCCAGTCGCCGAGCCGGAAACTGCCGAAGCCATGGTCAGCGAACCTGTGGTGGTAGCTGCCGAACCAGCCCCCGTGGTAGAGGCCCCGGTGGTTACCCAGGCACCGGCACCCGTTGTCGAAGCGGCTCCAGCCAGCGCACTGACTCCAAGCGGCCGCGCGCCGAATGACCCACGTGAAGTGCGTCGTCGCAAGCGCGAGGAAGAGCGTTTGCAGAAGGAAGCCGAACTGGCCGCCGCAGCTGCTCCCGTTGAAGCGGTGGCGGTCGAAGAGCCAGCACCGGTTGCTGCTGAAGTGGTCGAGGCCCCTGCCCCGGTCGCTGAAGAAGCTACCGAATCGGTGATCCACGAAGCTCCGCGCTCCGTTCAGGAAGCCGTGGTGCAACACGAAGCCGAGGAAAAGGAACACGAGCCTAAACCGCTCGCCTGATCCTGCGGCAACTGAAAGCCCCGCCTGGTGACGCCAGGCGGGGCTTTTTTATGTCTGAATGCCTGTGGTGCCCGGGTACGCAGTCCACCTGTGGGAGCGGGCTTGCCCGCGATGGTCGTTAACGATAACTCGGGGTAGCTGGGAGGTCACCGATAGCTGGGCCACCATCGCGAGCAAGCTCGCTCCTACAGGGGTGTCGATCTACCCGGAGAAGATTAATGCCTCAGGGACATCCACATCCCACAACACTCCAGGATCATCCACTGGCACCTCAGCCACCTTCGCCGAGACGAACAATGGTTTGGCGCCACGGTCTCCCGACAGCGCCATCAACCCGGGACCGAACGAACGCCCAAATCCCACGGGATGGCCATACTCGCCGTTGATCACAGGCACACTGATCCCATCATCCGTCACCCCCGTCAGCACTTTCTCGAAGGTGGACGACAGGATGAACGGCATATCGCCCAAGGCGATCAGCCACCCGGCGAGCTGCGGACAAGCCGCGACCCCGGCCGCGATGCTGTCGCCCATGCCGGTGGATTCGATCAGGACAATCTCGAAACCATAGGCCTGGGCCATGCGGATGACTTGTGGACGGTCTTCGGTGGTGACCAGCACGCGCTTCGTCAGTCCAGCCGGCACACTCATCAGCACCTGCTCGATCACCGAACGCACGGCGCCATCGCGCCCGGCGCAGTCAGCCAGCAACTTGTCCCGAGCACCACCCGCTGCCTGCCGGAACCGGGTGCCCTGCCCCGCAGCCAGGACGATGACGCCGATGGACTCGTTCATGCACTTTCCTTTTTCTGCTTCAACTCGATGCCATTTTTGATCGCGACGATTTCAGCCAGCAACGACAACGCGATCTCCGCCGGGGAATGGCTGCCAATGTGCAAACCGATCGGGCCATGTAACCGTCCGATGGCCGCTTGAGACAAGCCTAGCTGAGCCAGGTTGGCTCGACGTTTCTGGCTGTTGACCCGCGAACCCAGCGCACCCACATAAAAAGCCCTGGAATCGAGGGCCGTCAGCAGCGCCATATCATCCAGGCGAGGATCATGCGTCAGCGCCACGATGGCTGTGCGCTCGTCGGTCTGGATGTTCAGCACCGCTTCATCCGGCATGCCGGAGACAAAGCGCCCGTGCTGTTCCTCCCAGCCGTAGACGAATTCGGTGCGCGGATCGCAAATCAGCACTTCGAAATCCAGTAGGCGCGCCATCTCGGCCACATACCGGGACAACTGGCCCGCGCCGATCAACAACAAACGCCAGCGTGGGCCGTAGATCGCGCGCAACGTGTGTCCGTCGAAACTCAGCACCTCGCTCTTGCCCGCTGGCTGCAAGCGCACCTCACCGGTGGCGACGTCCAAAGTGCGGGCGACGATTTCATGGGCCTCGCAACGTGCCAGCAACTCGGCGACCCAGGCGGGATCCCCCACGCGTTCCTCGGTCAGGCGCAAGGTCCCACCACAAGGCAAACCGAAGCGGGCCGCTTCCTCCTGGGTCACGCCATAGGTGATCAACTGCACGGGCGGCCCGTCTGGCGTAATCCGTCCATCGTGCAGGCGGGTGATCAGGTCATCCTCGATACAGCCACCGGACACCGAACCAATCACCACGCCGTCTTCGCGCAAGGCCAGCATGGCGCCAGGGGCCCGGGGCGCGGTACCCCAGGTCTGGACGACGCTGTACAACATCACCCGCTGACCGGCCTGACGCCACTGCAATACACTGTGCAAGACATTCAGATCGACGCTGTCCATCAAACGTCAGCCTTCTGCCAACCCTGCAATTGGTAACGTACCGGCAAATTGCGGATGCGCTTGCCGGTCGCCGCGAAGATCGCGTTGCACAGTGCCGGCGCTATCGGTGGCACGCCCGGCTCGCCGACGCCGCCCAACGGCACTTCGCCCGGTGGAGTGACCAAATGCACCGCGACTTCCTTCGGCGCCAGGGACATGCGCGCCACTTCGTACATATGGAAGTTGTCCTGCTGGACCTTGCCGTCCTTGAAGCTGATTTCCCCCAGCACCGCGTTGCCCAGCCCCATCACGCAGGCCCCCTCGAATTGCGAGCGAATCCGCTCGGGGTTGATCTGCGGACCGCAATCCACCGCGATATCAGCCTTGTGCACAATCAGGGTGCCATCGTCCTTGACTTCAACCTCGATCACCGCCGCGACGTAGGTGACGAAACTATAATGCACCGCCAGCCCCAGGCCACGGCCCTTCGGCAACTGTCGCCCCCAACCGGCGGCTTTTGCGGCGGTTTCCAGCACGGTACGCATGCGTCCGGTGTCGATTGGATAACGCTCGGGCGATTCGCCGTAGTTCCATTCTTCACTCAAGGTGCGCGGATCGATCTGGCGATCCGGGCCGAGCAACCTGACCTGGTACTTGAGCGGGTCTTCGCCAGCCTTGTGCGCCAGTTCATCGACAAAGCTCTGGATGGCAAAACCGTGGGGAATGTTCGACACGGAGCGATACCAGCCCACTCGGGTGTGCACCACGGCTTCAGGGTTTTCCAGGCGTACGTTGGGAATCGCGTAGGCCATGTTGGTGAAACCCATGCCTAATTCGAAAGCCGCTTCGTGGTTCATGCCCGGTGCGAACAACGCGGTGATGCTCGGTGCCACGGTACGGTGCAGCCAACCGGACGGCAGGCCGTCCTTGTTCAGGCCGGCCTTGAGGTATTCCGCCGAGACGGTATGGAAGTAGGAGTTATGGATGTCGTCTTCGCGGGTCCACTGCACGCGCACCGCCTTGCCAGGAAATTCCTTGGCGAGCACGGCCGCTTCAATGATGAAATCCGGTTTGGATTTGCGCCCGAACCCGCCACCGAGCAGGGTGACGTTGAAGGTCACCTTGTCGAACCCGATACCCAGCCGTTCACCAATACGCTCGCGGGTGACCTGTGGCGCCTGGCTCGGTCCCCAGGCTTCGCAAATGCCATCCTTGAAGCGGGCAATGGCGACCATCGGTTCCATCGGCGCTTGTGCCAGGTGCGGCAAATAGTAGGAGGCTTCCAGTGTGCTGCTGGCACCGCTGATAGCCTTGTCGATGTCGCCGGTATTGCGCACGACCTTGCCCGGTTTCAGGGACGCCGCTTCCAGTTCCTTGCGGTAGGCAATCGAATCGTAGCTGGCATTGGGGCCGTCATCCCACTCAATTTTCAGTGCCTCACGCCCCTTGATCGCCGCCCACGTGTTGCTGGCAACCACGGCCACGCCACCCAACGGCTGGAATTCAGAGGGCAATGGTCGGCTTTCGATTTGCAGGACCTTGATCACCCCGGGGACCTTCAGTGCCGCGCTGTCGTCCAGCGACTTGACCTTGCCGCCGTAGACCGCCGGGCGAGCGATGGTGGCGTAGAGCATGCCCTCGAAATGGACATCGGCACCGTAGATGGCACGACCGTTGACGATGTCTGCGCCATCGATTGCACGGGTGCCTTCCTTGCCAATGTAGCGGAACTCCGATGGCTGCTTGAGCCGCAGGCTGTCGCGGGCCGGTACGGCCAGTGCACCAGCAGCGGCGGCCAGGGCGCCATAACCCAGCTCTCGACCGGACGGCTTATGGATGACCTTGTGCAATTGCGCATGGCACTCGCCGACCGGGACTTTCCACTGATCGGCGGCCGCCTGTTCCAGCATGGTCCGCGCAGCCGCGCCACAGCGGCGCATCGGCTCGTACCAGTGACGCATACTGCGCGAGCCGTCGGTGTCCTGGTTACCGAAGCGCACTTCGTCGCCCGGTGCCTGCTGCACTTTCACCAGGGCCCAGTCGGCCTCCAGCTCGTCGGCCACCACCATGGTCAGGCTGGTGCGCACGCCCTGGCCCATTTCCGAGCGGTTGCACACCACCGTCACCGTGCCATCAGCGGCGATGCTGACGTAGACCTTGGGATCATCGATCCAGCCGTTGGGCATGCCCTCGCCGCCGAATTTTTTCTCTTCGTCGGCGGCGAACGCATCCTGCCACCCCCAACTCGCTGCAACCACCAGAGCACTGGTGGCGCCCACGCCCTTGAGGAAGCCACGGCGGCTGAGGTTGCTCAGGGCAAAATCATTGGGAAATTGGCTCATGCCTTGGCCTCCTTCAGGTGAGTGGATGCCTGCCGGATCGCGGTCTTGATTCGGTTGTAGGTACCGCAGCGACAGAGGTTGCCAACCATCGCCTCTTCGATCTGCTCATCACTTGGATTGGGGTTGGTCTTGAGCAGTGCAGTCGCCGACATGATCTGCCCGCCCTGGCAAAAACCACATTGGGCCACGGCGCTGTCGAGCCAGGCCTGTTGGACGACTTGCCCGACCGGGTCCGCGTGCAGGTTGTCGATGGTGGTGATGTTCTGGCCCACCACGGAGCCGATGGGCGTGATGCAACTGCGCGCCGGCGAGCCTTCGATGTGGATGGTGCAAGCGCCGCACAGGCCCATGCCGCAGCCGAATTTGGTGCCGTTGTATCCCGCCACGTCGCGGATAGCCCAGAGGAGCGGCATGTCCTCAGTAACATCGAGCTGATGGTCTTGACCATTGAGTTTCAGGGTAATCATGGGCACGCCCGCATAGTTATAAAGGTTATGGGGTCGAGCAATCTGCCGCTGGTTGACAGCGGTTGGCATCACGCAGATCGGCTCAGGCTAACAGGCTCTCTTGTGCAGACGCGAGCGTCTGAACCGGGCCTTTTATGGAACAAATGAGGGTTATCGTTAGCTGACTAAGTTAACCCAGTATTAACAAAAAAGCCCTGCAGGGCAGGGCTTTTAGTTGCAAGCTTCAAGCTGCAAGCCTCAAGTAGAAGCAAGACAGCAAAACCCACACACCTGATTGTAGCTTGCAGCTTGCAACTCGAAGCTTGCCGCTGCATCTCTAATACCGGTTAGGCTCCATTTCCAGCTCAACATGGAAACGTTCTGCAATGTCTTTCTGGATGCGCTGCGCAAGGTTCAGCAATTGCAGGCCCGTCGCCTCGCCGTAGTTGACCAGCACCAGCGCCTGCGCCTTGTGCACGCCAGCATCGGCGTCGCGAAATCCCTTCCAACCTGCACGCTCGATCAGCCACCCGGCGGCCAGTTTCATCTGCCCGTCCGGTTGTGCATACGCCACCAGATCGGGGTACTGACCCTTGAGCTGCGCAACCAGTGCGGCCGAGACGAGCGGGTTCTTGAAGAAGCTGCCGGCATTGCCGAGGACGGCCGGATCCGGCAGCTTTTCATTACGAATACTGCAGATCGCCCGGCTGACATCGGTGGCGGTGGGCTGGCCGACGCCTTGCTCAGTCAGGCGCTGACGCACCGGGCCGTATTCCAGGTGCAGATGCGCGACGCGATTCAAGGCAAACCGCACCCGCAGGATCAACCATCGACCGGGCTCTTGTTTGAACAGACTGTCGCGGTAAGCGAAGTTGCACTCGTCCAGATTGAAATCGCGCAGCTCACCCGTCTGGCGGTCCAGCGCGGTCAGGCCGGCGAACACGTCCTTGATCTCCACGCCATAGGCGCCGATGTTCTGCATGGGCGCGGCACCGACGGTGCCGGGAATCAAGCTGAGGTTTTCCAGCCCCGACAATCCCTGGGCCAGGGTGTGCTGAACGAACGGATGCCAAGGCTCGCCGGCCTCGGCCTCGATGACAACACGACTGCCGTCATCGCTCAGGATGCGAATGCCACGGCTGGCCATGCGCAGCACCAGCGACTGGATATCGGCAGTCAGCAGCAAATTGCTGCCACCGCCGATCACCAGCAACGGTACGTCCTGCTGTGCGGCATAAGCCAGGGCTTCACGCACATCGGCATCGCTGTGAGCCTCGGCAAACAACCGGGCCCGGACATCCACGCCAAAAGTATTGAACGGCTTGAGGGAAACCTCGCGCTGTACCCGCAAACTCATAACCGCCCCTTCAATTCGATGACCAACTGATCACTGGCGCGCTCGATCAGGTCGAGCACGCGTTCGAAACCCTGATCGTCGTAATACGGGTCCGGGACTTCGTCGATCTCCGACGGGTAGCGACGCAGGAACAGGTCCAGCTCGGCCTTACCCGAGGCTGGTTGCAAGGCCTTGAGGTTGCGCAGGTTGCTGTGATCCATGGCGAGGATCAGGTCATAAGTGGCGAAATCGGCGCGAGTAACCTGTTGGGCGCGCTGGGCGGACAGGTCGTAGCCACGCTGCTTGGCGGCGGCCTGGCTGCGTTTGTCCGGTGCTTTGCCGACGTGCCAGTCGCCGGTGCCGGCCGAGGCCACTTCAACCTGATCGGCCAGCCCCGCTTCGCGCAGTTTATGGCGCAACACGCCTTCGGCTGTCGGCGAGCGGCAGATGTTGCCCAGGCAGACGAACAGAACGCGCATCAGGCCTCCAGCAGGCGACGAACGCGTTCGAGGTCTTCGGGGGTGTCGACACCGGTCGGCGGTGCGATCAGCGCGTCGGCCACGTGAATCCGGACGCCATGCCACAGGGCACGCAGTTGTTCCAGTGATTCGGTGTTTTCCAGCCAGCACGGGCCCCAACTGACGAAGTCATGCAGGAAACCGGCGCGGTAGGCATAGATGCCGATGTGACGGCGATACGGCACGCCTTCAGGCAATTGCTCGCAGCTTTTGGCGAAGGCATCGCGGGCCCAGGGCAGGGTCGCACGGCTGAACGTCAGCGCCAGGCCGTTGAGGTCACTGACCACCTTGACCACGTTGGGATTGAACAGGGTCTGGACGTCTTCGATCGGCTCGGCCAGGGTGGCCATGCGCGCTTCGGTGTGGGCGGCCAGGTTGGCGGCGACCTGATCGATCACGCTCGGCGGGATCAGCGGTTCGTCACCCTGGACGTTGACCACGATGGCGTCGGGCGCCAGGCCGAGTTTGCTGGCGACTTCGGCGAGACGGTCAGTGCCGGAATTGTGGTCTTCACGGGTCAACACCACTTCGGCGCCAAAGCCGTTGCAAGCCTCGACGATGCGCGCATCGTCGGTCGCCACCACCACGCGCTGGGCACTGCTCTTGCTCGCCTGCTCCCAGACGTGCTGGATCATCGGCTTGCCGGCAATCAGCAACAGCGGCTTGCCCGGCAAACGGGTGGAGGCATAACGAGATGGAATGACGACGGTGAAGGCGGTGGTCATTTATCCAGGCGCTCGTCGGTGGTCAGGGTGCGGGCTTCGCTTTCAAGCATCACCGGGATTCCGTCGCGAATCGGGTACGCCAGGCCGGCGCCCTTGCTGATCAGCTCGGTTTTATCGGCGCTGAGTTTGAGCGGGCCCTTGCAGATCGGGCAAGCGAGGATGTCGAGCAGTTTGGTGTCCATGAGCATTCCCTGGAGAACAACGGTTTAAGGCAAAAGACGAGCCGGCAACAGACGCATCAACTGCGTATCGAACCAGGCCACGAAGGCCGGCGATGGCGCAGCATCGACCGTCAGATACCACCAATCGGCGGCGGCGAAGGCACGGCACTTCACCGCGTCCTTTTCCGTCATCACCAAGGGCAATGACGGTGTGAAATTCAAGGCCTGCACGCTGTATTCGGCGTGGTCGGCAAATGCATGAGGAACAGGTCGCCAGTGTAGCGTTTCGAGGGTTGTGAAGAAACGCTGCGGGTTACCGATCCCGGCAACGGCGTGTAACGCCTGGCCGTTCGGGAAATGATCGAGGGGACGCCGTTCGCCATTCTGCAGGTTGACCAGTGCGGTGGGTTGCAAGGTGAAGGCAAATCCGTCCGCCCGGTCATCGGCAGCGCCGTTGTACAGCACGGCGTCGACGCTTTGCAGGCGCTCGACCGGCTCACGCAGCGGCCCGGCGGGCAGGCAGCGTTTGTTGCCCAGGCCACGGGCAGCATCGATCAAGACCAGTTCTAGGTCGCGAGCCAGGCGATAATGCTGCATGCCGTCGTCGGACAGGATCAGATCCAGCGGTTCACTGGCCAGCAACGCCTTGACCGCGTTGCTGCGATCGGGATCGATCATCAGCGGCACCCCGGTGCGCTGGACGATCAGCAGCGGTTCGTCACCCGCCACGTCGGCGTCCTGATCGGACTCGACCCGCCACGGCAGTTGTGGCGGCTTGGCACCATAACCGCGACTGACCACACCGACCCGCAGGCCACTACGCTGGCAATGCTTGATCATCCACAGGATCAGCGGCGTCTTGCCCGTGCCGCCGACGGTGATATTGCCGACCACGATGAGCGGCACCGGCGGCTGATAGATCTCACCCTCGCCTGCCAGGAAACGCTCGCGCTTGCGCGTGACCACACGCCGATACAGCCATTCCAGTGGCTGCAGCAGTTTCAGGGCCGGGTGCCCCTGGTACCACGCGGCGAGCAGGCGATCGGACATGGCCATCAGGGCGCGGGCGGCGCCGCCTCGACTGTGGTCATGCGCAGGTGGCTGAAACCCAGTTTGCCGGCGGCGTCCATCGCGGTGATCACCGACTGATGCTGGGTCTTGCCATCGGCGCTGATGGACAGTGGCAGGTTGGTGTCGCCACCGGACTCTTTCTGCAGCGCATCGATGAGGGTCGCCAGATCGCTTTTTGGCAGGATCTGGTTGTTCAGCGCGAACACACCCTCAGCGTTGATGGTGAGGTCCAGGTGCTTGGCCTGCTCGTCATCGGCCGACGCACCGGTGACCGCCTGCGGCAGCTCGACGCGCAGTTGGGTTTCGCGGGTGAAGGTGGTGGTCACGACAAAAAACAGCAGCAGGATAAACACCACGTCGATCAATGACGCGAGGTTGATGTCCACGTTCTCCCGTTGCTTGCGACGGAATTTCACGCTTTTTTACCCTCGTACAGATCCACGTCGCGATCGCCCTGTACCACTTCAACCAACTTGATCGCTTCCTGTTCCATGCCCACCACCAATTCATCGATGCGTCGTTGCAGGAACCGGTGGAAGAACACCGACGGGATGCCGACCATCAGGCCCGCTGCGGTCGTGATCAGGGCCTTGGAAATACCACCGGCCAGCACGGAGGCGTTGGTGGTCATGCCCGTGCCCATGAAGGCGCTGAAAATGTCGATCATGCCCAGCACCGTGCCCAGCAAGCCCAGCAGCGGAGCCATGGCGGCGATGGTACCCAGCGCATTGATGTAGCGTTCGAGTTCGTGAATGACCCGCGCCGCCGCTTCTTCGATGCACTCTTTCATGATCTCGCGACCATGCTTGGAGTTGGCCAGGCCCGCGGCCAGGATCTCGCCCAATGGCGAATTGGCGCGCAGTTCCTTGAGCTTCTCCTTATTGAGTTGCTTGTCCTTGATCCACACCCAGACCTGGCCGAGCAGATGCTCAGGCGTCACACGGCTGGCGCGCAGGGTCCACAGACGCTCGGCGACAATCGCCATGGCCGCGATGGAACTCAGAATGATCGGCAGCATCATCCAGCCGCCGGATTTGACCAATTCCCACACAGTGTCAGTCCCCTCGAAAAAGTGCGCCACTCTAACATAGGGGGTGGGCGCACCGAAGACCGTGATGTCGCATCCGGTCGTTCTTCGATCCCCCCTTTTTATGGTGCGGCCCGCCAGAAGCGCCGTTGTTGACGCATCGTCCAGGCCGGCTCGAAACGCCCGAGCCGCAGACGAATGGCGCCCTGCTCAGCGCTGTCGTGGACGGTCATGCCACGTTTTCGATACCGGGCCATGACCGTGGGATGTGGGTGGCCGAACGAATTACCGTTGCCGCGCGAGATCAACACCGATTTGGGTTGCAGCGCGGCCAGCAGTGCCATGGACGAAGAACTGCGGCTGCCATGGTGCGGTGACTGCAACCAATCGGTGGGCACTGCCAGTGGGCTGTCGAGCAAGGCGCGCTCGGCCGGAACGTCGATATCACCGGTGAGCAGCAGGCGCTCACCATTGGCTTCGACCTGCAGCACACAGGATTTTTGATTGCTGCCCGCCGCCTCGGCCCATTGCCATAGTTGAAAGCTCACGCCGTCCCAATCCCATCGCTGCCCGCTTTCGCAGGCTTGCGCGTTCAGGGTGACGGGCAGCGCGAGCGGGTCGCCGCTGAGGACTCGTGCCACCGGCAATCCATTGGCAATCGCCCGCGCCCCACCGGCATGGTCGGCGTCGGGGTGGCTGATCAGCATCAGGTCGAGCTGGTCCACACCCAGTTTGCGCAACGTTGGCAAAACCACTCGTTCGCCGAGGTCGAAATCACCGAAGCGCGGCCCGGTATCGTACAGCAGGGTGTGATGCCGGGTGCGTATCAGGATCGCCAGCCCCTGGCCGACATCCAGTTGCCAGACTTCGGCAATGCCTTCAGGGAGCGTTGGCCTGGGCGGGAAAACCAGCATCAGCAACAGCGGCCATCCCAGTGGGCGCAGCACAATGCCACGGGGCAGCAACAGCAGCAGCGCGCCCAGGCTGCCCAGCCCCCACGCCCAAACTGGAATGGCCACCGACACCCACGCGGGCACGGGGTCCGCGAGCAAGCCAAGGCCCCAGAACAACCAATCGATCAACCCGCCTGCCAGCCACAGTAAACTTTCGCCCACCAGGGGCACAGGCAACAGCAGCGTGCCGAGCAAGGCCAGCGGCAACACCAACAGGCTGATCCAGGGCACCGCCAGCAAATTGGCCAGCGGGCCGCTGAGGCTGACCGGCAATCCCAGTATCAGCAGCAACGGCCCAAGGCCGAGGGCAATCAACCATTGCGCGCGCGTCCAGGTTTGCCACCATCGCCAGGGACCGAGTCGGCCGCCGAAGGTAAAGATCAGCACCGCCACCGCCGCGAACGATAGCCAGAAACCTGGCAGCAAACTCACCAGGGGGTCCAGCAGCAACACCGCGTCGAGCGCCAGCAACAAGGGCCACCAGGCGCCGAGGTGGCGAAAACGCAGGCGCCATAACAGCACCAGTCCGATCATCACGCAGGCCCGTCGCACTGGCACTCCGAACCCCGCCAACAGCCCGTAGGCCAGCGCTGCGGCAAACGCCAGTGCGCAGGCCCAGGGTAACCACGGTAAAAGGTTCGGCCAGAGCCCATAACGCGCCAGCCCGGCAATCAACAGGTACACCATGCCCGCCAACAGGCCGATGTGCTGGCCCGAGATCACCAGCAGATGCACAGTGCCGGTGTCTTGCAATACTTGCCAGTCTTCACGATCCAGCCCGGCGCCATCGCCCAGCACCAGGGCCGTCAACGCACCGGTCCGACCCTGGGCATCCACCGCCTGCAAGCGTTGGCGGACAGTGTCGCGCCAGGCCCAACGGGCTTCAACAAGGCGCTGGCCATCCTTGATGGTACCGGTGGCGCCGATGCGTTGCGCCAGCAGCCAGGCGTCGTAATCGAAGGCATGCGGGTTGAGCAGCCCGGCCGGACGTTTCAATTTCACCGCCAGGCGCCAGCGCTCGCCGCTGCTGATCGGTGGCCCGCCATACCAGGCCAGACGCATCATTCGAGGCATCCTGGCCTCCCGCGAACGTACGTCAATCAATTCGAAACGCACCACCGCGTCGCTGCTCTGGGGCAACCCAACCACGCGCCCCTCGACCCAACGGGTTTCCCCGTCGAGGTCCGCCGGCAATCGATCATCCAGCGCCCACTGTGCATTCGCGCAGGCCCAACTGAAGCCAAACAGGAAAAACGCCAACGGATAAGTCCTGAACGGCAACACCATCAAACCCGCCACGGGCAGTACCAGCAACAACCCTGCCGGCGGTAATACCGGCAAAAAGCGCAGGGTCAGCAGCCCCAACGCCAGCGCCATCATCCCTGTGCGCATAAGCCCGTCCTTGAGAGTCCCCTCCCTAGTGATAGCCGGCTCACGGCACGAGCGTGGTCAATAATTGTCACAAACTCTGAATGGGCGACTCGTAGAATCCAGACATACTTGCAGCCTTAACCGACCGAGAAGCCTTATGCCCCGGCGCTTATTCAAACGATACATGCCAGACCCGACCAGCATCAGGGAACATCAATCCTTACGCTTTCTCGGCACCCTGCTGCATGACCCGAACCTCTGGCACCTCAACCGACACTCGGTGGCGCGGGCGATGGCGGTGGGTCTATTCGCGGCGTTCCTGCCGATTCCCATGCAGATGCTGGTGGCGGCCGCCCTTGCCGTACTGGTGCGCGGCAATATGCCGATTGCTGTCAGCCTGGTCTGGCTGACCAATCCGATCACCATGCCAGCGGTGTTTTTCTGCACGTACCAGATGGGTGCCTGGCTGATGAATGTGCCCGCCCGGCACTTGCCCGACGAGCTGACATGGGAGTGGATCAGCGGCGAATTGTCGACGTTGTGGCAGCCATTCCTGCTGGGATCGGTGGTCACAGGACTGTTGCTGGGCGCGCTCGCCTATTGCCTGGTGATGATGTACTGGCGCTGGTGGGTCAGCCGGCAGTGGGCGCGGCGCAAGAAAAAGCGTATGCAATGAACACAAAAGGCCTCCATCTGGAGGCCTTTTCAATGGCACAACGCAACCCCTGTAGGAGCGTTAAGTCCGCATCCCCCGCCCACTCACGAGCAACCGCGCGCAGCCGATGTACAACACCACCGTGGCCACCAGCATGAACGTAATCGCCACACTGATCCTGATGTCCGAAACGCCCAGGATTCCGTAGCGGAAGGCGTTGACCATGTGCAACACCGGATTGGCCAGCGATACCGTCTGCCAGAACGGCGACAGCAGCGAGATCGAATAAAACACCCCGCCCAGGTAGGTCAGTGGGGTCAGCACAAAGGTCGGGATGATCGAAATATCATCGAAGTTGCGGGCGAACACCGCGTTGATGAAACCCAGCAGCGAGAAGATCGTCGCCGTCAGCACCACCACCAGGATGGTGAGCCCCAGGTGATGCACCTGCAAGTGGGTGAAGAACATCGACAGGACCGTCACGATTAGCCCGACCATCAACCCGCGCAGCACGCCGCCCAGGGTGAAGCCGATCAGAATCGTATGCGGTGACACCGGCGACACCATCAATTCCTCGATGGAACGCTGGAACTTGCTACCGAAGAAACTCGATACCACGTTGCCGTAGGAGTTGGTGATCACCGACATCATGATCAGCCCGGGCACGATGTACTCCATGTAGCTGAAGCCACCCATGTCACCAATCTGCCGGCCAATCAGGTTGCCGAAGATCACAAAGTACAGAACCATCGTGATGGCGGGTGGCAGCAGCGTTTGTGGCCAGATCCGGGTAAAGCGCCTGACCTCACGGTAAACGATGGTGTTGAGGGCGACGAGATTGGGTCGCAGCTCGGAATTCATACCGCCACCTTCGACAGATTTTTCTCCACCAGGGACACGAACAACTCCTCGAGGCGATTGGTTTTGTTACGCAGGCTCAGCACTTCGATGTTCTGCTGCGCCAACTGGGTGAACAGCGCCGTGATACCCATGGTCTTCTCGACCTGGACTTCCAGGGTATGCGCGTCGAGCAATCGGCTCGGGTAACCGAGCAACTGCGGCGCCACGCTCAGGGCGTTCTTCGTGTCGAGCAGGAACGTCTCCACATGCAGCTGGCTGAGCAGCTGTTTCATGCTGGTGTTTTCGACGATGGTGCCGTGATCGATGATACCGATGTGGCGGCACAGCTGCTCAGCCTCCTCCAGGTAATGCGTGGTGAGGATGATGGTGATGCTTTTCTGGTTCAGCTCGGTCAGGAACGACCACATCGAACGGCGCAGTTCGATATCCACCCCCGCGGTCGGCTCGTCGAGGATCAACAGACGCGGTTCATGAACCAGAGCGCGAGCGATCATCAGGCGCCGCTTCATTCCGCCGGACAGTGAACGCGAAGGTACATCGCGCTTGTCCCAAAGGCCGAGCTGCGTCAGGTACTGCTCGGCGCGCTCCTTGGCGACTTTCGGCGGGATGCCGTAATACCCGGCCTGGGTCACGACGATGTCGAAGGTCTTTTCAAACTGGTTGAAGTTGAATTCCTGCGGCACAACGCCAATGGAGCGCTTGAGCTGCGCAGGATTCTTGTCCAGGTCGTGGCCAAAGATGTTCACCGTACCGCTGGTCTTGTTCACCAGGGTGGAGAGAATGCCGATGGTCGTGGATTTGCCGGCACCATTGGGGCCGAGCAAGGCGAAAAAGTCACCCTCGGCGACGTCCAGATCGATACCACTCAGGGCCTGGAAACCGTTGCCGTAGGTTTTGGTTAGCTGCCGGATGGACAGAGCGGAACTCATATCGGATCTACGCACCAAGAAGGGAAAGAAGGAATAAACGAGGGTGGGCGGCGCACAAGGCAGCCACGGCACATGAGTGCAATGGTGCTTGTCGCCGCCAGACAAGTACAGTGAAGTGTGTCGATAGTAAGTATTAAGTCAACGCGGTCATGACCGCTTTTTTGTACGCTGGACGCTCTTTCAACCGTGCATACCAGGCCTGCAGATGAGGTTGCGGCGCACGCTCGATCGGCATCTCGAACCAGGCATAAATAAAACTGCCGAGGGGGATGTCGCCCATGCCGATTTCATCACCCGACAGGTACGGTTTCACGGCGAGCGCCTCATTGGCCATCGACAACAACGTGTCGCATTCCTTGATCGCGGCGTGGATCGCAGGCCAGTCCTGTTGCTCGGCCGGCGTGCGCAGGACACCCCAGAACACGGTTCGGAACGGGCCGGCAAAACTGGAAGTGGTCCAGTCCATCCATTTATCGGCGAGGGCACGCTGCTTCAGGTCGGCCGGATACCACGCGGTGCCACCGGCATGCAGGGCCAGGAGGTAACGTACGATGGCGTTGGACTCCCAGAGTACAAAGCCGTCATCTTCGATCACCGGCACTCGCCCATTAGGATTCATCGCGCGGTATTGCGGCGTATCGACCACACCAAAGGCGCCACCGGCGTCGATGGCCTCATAGGCCAGGTTCAGCTCCTCGGCGGCCCACAAGGGTTTCCTGACATTCGACGAATTTTTCCGACCCCAGATCTTCAGCATGTCTGCCTCTTTATGGATGAATGCGCAGGCAGCATACGCTGGATCAGGCGCGGCTCAAATCGCTCTGCATATCACCCAGCAGCAGCGGCAGTTCATCGCTGAACAGATGCGGGTAGCACTGTTGCAGATGCTCGAAGAAGAAGGTTTCGGGTACGTCGGCGAACTGACCGTGATCGACCAGATACTCCATCAGTTGCTCACCGTCACGATTGAAAGGGTGGAAAACGCTATCGTTGATGCCATCGAATTCCAGCGGCGCCACGTTGAACAGTTCACACAATTGCTGGTTGAACGCCGGCGTGGCCTTGACCCAGGCGCCGTTCAGGTACAGCTCGGTATAACCGTGCATGGCGAACACATCGCTTTTGAGCAACGCCAGCAAGCGAGGGGTCGACAAATGATTGCGAACATCGGCCAGGCCAATTCGCGCGGGTATGCCGCAATGACGCGCGGCCCCCGCCAGCAATGTGGCTTTGGGCACACAATAACTTTCACCGGTGGCCAGTGCATGACTGCCACGCAAGGTGTGCGGATCACGACTGAATGTGTAAGGGTTGTACCGCACAGCCTCGCGCACCGCGTAGTAAAGATTGATGGCCTGTCCGAGCGGATCGCGCCGGCTGCCACGGTGTTTCTCCGCGAACTCCACGACCGACGGGTGGTCACTATCGATGAAGCGACCGGGATTCAAATACTCGTGCATGCGATTGATCTCCTGGGGGTGCCCCCGAGTCTAGCGACAGGCTCAGCACAGAGATAACGACGTTTCGGCCAAACTTGGACGCTTTGCCGCCCGCTCTCGAACGATTGGTGTGATCCGCTGCCAACCGCTCCTACAAACTCATCGAAGGTTTCTCACGATTTCTGTCTCACCGCTCTGATCAAACTGTTCGGCCGATGCCGTCTAAGCTCTGAAGGTTGTTTTTGCCCTTGTTTCACGGAGGATTAAATATGCTGCTGTTGTGGATACTGGTTCTGGTTGTCGGGATTGCGTATTTAGCCCACCGTCGCGTCGCCCCCCTGCCCGCCTTGTGCATCGTTGCCGTTTATGTCGTGGCGATGGGCGCCTTCAGTCGCGCGCCTGGCTGGCTACTGCTGATCTTTTGGCTGCTGATCGCCGCTGTCGCAGCGCCCTTGCTGTTGCCTGACCTGCGTCGCAAATTTTTCAGCGCGCCGCTCTTCGACTGGTTTCAGAAAACGCTGCCGCCCATGTCCGAAACCGAGCGAGATGCTATCGACGCCGGCACGGTCTGGTGGGACGGGGAACTGTTCAGCGGCCGCCCGGACTGGGACAAACTGCTGTCCTACCCCAAGGTGCAATTGACCGAAGAGGAGCAGGCGTTCATCGACGGGCCGACTGACGAACTCTGCGCGATGGTGACCGACTGGCAGATTGGCCAGGACATGGACCTGCCCGCCGAAGCCTGGGCCCACATCAAAAACAACGGCTTTTTTGCGCTGATCATTCCCAAGGAATACGGTGGCAAGGGCTTCTCGGCCTACGCCCACTCCCAGGTGGCGATGAAACTGGCCACCCGCAGCGGCGACCTCGCCTCAACCGTGATGGTTCCGAACTCCCTTGGCCCGGCAGAGCTGTTGCTGCACTACGGCACCGACGAACAACGCAACCATTACTTGCCACGCCTGGCCCGTGGCGATGACATCCCCTGTTTCGCCCTCACCGGACCACTCGCCGGCTCGGACGCCGGTGCAATGCCCGACACTGGCATCATCTGCAAAGGCCAATGGAACGGCGAGGAAACCCTCGGCCTGCGCCTGAACTGGGAAAAACGTTACATCACCCTCGGCCCGGTCGCCACCCTGCTCGGCCTGGCGTTCAAAGCCTATGACCCGGACCATTTGCTGGGCGATGAAGTGGACCTTGGCATCAGTCTGGCGCTGATCCCCACCGACACGCCCGGTGTGGAAATCGGCCGTCGACATCTGCCGCTGGGCGCAGCATTCATGAACGGCCCCAACGCCGGCAAAGACGTGTTCATTCCTCTGGACTTCCTGATCGGCGGCCAGGAAATGCTCGGCAAAGGCTGGATGATGCTGATGAACTGCCTGTCGGTGGGGCGGTCGATTTCGTTGCCGGCAGTCGGCACCGGTGCGGCAAAATTCACCAGCCTGGTGACCGGCCAATATGCGCAGATCCGCGAGCAGTTCAACGTGCCACTGTCGGCGTTCGAAGGCATCCAGGAAGCCATGGCGCGCATCGGCGGCAATGCCTGGATGATGGACGCAGCGCGGATGCTCACCGCCAACGCGGTGGACCTGGGCGAGAAACCGTCGGTACTGTCGGCGATCCTCAAGTACCACCTCACCGAACGCGGCCGCGAATGCATCAGCCACGCCATGGATGTCCACGGTGGCAAGGCCATCATCATGGGGCCCAACAATTACCTGGGGCGCAGCTGGAATGGCGCACCCATCTTCATCACCGTGGAAGGCGCGAACATCCTCTCGCGAAACCTGATGATCTTCGGCCAGGGTGCGATCCGTTGCCATCCTTTCGTCCTGAAAGAAATGGCCTTGGCCGGTCGCGAGGACAAGCAGCAAGCCCTCACCGAATTCGATGGATTGCTGCTCAGGCATATCGGGTTCGCCGTGAGCAATGTGGCCAGTACGTTGGTACTCAACCTGGGCTTCGGTCACTTCGAGAGGGCGCCAGGCAACAAGCTCAGCCAAGGCTACTTCCGCGCCCTCAACCGCCAGGCAGCCGCTTTCGCCATGTTGGCCGATTTGAGCATGATGCTGCTGGGCGGTGAGCTGAAGCGCCGCGAAGGCCTGTCGGCACGCCTGGGAGATGTACTCAGCAACCTGTATCTGGCGTCGGCCGCACTCAAGCGTTATCACGACCTGGATTCTCCCGAACACATGGTGCCTCTGTTCACCTGGGCCATGGAAGAAAGCCTTGGCCAGTCCGAACGAGCCCTGGATGAGTTGCTGACCAACTTCCCCAACAAAGTGCTCGGTTGCCTGCTTCGGGTCATCGTGTTCCCGTTCGGTCGCCGTCACAAAGGCCCATCGGACAGGCTCGGCGCCGAAGTGGCAGCGGTGATCGGCCGGGCGAAGGGTGATCCAACCCTGGAAGAATTGCTCGGCGGCTGCTTCCGTCCACAATCGCCCGATGACGCCGTGGGCGCGCTGCAACACGCCTGCAACCTGTTGAACGCGGCGCAACCTGTGCATAAAAAGTTGCACGTGGCGCTCAAGGGCGGTCAGTTCAAACCGCTGGCTGGGGAACACGTCATCGACGCGGCGCTGGAGGCTGGTGTCTTGCAGCCCATGGAAGCGCATAACCTGCGTGAAGCCGAAGTGGCGCGGCGCAAGGTGATCGATGTGGATGATTTCGACAAAGAAGAGTTGGCACCGACGCCAGGGAAAGTCCGCTGATCCTGCCAACCATGTAAAAACGGGCGCGGGAGCTTTATACTCCCGCGCCCGTTTTGCTCTTGAGGACTTATCTCGTGTCCAACGTCGTTGCCGATCATCTCGTCTTGCTTGACCACTTGCGCAGCATCCTGGTCGCCGTGGGTGAGGCCGAACAGGTTCCCGAAGAAAGCCATGCCCTGTTCCTGGAGCGCTTCGACGAACTGCGTGCATCGCTGCCGATCGATCCGATCGAAAGCCAGTACCTGGGCCAGGACATCCTGTGCCAGGTGATGACCCGCTACCCACAGATCGCCCACCTGGTCCCACGCGACCTGTTGTGGTACTTCGCCGGTGACTGCCTGCACTACATGCCCGACGACGAAATCGACCTGTATCAGGCACTGGAAGAACGTCGCTACGAGGCAGAACAGAACGACGAACCGTTCGACTGGCATCAGGAAAAACAGTTGCTGGCGATGTCGAACGACGACAGCAAGCACTGACACCAAAAGGCCCGCATCGCGGGCCTTTTTTATTGGAACTCTGGCCGACGGGGGGCGGGTTGTTTGCCGGGTTTGCCCAGTGTCGGCTCTTTCTCAAGGCATTCCACCAGATAATCGATCAACACCCGCAGCTTCGGCGGCAGGTAACGAGTGGGCGAATGCAGCAGCCACGCACCGCCGTGGTATGAGGCGAGAAACGTCCAGTCTGGCAGCACCTGTACGAGCAAGCCCTGCTCCAGTGCATGACGCGCGGTGAAATACGGCAGGCTGCCAATCCCGATGTGCTGCAACACTGCACCCAGACGCACCCCGGTGTGATTGGCGGCATAGCGCCCGCGCACGCCAACGGTGACAGCCTTGGTGCCCTTCTTGAATTTCCAGCGTGCATCACTTGGCGTTTCGCCCAGGTAGATGCAGCTGTGATTGAGCAGGTCATGGGGATGAGTTGGCGTGCCATGCTCCGCCAGATACTGCGGTGTCGCACACAGCAGGTGATCGATGGTCAGCAATTGTCGCCCTACCAGCCCCGCAGGTGGATGATCGGTGATGCGAATCGCCAGATCGACGTGATCGTCGATCAGATCCACCTGGCGATCCTCGAGCAACAACTCCACATCCACCTTGGGATAACGCCGCAGAAACTCCGGCATGTGTGGGTGTATCACAAATCGACCCACTGCCTTGGGCACGCTGAGACGGACCAACCCTTGTGCTTCATCGGTGAACTGGCCGCTGATTTCCATCACCGATCTGGCGGCGTTGACCATCTCCTGGCAACGCTTGAACACCTCTTCGCCACCGTCGCTCAGGCGCAATTTACGTGTGGTGCGTTGTAGCAAACGCATGGCCAGCGCCTTTTCCAGGCGCGAAATGCTGCGGCTGACCGCCGACGGTGAACTGCCCAACTGACGTGCAGCCTCGGAAAAGCTCCCGGTCTCGACAACCTTGACGAAAATGGCCATTTCACCGAGTAACGGCAGGGGAAGATTTATGCTCACGACGCAACAGTCCTTTGATGTTTGAACGGATTATCACGCAATTGCACGCTTCATATAATGAAATACACAAACGTGAGTGAGAGCATGGAATATGACGCTTCGCCTCTTTTTCCATAGTGATGACCTCAAGGCCGACGTGGAAGTGCTTCACCCCTGACCTCATGGAGCTGAGATGCAGTTTTCGATTTACCTGGGAGAATTCCTGGCGTTGGCGACCATCCACTTTCTGGCCGTGGTCGCCCCCGGACCCGATTTTGCAGTCACCATTCGCCAAAGCGTACGTTTCGGACGTGGCATAGGAATCTGGACCGCCTTGGGCATTGGCGCAGGCATTTCCGTGCACGTGCTCTACACCGTGCTGGGGGTTGGCGCATTGATGCACACCCTGCCCTGGCTGTTGACCGTGGCCAAGATCATCGGCGGCGCCTACATCCTGTACCTCGGTGTCAGCCTGTTACGCAGCCAACCGAAAACAGTGCTCGAAGGTGAAAAGGAGGGCCATGAGCCGCCTGTCGAACAAACCCGGCTCAAGGCGTTCACCACAGGATTTCTGACCAACGCGACCAACCCGAAGGCCACGTTGTTCTTCCTGGCGATTTTCACCACCCTCATCAGCACCTCGACACCCCTTGTCATCCAGGCGCTTTACGGGTTGTGGATGTGCTTCGTCAATGCCCTGTGGTTCGTCATTGTCGCGCTGTTTTTCTCCAGCAACCGAGTGCGAGTGCTGTTCATACGTATGGGACACTGGTTCGAACGCACGATGGGGGTGATGCTGATTCTGTTCGCAGGGCGCCTGATTCTGTCGATGTAAAGCAGCGCCCACGCAAACGGCCCGCTCAGCCTGACTGACGGGCCTTTTTTTCCGGCCTGGAGACGAATTGCAGACAAACAAAAACGCCGCTCAATGAGCGGCGTTTTTGTGAATTTGGAGCGGGAAACGAGACTCGAACTCGCGACCCCGACCTTGGCAAGGTCGTGCTCTACCAACTGAGCTATTCCCGCAAATGGCGTCCCCTAGGGGAC
>Ga0308165_1002357_pt1 | contig 22869 bp, 23 predicted proteins | sample PhyWR2_FD_201032 | JGI IMG/M metagenome (GOLD analysis project Ga0308165, IMG submission 201032) | Phyllosphere microbial communities from UC Gill Tract Community Farm, Albany, California, United States - DLSLW.R2 | ecosystem: Host-associated > Plants > Phyllosphere > Unclassified | place: USA... | reverse complement strand
ATTAGGAATTTACAGTTAAAACTTATCTTTCATCCCAAAGAGTCCCATCAATCCTCCAGTATGGATTCCAAGTATTTTGTCATTATGATTAATCAATCCTTTTTGTTGTAAATCCAGAATGGCATAAAACATTTTTGCTGTATAAACAGGGTCTAAAAGCAATCCCGTTTGGGCTGTAAAAGTTTTAATAAAATCGATCAGTTCGGTAGTGGTTTTCGCATAACCCCCAAAATGATAATCAAGATGAAGTTCCAAATGGTTGGAAAGGGGAGTGTATTTTGCTATTTCATTTTGGATAAACGAAGCACCTTTTAATACCGGGATAATATGGAGTTTTGTCTGTAATCCATATTGCTGGATACCCTTTAATAAGCCCGCCGCAGTGGTTCCGGTGCCTGCCGCACAAAAAATATGATCGTAAGTTTCTGTCAGTTCGCCTATTACTTCTGCACAGCCAATGGTCGCCTCAATAGATGCACCGCCTTCATCAATAAAATAAGCCTGGGTATCATTAGCGAAATGTTGTTGAAACAGTTTTTGCTTGTCGCGATAGCTTTCACGGTCGATAAAAATGAGTTTCATGCCAAATAACTCGCACAACAGCAACATTTCATTTTTCACTTCTTCTCCACGAACAAAAGCTGTTGCAGTTAAACCCGATCTTGATGCAGCGGCAGCAGTGGCTACTAGGTGATTAGAATAAGCACCTCCAAAGGTAATGAGGCGCGTTTTGTTTTCTGCTTTGGCTCTGGCTAAAATGTATTTGAGCTTTCGCCATTTGTTACCAGAAATATATGGATCAATAAGGTCATCCCGTTTAACAAAGAGTTGTTTAAAGGATGCAAATTTTATCTGTTGTACCGGGCTATATATTTCTTCGAACACGTGTAAAAATAAAAAACACCCGAATATTTCAGGTGTTTTTAATCGTTAAATATTTTATAATGATTATTTACCAATACCTAAACCGATACCAGCATTAACCATACTGTATTTTGCCGCGGTATAAGAACCATAAAATTTAAAGAAACCGAATTTTAGCTGGAAACCTAAACTTCCCCTTACGCCATCAATATCTGTCTGTTTAACAGAAATTGGATCAACATAAGTTGCACTACTAATGCCGTCATCAAACTTATATGTTCCCAAAGCTTTTAAATTGGTTTTAGAAGTTTGGTAGCCTATACTTGCAAATGGTGTAAAAAACAGGATATTCTTAGAAACGATGGCATCAAAATTTACGCCATTAAATTTGGCATCAATACGCTGATCTGAATTTTGAGTATTGTTGATGTTCAAAGGTAAATTATATTTATACTGCGTAAATCCTCCGGCAATGGCAATATCTACTGGAATCAGTTTTTCTGTAGTAGATCCCATAAACAATGGTAAAAGCTCAATCTTTGCGCCAAAACCGATCATTGATAAATCTCCCAAATCGCTTCCTATACCAATTTTAGGCATTGCCCTTAAGGTAACTTCGATATTTTTTGGTAAACCCAGTGTAGCCTGAATCTGTGCTGAAGGTACCACATGAAAACCTACGCCCTGAGGTAGATTGAAAAATTTACCTGTAGGGATCCCACCGCTTGTGTATACTTGCATTTTACCGCCTTCACGGTCCTCTCCAAATGCAGTTGGACCAATAGAAGAAGCACCAGGAGCTGGTTTAATGGTACTTAAGCCCAAAGTATTTACGTCGTAACTTCTGCTCGATTGTGGAACAAATGCAGCTGAGGCCGATACCCTCACGTCAAATTTTAAAAATCCCTTTGATTTCGCCGAATTTGTCCAGCCATCTGTTAAACCTAAGCCCAAACCTTTGTACAAAGGATCGAAATAGGCGTTAACCAATTTGGTTGCATCTGCCGGTCCGCCAACAAATAAACCTCCAACATCTTTTTGTGCGTTAGCTTTTTGAGCGGTTACCAATAAAAATAAGGCACATACGACCTTTAAAGAGTAGCATTTCTTCATATAAATGATTTAGAATGTTTTGATTAATGGTAAAGATAGGTCTGTTTTTTCGAAAACTGTAATCATTAAAAAATTCTTGAAGTTAAAAGTTTATTTTTGCGCCATGGAAAATGTGGTCGAATTGCAGGAATCAGAAGAGCAGGAATTATATGAACACCTCAAAATAATTGTAGATAAGGGGCAGTCTTTGCTTCGTATAGATAAATTTTTGATGGTGCGGGTAGAAAATGCCTCACGAAACCGTATTCAGAATGCAATTGATGCAGGCAATGTATTGGTTAATCAAAAGCAGATTAAATCAAGTTATAAGGTTAAACCTTTTGATGAAATTTCGATTGTTTTGCCCCATCCACCACGTGATACCGAGGTTTATCCAGAAGATTTACCACTTGATATTATTTATGAGGACAGCGATCTTTTAGTGGTAAATAAGGCTGCCGGAATGGTGGTACACCCAGGTTTTAACAATTATAGCGGAACACTGGTTAATGCTTTGGCATTCCATTTTGAACAGCTTCCTCAGCTGCCGGGTAATGATGGCCGCCCTGGTTTGGTGCACCGTATTGATAAGGATACCTCTGGTTTACTGCTGATCAGTAAAAATGAAAAGTCGATTACGCATTTGGCCCGTCAGTTTTTTGATCACAGCATTACGCGTAAATATATTGCCTTAGCTTGGGGTGATATCGAAAATGATGGAACGGTTACGGGTTACATCGGCAGAAGTGCGAAAGATCGCCGGGTAATGGATATTTACGATGACGAAGAAAAAGGCAAATGGTCGGTAACTCATTATAAAGTATTAAAACGTTTGGGATATGTAACCTTGATCAGTTGTGAGCTGGAAACCGGTCGTACCCACCAGATTAGGGCACACATGCAACACATTGGCCACCCCTTATTTAACGATGCAATGTACGGTGGCGACAAAATTTTAAAGGGAACTACCTTTAACAAATACAAGCAGTTTGTAGATAATTGTTTTGAATTATTGCCCCGTCAGGCCTTACACGCACAAAGTTTAGGTTTTATCCACCCCACCACAAAAGAGTATATGTACTTTGAATCACCTTTGCCACCCGATTTTAAAGCTGGTTTAACCAAATGGGAAAATTATATCGTTACATCATAAAATATGCTTCAGGACTACCTTTTATTTAATGATGAATTTCATGCGGTAGATGTTCCCGTTTTGACGGCTTCGAACAGGAGTTTCAAATTTGGGGATGGACTGTTTGAAAGCATGCGGATGATTAACAACAAGCTGCAGTTTGCCGATTTACATGCTGATAGGCTTACAGCAGGTATGAAAGCATTGAAAATTGACGGTCATGCTTTAATGGATGATTATTTTTTGCGCCAAAAAACTGCCGATTTAGCCAAAAGAAACAAATGGAATGGTAATGTCCGCTTTCGCCTTTCGGTTTACAGAGGAGGTGCAGGAGTTTACACACCCGAAATCAATAAAGCAGGTTATGTTTTGGAGGGCATTCCTTTAAAAGTATCAACATATGAGTTAAATAGCAAAGGTTTGATCATTGATGTGTTCGACGAAATAACCAAACCGGTTAATAAACTATCTAATTTTAAAACATCAAATGCCCTGCTTTATGTAATGGCAGGACTTTTTAAAAGTCAAAACCGTTTAGATGAAGCAATGATCCTGAACCAATATGGTTTTCTTTGCGAAAGCATTAGTGCCAACGTTTTTGTGGTGTATAATAAACAAATTTACACCCCTTCATTGGCAGAGGGCTGCGTAAGTGGCGTAATGCGCACGGCCATTATGCAATTGTGCAAAATGAACGATATGCCATTAGTCGAAGCGCAGATTAATCCCGAAATCTTAAAAGAAGCCGAAGAAGTTTTTATCACCAATGCTACGCAAGGGATCCAGTGGGTGATGGGGTACGGCAGAAAACGTTATTTTAACGAGGTTTCGAAATTTTTGATCGAAAAACTGAATGCCATTTAGTTCACTGGTTCATTCGTCATTGGGTTAATCGGTTAATTGTTTAAATCGGTTAACTGATTCCAAACGCTAAATCGCTATCCCCTGGTCTCGGCGCACAGATCATCAACAATAAATTTAAAAGAAGAGTTGTCAACTTTCAGGCAGACAGGCTAGTAAAGTTGACAACTCTACATATATAATCATTAGCTCATTGGGTTAATTGTTTAAATTGGTTAATTGACTTCAGACTCCAGGCTTCGGACTGCTGTTCACAGTATCTTTTATGTTATAACCGCATTTATCTAAATCAGAGGTATTTTATTTTAGAGAATTTTGGTATTATTGGTTACACACAAATTTAACCGAAATGAAAAAATTACTCATTCTCGTGATGGCTTGCTATGGCCTGAGCGCCCGTTCGCAGGAGAACGGATCCAGAAACTTTCTGTACCTCAATTCCGATTCAATCGTTTATGCCCAAAAGATCAGGCTACGACCCGATTTTTCCGGTTCATGGTCAATTAGGGCCGATTCTAGAAAAGTGCTAACCAGTCAGATCAAGTTCTTTAATAACGAAGATGGTTTCTTCGCCAATACAAGGGAGCTTAATTTTTTAGGCCAGTCATCCTTTGCAGAGCGAATTGTAGAAGGTAAGATCAATCTCTACCAGGAGGTTGTTTACGATAATGCTCCTTTTTAAGGAGATTATTACCGTTTTAGAGATTATAAACGGCAGGTTGTAAATACAAGAATGTTCTTTAATAAAGGTTTTTCTGATCTGAAAAAGGTGAGTTATAACAACCTGAATGAGGCAATGGCCGATAATCCAAAAAGTTTAGCCCTCCTAAAGCGTTATAGAAATACCAAAATAACAGGAATTGTAATGTATGTAGCGGCAGGGACAGCAATTATTGCAAGCGGGGTTACACTGATGTCGGGCTCAGGAATTAATTATAATGGAAAAGTCCCAAGTCTTGAACATCGTAGTTATACAGGTAGTTTTGTTTTACTGGGGCTCGGTGCGGGTTTAAGTTTAGGAGGCTTTCTTGTAGGCGAATCAGGTAAAAAGAACATAGAAAGAGCTATCGATAATTATAACCGATAGTGAATAAATTAAATAGGCAGGTAATATCACCTGCCTGTTTTTTATATTAATTGTTCAATTCTTGAATAGCAGATGATTTTTGTCTTCATGATTTAATCTGTTTTTTAGTAAAGCCAAGTTTGTAGTACTTCGGTTCCGGTTAGTCCCGGCCTTTGCTTAATCCCGATGTAAGAAATCGGGGATAACGCTGTCGGTCGGGTTTATTTAATCGAGGTTTGCTGCACGCTCCATGCCACCTAAACCCGATCAAAGCGGGATGCAAATTTCCTTCAAATTTGCAGAAGCGAGAGCGGGGCTGTATCAAGCCAAAAGCTACTGCAACTGCTTTCCAAAAAAGAACGATTTATTAATTGCTATCGAAATAAGATAATAGACGTTAAGGGAACTTATTAACAGAGTTGTCAACTTTCAGGCAAACTGGCTAGTAAAGTTGACAACTCAAATTTCAATTACAACCTCATACCCCTTAAAAAATCTTCAATTAACATGCGTTTTTTGCCCTCGTATTGAATATCCAAAAGTTTGATAAAACCATCTTTTGCGGCAAACTTCAGATAAGTCTTGCCATCGGTTAAAAAGCCTCCAGCAGTAATTCCGGGTTCTTTATCTTCTATTTCTGCTTTAAAAACCTTTAAGTTTTTATCGTTAAGTAAGGTATAGGCGGTTGGGTAAGGACTTAATCCACGGATTAAATTATGGATACGTTGCGCCGAATCATTCCAATCAATTTTACAATCTTCCTTAAAAATCTTTGGTGCATGTTTTAAATCAGCACTTTGGGGTTGTGGTTGTTCCGATACATCGCCTGCTTCAATGGCATGAAGCGTTTTTACCAAAAGTTTTGCCCCAACAAACATTAGTTTATCATGCAGTTCGCCTGCGGTTTCGTCATCAGCAATAGCAACACTATCGCTTAATATAATATCACCGGTATCAATTTCTTCTTTGAGGAAAAAGGTGGTTACGCCACTTTCTTTCTCTCCGTTAATAATTGCGTGGTTAATCGGTGCAGCACCACGGTATTGTGGCAATAGCGAACCATGTAAATTTATGGTGCCCTTGGCGGGCATGCGCCAAACCACTACAGGTAACATTCTGAAAGCTACAACCGCCTGTAAATCAGCCTGGTATGACCTTAATTCCTCAATAAATTCAGGGTTTTTTAATTTTTCGGGTTGTAATACCGGAATACCCTTTTCTACGGCATATTTTTTTACGGCACTTTCATTCAGTTTCTGGCCACGGCCTGCAGGTTTATCGGGCGCAGTAACCACTGCAACTACATCGAAATTTGCTTGTACCAAGGCATCTAAAGAGGCTACGGCGAAATCGGGCGTACCCATAAAAACTATTTTCATAACGAAAGTGTTGTGTTTCTAAAAATAACGTGGCTACCCGCGTTAAAGTTTTGCAAAATAACTAAAAATAAACCCATACTTATAGGCAAAAAATGGTACAAGGCAAAGATGTTGTTAAAGCAAGTGGATTGGTTTACGTAACTGATGCCATGCCTGGGATTTACCGAAAAGGCAAACCAGGTAAATTTCATTATGAAGATAAGGATGGGCATAAAATAACCGAAGAAAAACACCTCGACCGAATAAAAGCACTGGTTATTCCACCAGCCTGGCAAAACGTTTGGATAGCCAATAAACCAAATGCATATTTACAGGTTACCGGGATTGATGCTGCAGGCAGGAAACAATATAAGTACCATGCAAAATGGACCAGTCGCCGGTCGGAAGATAAATATTTCCGTTTATTAGAGTTTGGTAAAGCATTACCCGATGCACGTAAAAACTTAGAAAAAGACCTCCGAAGGAAAGATTTTGATGAACGTAAGGTTTTGGCTATCTCGGTAGATGTGCTTCAAAAAACATTAATCCGCGTAGGTAATGAGAGTTACAAACAACTTTATGGCTCTTTCGGACTCACAACCCTTCGCGATAAACATGTTAAAATTGAAGGCAGTAAAATTACGATGGATTTTGTGGGTAAAAAGGGAGTTCAACAAAAGTTAGAATTAAATGATCGGTCGCTTGCCAAACTGGTTAAGAAATGTAGAGATATCCCTGGCCAGGAATTGTTTCAGTTTTATTCGAATGGGAAAGAGCATAAAAGCATCGATTCTGGCAAAATAAATGCATACATTAAAGAAATTACTGGTGATGATTTTACCGCAAAGGATTTTAGAACCTGGGGTGGAACCCTGGAGGCTTTACGTCAGTTTTCGAAATGCAGCATTGATGAAAATTTAAGTTTAAATTCGAAAAAGGCCATTGTTGCTGTTTTGGATTGTGTTGCAAAAAAATTAGGAAATACAAGAGCCGTTTGTAAGAGTTCTTACGTATATCCCTTATTGCTTACCGCCTACGAAAATGATGCGCTTGGCAAATACATGAAAAAAATGAACAACAATAAAGTACTGGGGAAATTGGGTTTGGCGCATGATGAGAAAGTTTTATTGTCGTTCTTAAAATCGAACAGTAAATAGAAAACCCATTATATTTGTTTTTTTATCCCCTATATGCACATTAACCTCGACGATAACGCAGCCATTTTTTATACCTTAATTCAAGAATCTCCAATGCCAATTGGGTTGTATGTTGGAGAAAAAATGATTATAAAAGTAGCCAACAAAGCAATCCTCAAGGCCTGGGGGCGAGATAGTAGTGTTGTTGGGCAACAACTTGCCATTGCGTTACCCGAACTGAGAGATCAGCCTTTTTTAGAAATACTGCAAAATGTACGCGAAACGGGGATTGCTTACGAAACAAAAGAAGACCGTGTACTGCTGGTAAATGATGGCAAACTGCAAACTTTTTATTTTGATTTTATCTACAAGCCATTAAAAGATGAGGAGGGTAATGTTTGGGGCATTCTTAATAATGCTACTGATGTTACCGAATTGGTAAACGCAAGGTTAAAAGTAAAAGCCAGCGAAGAACTTTTTCGCAAAATGATTCAGGATGCACCTGTAGCCATTGGCATTTTAAGGGGAGAGGATTTTGTAATAGAGCAAGCAAACGAAGATTTATTAAAACTATGGGGCAAAACGGATGAGGTGATCGGCCTGGATTTAATAGATGGTTTACCTGAACTTAAAGGACAGCCTTTTCCTGATTTGCTTACTCAAGTTTATAAAACGGGTGTAGCACATTATGGTTACGAAACAATGGCCAGATTGGAACGCGATGGCGTACTGCAAGATTTTTATTTCAATTTCGTATATGATCCCATCCGTGATCAGAACAATATAGTTACTGGAATTATGGTGGTTGCCAACGAAATTACTTCGCTGGTAAATTCGCGGATGGAAGTGGCTAAAAGTGAAGAACGTTTCCGAAATTTATTGCTCGATACGCCAATGGCTACAGGATATTATGAAACCGAAGATATCATCATCACTTTAGCCAATGATGAAATGCTGCGGTTTTGGGGGAAGGATAAAAGTGTACTTGGAAAACCGATGGAAGAGGCTATTCCTGAGCTAAAAGGACAACCCTTCATCGGTATTTTAAAAGAAGTATACCGTACAGGTATCCCTTATCATGCCGATCAGCAGGAAGCTTTATTACCCGTAAACGGTAAAATGGAAAAGGTATGGTTTAATTTTACCTATAAACCTTTGCGCAATGCCGAAGGCGAAGTTTACGCCATTTTACATGCAGCAATGGACGTAAGCAAGCAGGTACAACTTCAGCAACAAAAAGACGAATTTTTGGGCATTGCAAGTCATGAACTCAAAACACCTGTAACTAGTATCAAAGCCTATGCTCAGGTGTTGGAAAAGATGATCAGAAATGAAGGAGATGAGAAAAAAGCTGGCATGGTGCGCAAAATGGACCTTCAATTGAACCGTTTAACTGGCTTAATTGGCGATTTACTCGATGTAACTAAAATTCAATCGGGTAAAATGACTTTTAATCCGATTAAATTCGATTTTGATCTTGCTGTAGGCGAAATTGTAGAAGAAATGCAGCATATTACCACTAAGCACCATATTAAGGCCGATTTAAATAGCGATAGCTTGGTTTATTTCGATCGGGAGCGTATTGGCCAGGTAATTACCAATTTTTTATCCAATGCGATTAAATATTCTACAGATGCACACCAAATTGATGTAAATACTTATTTGCAACAAAATGAAGTGGTTTTAAGCGTACGCGATTATGGCATCGGAATTTCAAAAGAACTTCAACATCTGGTTTTCGATCAGTTTTACCGTGTTGGAGGAAGTTTACAGCACACCTATCCAGGTTTGGGTTTGGGCCTTTACATCTCTTCAGAAATTATAAAAAACGAAGGTGGCAGAATTTGGGTAGAAAGCGAAGAAGGGGAGGGATCCACATTCTGTTTTGCCTTAAAAATCTGATTCCACCAATTTGGTTAAAATCGATGGAATCATTTGTTATTCTTTTGGTGCTTTTTTGATTGGATGAACAGGTTGTTCATCCTGCTCCCTTTGTTTAGCTGGATTATTTGTTTTTGGTGCCTTATTGGGCGTACTGTCATTTTCCTTTCTAACCGTTTTATGGTCTACAGGTTCTCTGCCTTTTGGCACCTCTTCCTGGTAGTTGCTTCCAGGTTTATCGCTTTTAACTTTCGGACCGCTCATGATTGTAATGATTGAATAATTGAATTTTGATTGATTGAATGTTAGCATGAGGATAATCTTTCACCTTTGATTCAGTTAGTAATAACAAATCTGCACTGCTTAAGTTTGAAAAATTACTTGTTTAAATCACTCACTCAATCTATCATTACTCATTCAATCAATCTCTCATTCAATAATTAATCATATAGCAGATATTTTTTCCGCATGGTTTTGTATTCACTTAATCCGGGTTCCCAGCTTGCTCTGATTTCTGCCTCACTTTTGCCATCAATTACCTGTTGCCTAAAATCGGCCACGCCAACCAATCTTTCAATGGTTCCCATTTCTTTACTGAGTTTGGTATTGAAGAAATCTTCCTTTTTGGGCGATGCATTATACAATTCGATTAACCAACTGATATTTACCTGTTTCGATTTTACCAATTTTGACGTATCGTAATTTCTTAAATCCAATCCGTAACAAACCTGATCCTGAAACAATGGTGTTTCCGACATCCCTTTTATGCTTTTTGGCGTAAAACTAAAATCGAATTTGCCTTTTAAATAGGGTGCACCCACCACAGTGAATGGAAACATTGTTCCACGGCCATGGTTTAAATAAGTACCCTCAAATAAACAGGTAGATGGATACAGTAAAATAGCTTGTTGCGTGTTTAAATTCGGAGATGGTTTAACCGGTAAGGTGTACTCCATGTCGTGGTTGTAATTTGCATTTTTGATGATTGTGATTTTACATTTCACTTTATCTTTTAACCAGCCTTCGCCATTCAACATTTGTGCGTACTCGCCAACAGTTAAACCGTGCGCAATTGGGATAGGTTGTACACCAATACCTGATTTGAATTTAGGATCTAAAATAGGTCCGTCGATTAAATAACCGTTTGGATTTGGTCGGTCTAAAATCAATAAGGTTTTATTATTCGCTGCACAGGCTTCCATTACATGTTGCAAGGTATTAATGTAGGTGTAAAAGCGTACACCAACGTCTTGAATATCAAAAACCATGATGTCGATATCGGCCAAATCTTCAGCAGTAGGGGTGCTGTGTTTGCCATAGAGCGAAATGGCTTTAATGCCTGTTTTGGTATCAACGTCATCATTAACGGTAACTCCTGCGCTGGCATTACCTCTAAAACCATGCTCAGGACCAAATATTTTCTGGATTTTAACACCAAGTTTCAATAAGCTATCAACAACGGTTTCTGTACCTATAACGGAGGTTGGATTAACCACCATGCCAACACGTTTTCCTTTTAAAATGGAAAGATATTTCTCTGTCTGCTCGGCACCTGTTTTAAAAGCTGATGGCAGTTTAACATTTCTGATCATCAATTTTCGGTTTTCAGGGCTTTTTCTGCCAAGCACTTCCTGCTCGAGTGGTTTCGGCTGTCCGCAGGCCGATAATGCAATTAAACTGGTTAAAGCGAAGCTGATATATTTTTTCATTTTCAGTATTTCTAATCTTTCCGTATGATAACAAAACAATTTACCCTATATTTTGATTGATGCTATTGGTATTTACCTATTATAACTCAACGAGCGATCTTTAAAGTTGGTTATTTATTTTCTAAAATGCCATTTTTTAAAAGGAATTGAGCATTTTTGTTACTTAACAAATTAATTAAATTGAATTTCGAATATTTCATAGCAGGGCGTATAGCCATTAAATCTGAACGTACTTTTTCAAAACTCATCGTCCGCATTGCAATAGCAGGCGTAATGTTGAGTTTGGCTGTTATGATTCTTTCTATCGCTATTATTAAAGGCTTTAAAACGGAGATCCAGGATAAGGTTAGGGGCTATTTGGGCGATGTGCAGATTACGCGTTATGATCTCAACAATTCTTTTGAACATTCTCCTTTCGTATTGGATGCAGAAACGCAAAAAATGCTCAAAACCAATAACGATATTGAATATTATTATCCTTTTGCTACAAAACCGGCCATCCTTTCGGCAAATAGCGAAATTGAAGGCATTAATTTTAAAGGTGTTGACAAAAATTACAAGTGGGATTACATTAAACAGCATATTATCAGCGGAACAATTATCGATTTTTCGGATAGCACTGCTGCCATGCAGGAATTGTTGATCTCCAATTACACCGCCAACCGGTTAAAACTCAAAACTGGCGATGATTTTATCATGTATTTTGTTCAGAACCAGTTACGCCCCCGTAAATTTAAAATTGTAGGCATTTATGATATCGGTGTAGAAGACATTGACAAAGGTTTTGTGCTTGGCAACCTGAACATCATCAAACGCTTAAATAATTGGAAAGTAGACGAAATTGGAGGTATTGAGATCAGGATTAAAGATTTTAACAGGCTTAAACCCATTGCTGATCATATTTATGAAGGGCTTCCGCGTAACTTGCGATCGTATTCTATTGAAGAAAATTTTCCGAATATTTTTACCTGGTTAGGATTGCTTGATGTAAATACCAATGTACTGTTAATCCTGATGCTTATTGTAGGAGTAATTAATATGGTAACTGCGTTGCTGATCATGATTTTAGAGCGTACAAATATGATCGGAATGCTCAAATCTTTCGGGGCGAGTAACTGGAGCATTATGAAGATTTTTCTATACAATGCAGCTTACCTGATTGGTATTGGTCTTTTGCTTGGAAATATTTTAGGCTTAGGACTTGGTTTCTTACAACAATCCACGCATATTTTTAAGCTCAACCAGGCCTCTTATTTTCTGGCTTATGCTCCTATAGAATTTCATTTTATTGATGTGTTTTTACTCAATGTGGTAACTGTGGTGGTATGTTTAACCGTATTGGTTATCCCATCATTGTTAATTAGCAAAGTTTCTCCACTTAAGGCTATTAGGTTTAAATAATGACCGGAAAAAACTTGGGTCATCGAACAGATCAATTTCCGATGCCCAAGCAAACCTAAACCTAAATTCTCGTCAATTAAATATTAATTGGTTCTTTTTAAAATGTATTCGTATTCCAGGGTGGCATAAGAGGTAGCCGGAGAAAAGTCTGTTTTTGCCTTGGCTCTTCTTTTAAGCGTTAAATCTGTGCCGCTGCTTCTGATGTCGTATTCACCATTTAAAATCATGTTCCAGTCGAAATCTGCTGTCCAAACGCCTTCATCTGCAAAATAACCGATCCCGTTTTTGAAAGTATAAGTTCCTTTGCCTCCCGAAGGTTTAAGATTCGTATTGGCATTAGGTTCGATGTCAAACCTCCCATCTTTTAACGTAATCGAAATCGGGCGGGTTTCAGGTACAGATTTTACACTATTGGTAATTACCATAACACCCGTGTAGGTGCCGTCTAATAAAACATCAACAGTTGTTGCTTTTTTACAGCCTAATGATAACGCCAAGGCAAATAAAAGGATGCAGATTTGAACTTTCATACTCCTTAAACGGAGCTCAAAATAAAAACGCTACACTTAAAGTGAAATCCATTCCATGCCCTGTGTACCATGGATAAACTCGGTACGGGGCTCAAGATTGAGGTAGGGGTAAGTAACTTTTGAAAGATATAAACCTGTTGGATGGGCAGCTAATGAGAGTTTGGCGGGTTTTAGAGTAATCAATTCACTTTCAAACTCGTCGAAGCTCAATTCTCCTTTACCCACCATTAACACTTTACCCATAATAATGCGGATCATTTTGCCAAGAAAACGATTGCTTGCAATATGGAACCTAAATCTGTCGCCTTTGGGGTTTACAAATAAACAGGCTTCCATTACGTTACAGATAGTATGTTCATACTTATCAGGATGTGTACAAAAAGCTTTATAATCTTTGTATTTAGGTAAAAGTGCTACAACGGCCTTCATTTTATCAAAATCGAGGTGGTTTAATTGATAAAATGAACTTTGAGTACTTAGGAAAGGGTCTTTATAGGTATGGATAAAATAATCGTATTTCCGTTGTACGGCATCAAAACGTGCGTGGGGTTTCCCTTCCATTTTGATAATGTCGAATACTGCAATATTATATGGTAGCGCTTTATTGAGGATGTAGAGGAGGTCGAAATCGATTTCCCTTTCAATATCAGTATGAAAAAAAAACTGACTGGCATGCACATGCGCATCCGTACGGCCACAACCATTAATGGCAATCGGTGATTTTAAAATCTTGGAAAGTGTTTGTTCAATAACTTCCTGAACGCTTTTAACCCCAGGTTGCTTTTGCCATCCACTAAAGTACTGGCCTTGATAGGCGATGTGAAAGAAATACCTCATTTTTCAGCTGCAATTTTACGGAAATTTTAGCAGCAGGAATATTAAATCCTATTTTTGCCCTGTAAATTTCAATCATGGATGTAATAAACTGTCCCTGCGGAAGCGGAAACACCTTTCAGAACTGTTGCCAGCCTTATCATTTAAAAGTGAAAACAGCGCCAACTGCAGAGACTTTAATGCGCTCCAGGTATTCGGCTTTTGTAGTGGCCAATGCCGAGTATCTTTACGAAACCACACACAGTAGTAAAAGAAAAGGCAACACGAAAAGTGATTATCTAAGCAGCGCAAAAAACACCAAATGGCTCAAACTTGAAATTGTTTTTTCAACTTTTGATGTAGTGGAGTTTAAGGCCTATTATTTAAATAAGAAATTTCAGACTGAAGTACTGCATGAAAAATCGAATTTTAAATTAGTAGATGGCAAATGGTATTATGTGGATGGGAAGTTTTATGGACAAGGTTGATTTTGTATCGTCACCCTGAATTTATTTCAGGGTCTTTAGCGAGAAAGATGCTGAAATAAATTCAGCATGACGAAAAGCTATAATCTCTTGGCTTCGTCCCAATAGATATCCATCTCCGCTAGCGTCATATCGGCCAGCGCTTTTCCGTTTTCTTTAGCTTTGGTTTCGAGATATTGAAAACGTTTGATAAATTTTTTATTGGTTTTTTCTAAAGCATTTTCTGGATTGATATTAATGAAACGTGCATAATTGATTAAAGAGAACAAAACATCACCAAATTCAGATTCAGCTTTTTCAATATCAATGGCCGTATTGTCGGTTACATTAAATTCAGCTTTAAATTCCTGCAATTCTTCCTCTACCTTTTCCCAAACCTGGTTTTTATCTTCCCAATCGAAACCTACACCGCGGGCTTTTTCCTGGATACGGGCAGCTTTAACTAAAGCAGGTAGTGATGATGGAACACCCGCCAATACCGATTTATTGCCTTCTTTTAGTTTAATCTGTTCCCAATTGCGTTTTACATCTTCCTCATTCTGCACCTCAACATCACCATAAATATGCGGATGACGGTTTACCAGTTTATCACAAACACCGTTTAAAACATCAGTAATGTTAAAATCATTTGTTTCGGAAGCAATTCGCGAATAAAATACCAAATGCATCATCACATCACCAAGTTCCTTTTTAATTTCGTCTAAATCGCCCTCCAAAATGGCATCACTCAGTTCGTAAGTTTCCTCAATGGTTAAATGACGAAGGGTTTCCATAGTCTGTTTTTTATCCCAAGGGCATTGTGTACGCAAGGTATCCAGAACAGTAAGTAAACGTGTAAAGGCATCGGCTGGATTATTGGCGCTGGCAGGAATCGGGTTGTTGGGCATATTGTATTAAGCTAAAATTATCTGACGCTAAAGTACCAAACCCAAGCGATTAAGAAAAGCTGAAAAGGTATTCTGAACCATAAATATTTTGGTCCTGGCCCCGGTTTGTACAAATCTTCATAATTGATCCGATGTTTGGCCGCATAAATATTTGTTGGTAAAATGGCGATGTAAAAAATAATCAAGGCGATTCCCGTATAATATCGGGTACTTTCTATTGCTAAGCCAATCGCAAATAAAATTTCCAGTACACCTGTTAACAGTACAATTTCTACCTTTTTAGGAATAAAAAGAGGTATCATGGCAGCCATACTTGTTTTAAACTTGAAATGGCCGATGGCCGTAAAAAGCAACATTACGCCCATGGCAATATTGCCTGCAAAAATATTTCCTTTGTCAAATGTTGTATGACCGCCAAAGGCTAACAAAGCAACATATACAATAGCTAATACAAACAAAGGTTTCATGACAGAATATCCTATTTTATCAGATTAAAAGCAATTAATATGGTGGCTACAAACAAGATCACTAAGCCAGAAAGGAAAACGAAATCGGCCACTTTTTCTAATCTTTGACTAGATGTTTTTACTCTTCTCATCGAGATAAAAGATAAAATGCAGCTTGTCATAAAAAACATTACTGCCGCCACAGCAAATTCATCAATTAAAGAGCCATCGGCAAGGGCGAGTTTTTTTAAAGAAGTAAGCACAATAAAGCAGATACCCAATAAATTGGCAGAAGTGCTTAAAATATGGGGCGATCTATTTTCGGCCATTTTAATCTTTTTCCTCTAATTTAATCTTCTTCGTGATGCGGTAAACACGTTTCTTCTTGTCGGGTTTATGTTCTTCTCCCATTAAAATGCCCCAGGGTTTTAAGGTGTCAACGCGATCGAAAATGATTTTTAACATGGCAAGGTAGGGGATGCATAAAAACATACCCGAAATGCCCCAGATCATTTCACCAACAACAATACCAATAAAAGCGAATAATGCATTTATTTTAACCTTTGAACCTACAACAAGCGGCATCAGTACATTTCCATCAATGGCATGTACGCCAACAAAAGCAATTAACACCAAAAGCACTTTACCTGCACCTGCTGTGGCGAAAGTGATTAAACAACTCACCAACAAAGCGAAGAATATTCCCAAATAAGGTACCACATTAAAAATACCGGCCACTAAACCCAATAAAACAGCATATTTAACACCAAGCAAACTAAGTACCGTAATCATTAATACCGTAACAATGAGCATTTGTAAGAATAAACCGATGATGTATTTTTTGATGATATACTGAATTTGACTCACAATTTCAGTTACCTTTTCTTTATGTTCTTCGCTGAAAACAGAGGTTAAAAAGGTAAATAAAACACGTCTGTAATTTAAAATGAAGAATGTAAATAGTAAGGTAAAACCTAAAAATAATAGGGTAGAAGATAGTGTAGCTAAGGTTGTTGCAACAATAGCGGCACTGGTAGCCAACGCCTTTTCTGTACTGTCGTTCAAATAATCTAACTGTTTCTGAGAATTTACACCAAAAGTGTGCGAAATCCATTTTTGCAACTCATGGTACGAAACATTTGCTTTTTCTTTTAATAAAGGCCAATCAGCCCATAAATCGCTTAGCTGATTGCCAAAAAAATAGATAATGCCACCAATTACGGCAATCATCAGGATAACCGAAGCCAGTGTAGATAAACCTCTTTTAAATTTTAACCGCCGCTCTAAAAAATTGCCTACGGGCAATAATAAAATGGCCATTAAAAAGGAAAAAAGCAGCGGAGCCAGCAGCGATTGCCCCAAAATGGCAATATATGTTAAGCTTACTAAACAGAAAAGAACTAATGCAAGTTTGGGTAGGAATGATAATTTGTCTTTCATATAATTTAAATCCTGTTTAATACAAAATGCCCGGTTAATTGTTTCATTAATCGGGCATTTAAATATAGGGGATTATTTTTTAATAGCTACTGGCTTTATCTAAAAGTGAAATATCTTCAGGAGATAATTTCAGATTTGCTGCCTCAGTAAATGATTTCAGCTGACTTAAATCGGTAACACTGGCAATCGGAGCCGTAATAGATGGGTGATAAATTAACCAGGCTAATGCTACTGAAGCCTGCTCAACCTGATGTTTATCCGCAACCTGATCTAATGCCTCTAAAATTTTGAAACCACGATCATTCAAAAATTTTTTAACACCACCACCACGCTGGCTTTTATTTAAATCATTCTCGCTACGGTATTTTCCGGTCAAAAACCCACTAGCTAATGAATAATAGGTTACAACACCCAAACCATAATCCAAACAGATTTTCTCATGTTCCTTTTCAAATTCTGCTCTGTCGTAAAGGTTATATCCTGGTTGATAAACCTCATAACGTGGCAGATTATGCGCCGTAGAATAAACTAATGATTCTTTTAAACGATCGGCAGAAAAGTTTGAAGCACCAATCCAACGTACCTTTCCGTCTCTGATCAAAGTTTCGTAAGCACTTAATGTTTCCTCAACAGGAGTAGTTTCATCATCAAAGTGGGAAAAATAAAGGTCGATATAATCGCTTTGTAAGCGCGATAAAGAATGTTCCACTTGATTGATAATGTAATCTTTTTTGAGCGATTTACCCTGTCCCATATCAGAGCCTACCTTTGTAGCAATAATTACATCGTGGCGTTTATTGTGCTGTTTAAGCCAATTGCCAATTATCGTTTCCGATTCTCCGCCTTTATTTCCTGGTACCCAGCGCGAGTATACATCGGCAGTATCGATAAAGTTAAATCCGCTATCTACAAATTGGTCTAATATTTCAAATGATTTTCGCTCGTCTATTGTCCAGCCAAATACGTTTCCTCCAAATACAATGGGCGCAATATTTAAGTCGGTTTTTCCTAAAGTTCTTTTTTCCATGATTTAAATGTTAATGTAAGGCTAACAAATTATAAGCGCTGAGGTTTTGTATAGAAGTCTGAATTATGTCAGGAGTTTTTCGAAAAGCAATCAACTGCTTCATGTTATCGTTAGTCCTGTTTTCCGCTCAAGCTCCGTAGAAAAAACTGAGGCTGCCGCTACACCCAGGTTTAGGTACTTTAGTAGTTGGTACTATTAACGTTTTTTCTGTAAATTGCCTTAAAACCTTAAGCCCTCAACCTTTAACCTTCAGTCTTGGTTGCTCTTAGCATTTCCCTTTTTCCCGGTGCGCCAGGTAATTTTTCGATGGTAAATCCGCAGGCCTTAACCGCTCTCTTCAGTTTTCCGGTAATGGCGTATGTTACAAAAGTTCCACCGGGTTTTAGGAAACTGCAGGCATGAGCAACGATTTCATCACTCCACATTTCGGGTTGGTGTTGAACCGAAAAGGCATCATAATAAATCACATCGAATTTCTCATCCGTATGGTACTCGGCAAGTGTAGTATGTGGTATTTGTAATGTACAGAGCGATGAGAGTTTTTCTGGAGATTTTAATGCATTGGGATAATTAGTGATAAAACCAGTCCATATCATTTCAGGAACATAAGCCGAATAACCCGTTTGCTCAATTACATCGCTGGTAAGCGGAAAAGCTTCTATACTGGTATAATTCAGCTTGATGTTGTTTGCTTCAGCATATTCGAAACTTAAAATAAAATTCAGTCCGGTGCCAAAACCAACTTCTAAAATGGAGATCTCAGCTCGATCGGCAGAAGCAAATTTTAATCCTGCCTCAATAAATACATGTTTACTTTCCTGCAATGCGCCATGTTTACTGTGGTAATGTTCGCCTATCGTTTCGTTGTAAAGTGTATTCGAACCATCGGCAGTAGGGGTGATAATATTCATGGGCTAGGATTAGTAATGGTTATTGGATTTTTCAAGGATAATGATGCAAATATAGATATAGGATTGATAGGATTTTGCGATTTCAGGATCATGCTTCGTATTTATAGTCCAATCTTGCTATTTATGCTTTAAGTCTTTCTCCATAAACTTTGGTCTTCAAACTTTTGTTACTAGCTTTGATCTTACCCTAAACCCTAAATATGGATATCGAATCTTTCAGAGAATATTGTTTGAGCTTGCCTGGTACAACCGAAGGGATGAAATGGGAACATCTTTGTTTTATGATAGAAGAAAAAATTTATATCATCATTGCGATTGATGAGGGAAGCAGTTTTTCTATTAAATGTAATCCTGATGAATTTGATGAACTCGCTGCCAGAGATGGCATTGCTCAGGCTTATCATATGGCGAAAAGGCAATGGATCCAGATCGAAAATCTGGATGTTTTAAATGATAAAGAACTCAAAAGTAGAGTAGCTGAATCAAGAGCGATGGTTTTGGCTAAATTGCCAAAAAAAACGCAAGCGAAATACGTTTAAATTTTGCAATAGCTATTATACAAGTTTCTTTAACGCCATAATGTAACCAATATGCATGCCTTCATGGAAGGGAACAAAATTTATAGCGTCTTCAATCGAGTTTAGTTTCATGCCATAACGTTTGTCCCATGGATCGAACTGTTTAAAAATGCCATTGGTATAATCATCCGCTAAACGGTCCATACTGTTTATAAGTGCAATAAAAATAGATTCAATCTCTTTCTGTTCAATAAATTTTTCAGGTTTTGTTCCGCTTAAAAATGGCGAAAAGTGTTCTTCTTTAACAGTTATTGTTAAACCCGATCTAACATAACACATGTTTTGTTGTGCTGCGGTTAAATGTGCAATATTCCAAATAATGTTATTGTTAAAACCTGTAGGGATTTTATTTAGCTGCTCCGTACTTAAATCTTTTACCAGTTCTATTATAAAAATCCTGGTGTTTTTGATCTGCGTGATGATATCAAGGGTGTGTGGCATTTAATTTTTTTTTGCGGCACAGAACCAATATTTACTGCTCACTTTTGGTTTCCTCTTTTTTAGAGTCGTCCTTTTTTATGCCCTTATCTGCATTCAGCTCTTTCGACTTCATAATATTGAAACGGTACATATCTTCTATACCTACCAGTTTTCTGGTACACTTTTCAATGTCGGTACCATCTTGCCATAAATACGGACGGAAACTATAGGTTTTAGTGCCATCTAAATTGCCAATAAATTGATTCCAGTTGTTCCAGCGCAAACCTTTGTAAAATTTAGATAGATCACTATCAAAGCAAAAAACAAGAAACTCACCATAACCAGCACCTAAGGGCTGCCAGGTTAGGGTATTTGGCTCCAGGTAGTAAACATTTTTAATGTCTTTGCCTAAACCACCATAGTTAATGGCGAAAAATCCACCAACAGCATCATCTGCAATTAAGAGATAGGGAATGTTATCACCATATTCTTTAATGGTTTTACCTTTGTTCCACTCGGCTATATTTCTCGTTAATCTTTCACTGCCCGAACCTAAAATTCTGATCCAGCCATTATCTATCAGAATGCCACCGGTATTGTAAATTACTGAGCCAAGTGTGGCATAAGTAGTCATTTGTGCGTTATACAACACCTCCTTTGCCTTAGCAGAATCTACAGGCAAGATTTCAACTTTATTCTTTGCAGAATCGATCCATTTTTTTACCAATGGCCAGGCTGGGTCTGTTTTATTTATTAATGCGTCGAGGCTTATTAATTTATTGTCTTGGGCGATGGCCGCTGAAGAAAATAAAGTTAAACCGAGGATAAAGAGGGTTTTGAATACGCTTTTCATGGAAAGGATGCTTATGTTTTCCAAAGATAGAATGATAATCAAGAATTGTTGAAAGGAGTGAGATAATTTTTGATTCAACAAAGAATATTATGATGTCCATGGATTACTTCTCCCGATTATAGCTATCGTGTGGACACATCTCTTGGCGCTCCATTTTTTTAACCGTTATGCTAGCTTGCTTTAACAGCACACAGGTTTTACCCAAGAACGACGTCAATCCCAGGTGGCGGGCGAAAAAAAAACAGTTGCAGAATAACAAAAATGGCACTACCAAACCTCAAACGCAGTGGTTTTGTGTTCAACGCTTGCAAAAACTTTCAACCAGCACCTACTAACAAAACAAAGTGCCGCTGTTTTTTTGATGAGCATGGGCTTGTGCGGAGCCACATTGCTGGATTGACAAAGCGCTTTGGCTACTTTGGCGCTCCAAAGTAGCATGCCTTCGCGGCATAGAGCGGAAAAAACAACATTTATCTCTAAATAAAATGTTATAAGCGTTTAGGGTCAGTTAATAGCGGTAAATGTGCTAATCCTAAAGCTTCGGGTCAGCATGACGATCGCCTTGGATAAAGGGAATAAGAACAATCTGGGTAACAAAGATGTGTCCACACGATAGGATTATAGGGAAGCCAAGGATGATAAATAATTAATAGCGTATATGAGTGTCAGATGGTAACATCTGACACCACATCTAAAACAAAACGCCCCGAATAATTCGGAGCGTTTGTAATATTGGGATGATCTTAAGTTTAAATTTAAACTGCTGAGCGGAAAAGCCTTAAGCCCTCCACCATTTAAATTTCAACCTCAATCTACCACATTCTAATCCTGTCTTCTGGTTTTTTATATAATTTATCACCAGCTTTAACATCAAAGGCGTTATACCAGGCATCCATATTAACAGGAGCACCTATGGTGCGGTATGGACCTGGAGAATGCGGATCGGTTTTAATTAATTGAGCAGCACTTTCTGGTAAGATATTGCCTCTCCAAACTTGTGCCCAGGCCAAAAAGAAACGTTGATCAGGCGTGAAACCATCAATTTTTTCATTGCTTTGGCCTTGTTTCGTCATTTTGAACGCTGTATAAGCAGCATTTAATCCACCTAAATCGCCAATGTTTTCGCCCATAGTTAATTTACCGATTACATGTACGGTATCCAATACAGTATAACCATCAAACTGCTCGCCTAATGCTTTGGTTTTAGCGTCAAATTTTGCTTTATCCTGAGCGGTCCACCAGTTTTTTAAGTTTCCTGCAGCATCATACTGGCTTCCGCTATCATCAAAACCATGGCTCATTTCATGGCCGATTACAGCGCCAATTCCTCCGTAATTAACAGCATCATCAGCATTTGGATCAAAGAATGGGAACTGTAAAATCCCGGCAGGGAAAACAATTTCGTTTAAAGTTGGGCTATAATAGGCATTAACAGTTGGCGGCGTCATACCAAAACGTTTACGGTCAACAGGTTTTCCCAATTGATCTATCATTTCGTTATATCCCCAAACACTTGCATTACGTAAGTTTTGAAAATAAGTTCCATTATTAATTGTTAAACCGTCATAATTTTTCCATTTTTCAGGATAACCAACTTTAGGGGTAAAGGCATGTAATTTAGCCAATGCTTTTTGTTTGGTTTCTGGACTCATCCACTCTAAACCATTAATTCTGATTTCGAAGGCCTTACGTAAGTTCACAATCATCTGGTTCATGCGTTCTTTTGCTTCAGGTTTAAAATACTTGGCTACATAAAGCTGACCCAATAATTCGCCAATGGTACCATCTGTTAAAGACGACATGCGCTGCCAGCGAGGTGTTTGCACTTTCTGTCCGGTTTGCGCCTGTGTAAAAGCAAAACTTGCCTTAACAAAAGGAGAACTCAAACTCGAGGCCGATCCTTTTAAAATATTCCATTCTAAATAGGTTTTCCAATCTTCAACAGGAACAGATTTTAGCATCCCGTCTAAACTCGCCAT
>Ga0308165_1002355_pt1 | contig 22892 bp, 20 predicted proteins | sample PhyWR2_FD_201032 | JGI IMG/M metagenome (GOLD analysis project Ga0308165, IMG submission 201032) | Phyllosphere microbial communities from UC Gill Tract Community Farm, Albany, California, United States - DLSLW.R2 | ecosystem: Host-associated > Plants > Phyllosphere > Unclassified | place: USA... | reverse complement strand
AAAATCAGGCCGATTTCCAGTGCGCCCAACAACGTATACAGCGACATAAAAAGGTCTTTCTAAAAAAACACATTCGGCATCGGCTGCTGGCCGATGCCGAATGTCCTCTGAAAATCACGGCATGCGCGTCGGTAACGCTGCATGCCGTGCTTCAAGATTACTGCGCCGAGCGGATTGCTCCGATCAGTTGATGACCTTGGTTGCCGACTTGAGGAACTCGGGCGACAGCGTCACGCCTTGTTTCTGTGCAGCGGAAGTATTGATGTACAGCTCCAGGTTCTTGCTGGTCGACGATGGAATGTCGCCCGGCTTTTCACCCTTGAGGATGCGCGCCACGATTTTACCGGTCTGGCGGCCCAGGTCGTAGAAATTCACGCCCAGTGCAGCCACGGCGCCGCGCTTGACGCTGCCGGTGTCGGAAGCCAGCAGCGGTATCTTGGCGTCGTTGCAGACCTTGGCCAGCGACTCGAAGGTCGACACGACCACGTTGTCGGTGGTGGTGTACATCAGGTCGATCTTGCCGATCAGGCTCTTGGCGGCCGGCGCGACGTCAACCGAGCGCGGCGCAGCGGCTTCCACCAGCGTCATGCCCTGCTTTTCCAGCACGGCCTTGATGGCGTTCAACGCCGACACCGAATTGGATTCGCCCGGATTGTAGACGATGCCGATGCGCTTGGCGGTCGGCAGGACCTTCTTGATGATCTCGACTTGCTTGACCGGATCGAGCATGTGCGACAGGCCGGTCACGTTGGTGCCGGACGGGCCCCAGTCCTTGACCAGTTGCGCGGCGATCGGGTCGGCGATGCCGGAGTAGACGATAGGGATGGTCTTGGTCGACGCCACCAGCGGCTGGGCCGACGGGGTGCCGATGGCGACGATCACGTCAGGGTTGTCGCCGACGAATTTCTTGGCGATCTGGCCGGCGGTGCCGGCATTGCCCTGGGCGCTCTGGAATTCGAATTTGAAACCCTTGCCGGCCTCGTAGCCTTCGGCCTTGAGCTCGTCGCGAGTACCGTCGCGTACGGCGTCCAGCGCCGGATGCTCGACGATCGACGTGACCATGACGCTCTTGTCCGCGGCCAGGGCCGGCGCAGCGCAAACAGCCGCCAGCGCCAGCGCGCCGGCGACGGCGCGCAAAGTTTTACTCAATGTGAACATATCCTCTCCTCTGTGATGCCGTGTATGAAAAAGCGCCTCTAGGGGGGAGGCGCAAAAAGCGCCTCTAGGCGGGCGCTTGCTTTTCGTCGATGACTGATTATTTGATGACTGTCTTGGCCGACTTGATCAGGTCAGCCGACAAGGTCACGCCTTGCTTCTGTGCAGCGGTCGTGTTGACGAACAGTTCCAGCTTGCTGCTGGTGGCCGAAGCGATGTCACCCGGCTTTTCGCCCTTCAGGATACGCGCAACGACCTTGCCGGTCTGGCGGCCCAGGTCATAGTAGTTCACGCCCAGCGCGGCAATCGCGCCGCGTTTGACGCTGTCGGTGTCGGAAGCGACCAGCGGGATCTTGGCGTCGTTGCCGACCTTGACCAGCGCTTCATACGCAGACACGACGTTGTTGTCGGTGTTGGTGTAGATCACGTCGACCTTGCCGATCAGGCTCTTGGCGGCGGAACCGACATCGACCGTACGTGGCGCCGCTGCTTCGACCAGCGTGATGCCGGACTTGCCGAGCAATTCCTTCATCGCCTTGACGACCACGGCGGAATTGGCTTCGCCCGGGTTGTAGACCATGCCGACGCGCTTGACATTGGGCACGACGCGCTTGATCAGGTCGACTTGCTTTTCCAGTTCCAGCAGGTCGGACACGCCGGTGACGTTGGTGCCGGAAGGCTTCCAGTCCTTGACCAGCTGTGCAGCAACCGGATCGGTCACGCCGGAATAGACGACCGGGATGGTCTTGGTGGCGCTGACCAGGGCCTGCGCCGAAGGCGTCGCGATGGCGACGATGGCGTCAGGCTTGTCGCCGACGAATTTGCGGGCAATCTGTGCCGCAGTGCCGGTGTTGCCTTGGGCGCTTTGGTATTCCCACTTGAGGTTCTTGCCGGCTTCGAAGCCTTCATCCTTCAGTTCGTCCTTGACGCCGTCGCGGACGGCATCCAGAGCAGGATGCTCGACGATTGCGGTAACCAGAACTGCCTTGTCTGCAGCCAGCGCCGGCGCGGAGCAAACCGCAGCCAATACAAGGGTGCCAACCAGGGTGCTCAACGACAGTTTTTTCATGCTGGACATGAATGTCTCCTCAAAATTATTAGATGAAACCGGCAAAAGACGGTAAGTCTAGCCTAGCGCCTGCCAACAATCAATTTGCGTCGGTGATTTCAGTACTGCGGCAAAATCGCATGAAATCTCTCGAAAGCGGGGCGATTCGGTCAAAAGACTTCATTCGGGCCGATCTTTCGCACATCCGTTCGTATTTCGATGAAATTCGGCCCGGCGCAGCATTATCCACGGTAAAACCACTTGCTGCAGCCGTGCAAGAAAAACCCGCTTGCTATAATCTGCGCCCTATGCCGAGCCTCCTCCGCCCCGTTGCCACATGGATCGCCATCGCCTGCATGGCGATCGGCAGCCTGTTGCCGCTGGCGTCGCAGGCGGCGGCGAAGTCCTCGCCCGACATGGCGATGGCGATCTGCTCCTCCTCGGCATCGTGGCAAAACCCGACCGGAGCACCGGGCCAGATGGCGCATGCGCATTGCCTCTACTGCAGCGGCGGCCAGCCATTTCATCTGGATTTTCCGGACGGCAAAGTCGACGCCTTCCAGGCTGCCTTGGTCTACACCACGGCGCCGGCGCCGCAGCGTGTGTCGCAACTGCAGCGGCTGCGCGAAGACAGCTGGGCGCGCGCGCCGCCGGGCTGAGGGACGCACCGCAAGACCGACCTCCCTCTTTTTATTTTTCCCAAGGATATCCATGTCCCACCGTCACTTATTTTCCCGCCTGGCCCTGATCGCCGGCATCGCGCTGAGCGGCGCTGCTTCCGCCCATGATTACACAGCCGGCGACCTGCAGGTCGGCCATCCATGGGCGCGCCCGACCGTGCCCGGCCAGCCCTCCGGCGGCGCCTACCTGAGCATCGAGAACAAGGGCAAGGCCGGCGACAAGCTGGTATCGGTCAGCTCGCCTGTTGCCAAATCGGCCGAAATCCACACCATGTCCATGGACGGCAACGTCATGAAGATGCGCGAAGTCGGCAGCATCGACATCAAGCCGTCCGAGAAGATCGCCATGCAGCCCGGCAACGGCTACCACATCATGCTGATCGGCCTGAGCCAGCCCCTCAAGCTGGGCGACAAGATCCCGCTGACGCTGACATTTGAGAAGGCCGGCAAGCTGGAGGTATCGATCTACGTCGAGGACAAGACTGCCGGCAAGGATGCGAAGGACGCCAAAGGCGGGATGGAGCACATGCATCACTGATGTGCCTCGTGCGCTGACGGCGAGCAGAAAAAAAGCGGCCTGCGGGCCGCTTTTTTCTCTGCGCCCCAAGCGCCACAGCGCCGGGCTTGACGACTTACTTGCGCACCTTGGCCAGCAACTTGGTGGTCGAGCGATCATGTTCGAACGCGATCGCCACGGATTTTCCGCCATAGGCCGCCACGGCCTGCCCTTCCGGAATGGCCGACATGTCGTAGTCGCCGCCCTTGACGTAAATTTGCGGGCGCGCCTCCTGCACCACTTCCAGCGCCGTGTCTTCATCGAAGGGCACCACCAGCGACACCGATTCCAGCGCGGCCAGCACGGCCATGCGGTCTTCGCAGGTGTTGATCGGACGATCGTCGCCCTTGCCGAGGCGCTTGACCGAGGCGTCGGTATTGGCCGCTACCACCAGCGATGCGCCTTCGGCGCGCGCCTGCGCAAGGTAGGTCACGTGACCGCGATGCAGGATGTCGAACACCCCGTTGGTCAGCACCACCGGCTGCGGCAAGGCGGCGACGCGCGCTTGCAGATCGGCGCGGCTGCAGATTTTTTTCTCGAAATCACTCATGGACAATCCCAGATAACAGTTGCGTTGTACGTTTGCGTTGGCGCTTGCTTTTACATGTAAAAAAGCCGCACCTGGGTGCGGCTTTGCCGATTCGGAAGCAACGTGCTCAGGCAGCGGCGGGATGTGCCGGCGGCGCCATGCGCGTGACGACTTCCTTGCGGTAGCGGTTGAGCTCCTGCACGGTCTCGAATGTGCGCTCGAATAGCAGCGACATGTTGTGCAGGATGCGGTCGACGACCTTTTTTTCCCACTCGCTGTCGAACTTGATCTGCGTGTCGAGCCAGTGCTCCAGCCATTCAGGATCCGGCAAGCGGCTCTGCACGGTGTCGTTCGGGAACAGCGCCTGATTGACGTGCAGGTTGGTCGGGTGCAGCGGCTTTTCGGTACGGCGGGCGGAGGCCATCAGCACGCCTATCTTGGCGAAGGCTGCACGCGCCGTATCGCCGACTTCGACCAGGGCTTTCTTCATGTAGCGCAGGTAGGCGCCGCCGTGGCGTGCTTCATCCTGGCTGATGATCTTGTAGATTTGCTTGATGACTGGCTCGGTATGCCAGTCGGAGGCGCAGCGATACCAGTGGTTCAGGCGGATTTCGCCGCAGAAGTGCATCATCAGCGTTTCCAGCGGCGGCGCCGGATCGAATTCGAAGCGCACATTGTGCAGCTCTTCTTCCGTCGGCGCGAACTCCGGCTTGAAGCGGCGCAGGTATTCCATCAGCACCAGCGAATGTTTTTGCTCTTCGAAGAACCACACCGACATGAATGCGGAAAAGTCGCTGTCGCCGCGATTGTCGCGCAGGAACATTTCCGTCGCAGGCAGCGCCGACCATTCAGTGATCGCATTCATGCGAATGGTCTGGGCTTGCTCGTCGGAGAGCATGGAAGCGTCGAATTTGTCCCAAGGAATATCTTTATCCATGTTCCAGCGGACTTGTTCGAGCGATTTAAACAGTTCTGGGTACAGCATTCTGACCTTGCCTATGATTTAACTTGTTGATTTTACCAAGAATTTTCCCCGTCCCCATACTAAAACGGCTTCATTTCAGAATGATGACAAGCGGCAAAGTCTCGCAAATATGCGGACAAATGTTGTTGTTTTGCGCCGATCAAGGGGATTTTGGCTTGCGGGGGGCTGGCTTGGGTTTGCGAGATTGTACAACAGTCGATTTCGCGCGTGTTCGCGGCGTGGCTGCCGGCTTGGCTTTTGTTGTTTTTTTCTTTGCCGCCGGAGCAGGTGTTTTGACCTCTTTCGCAGCCGGCGGCTGATCGGCCAGCACGTTGCCGACCGCCTGCTGGAATTGCTCCTGCAGCAAGTTCCACCATGCCGTCGGATTGGCCATTGACGCCTGGAAATCGGGTGCGGTCGGATCGGGCTTGCCGCCAGACGTGGACGGCGCGGCGGCTTCAGGCTGCGGCGCTTCTTCCGGTTCAACGTTTGGTTCAGGTTCACGTTCCGGCGCAGCGGCCGGTGCAGCTTCCGCCGGCTTGCTTTGCGGCGGCCATGCCGGGAAACCGAATGGCGACCCGGTCTTGGCGGCCGCCGCGCCATCGCCTTCACGCGTTGTCAGGATCGCGCCCATGGCCTGCAGCGTCGTCAGCGTGGCGCTTTGTACTTCCAGCGTTTGTATCGTGGCGCGCAACATGTTCATGTTGAGTTCGAGCCAGGAAGCGACCGTCTTGAGGTCGGAGATCTTCTTGTTGATTTCTTCCACCGACAGCGACGGGATGCCCATCGCCGGCGTACCCATGCTGCCCCACATCTTGCGCATGAATTCCATGGTGTCGGAAATCGATCCGGCGCCGGGCATGTTGTTGTGGTTCAGCATTGCAGTCTCCAATCGGCAAAATGATCACGTAGGGCTTGCAACGATTGTACGTGGTTTGCGTAGCCGAGCAACGCATTCCTCGCCTCCCGGTCGCGAGGGCGCGATACACTTGCGCCATGACAGAAGCAACCGCTTTTCCACCGGCCCGGCGTTGGCGCATTGCCGGGCTAATCCTGCTCACCATCGTGCTGCACGTGCTGGCCATCCATTGGGGCAAGGCCTATTTCAACGCGGCCAACGTCGATGCGCGCACGGACTCCAGCGTGAGCGTGACGCTGCGCCAACTGGAATTGCCCAGCCAGCCGGTGTCGTTGCCGGTGGCTGCCGCGCCCAAGTCGCCGAGACCCGCCAAACCGCGTCGACCTGCCCCACCAGCGGCGCCGCTGCCTGATGCGGTCGCCGTCGCCGCCGTAGCATCTGCGGACGATACGCCGGCAACAGTCACCCCACCGGCTCCGGAGCCGGTTCAAGCCATCGCCGCCGCCGAGCCCGCTGCTCCGAAAGATGACACGCCCCCGCCCGTCCAAGGCACGCAATATCACATCGATCCACCGCCCTCGGCGCAACTCGAGTACGACGTGCTGGCGTTCTCCGACAACCTTACCTGGCACGGCACCAGTACACTGGACTGGAAAACCGACGGCAGCCGCTACACCGTCGACGGCGAAGTCTATACGCGCCTGTTCGCCAAGATCGCCTTCCTGAACTTCACCAGCAGCGGCGAGATCGGCGCGTTCGGCGTCGAGCCAGAGCTGTACACCGAGAAGAAACGCAACCGCGCCGCCACCAACACGCACTTCAATCGCGAGCGCAATCTTGTCAGTTTTTCCGCCTCGACCACCAGTTATCCGCGCGCCGGCGGCGAACAGGATCGCGCCAGCCTGATCTGGCAACTGGCCGCCATCGGCCGCGGCGACAGCGCCAAATTCGCGCCCGGCGCAGTCATCGACATGTTCGTGGCCGGCGTGCGCGACGGTGAAGTGTGGCGCATGCAAGTCGTCGGCCTGGAAGAAATCCGCCTCGTCACGGGCGCCACCCAAGTCTGGCATGTCGTCCGCCAGCCGCGCCCGGGCTCGTACGAGCAGCGCCTCGACATCTGGCTGGAACCGGGCCGGCAATGGTATCCCGCACGGCTGCGCTTTACGGAAACCAATGGGGATTACCTGGAACTGTCGCTGTCCAAGCTTAAAAACCCGTAACAAAAGCCGGCGGCAAAACCCTGCAATAAAAACTCTATAAACTAGCGCCATCGAGCGTGGTCGAACAAATCCGCAACGCTCCGAAAAACCGTAGGCATGGATCGTCCCGGCAGATATACCGTTGCCGGACAGTTGCCGAATTTTCAAGTGATCCCACATGCATAGTCAAACCGCCAATATTTTCCCGCACCGCATCCTGCCGCGCCTGCTGTGCGCAATGCTGCTGAACGCAGCCGCGACGCTGGCGCTGGCCGCCGATCCGGCCCAACATCCGGTGCTCAAACGCAAGATCAGCCTGCCACCGTCGGCCGACCTCCACTACAACATCGAAGCCAAGCAAAGCGGCCTGCAAGTCACCGGCGAATCGACGGTCAAGTGGAGCAACGCCAACGGCAAATACAGCGTCAACGCCGAAACCCGCGCGATGCTGGTCGGCAAAATCCTCGAGGCCACCAGCGAAGGCGACATCGACGAGTATGGCCTGGCGCCGGCGCGCTTCGTGGAAAAACGTTTCCGCCGCGAACCGTCCACCACCACCTTCAACCGCGAAACGCACGCCATCAACTTCACGCAATCGACCGAGACCTATCCGCTCAAGGGCGGCGAACAGGATCGCACGAGCATCATCTGGCAACTGATCTCGGTGGCGCGCGGCGCGCCGGACAAATTCAGCAACGGCTCCGAATGGCAGTTCTTCGTGGCCGGTCCGCGCGATGCCGAACAATGGAGCTTCAAGGTGGTCGGTCGCGAAAAGATCAAGACAAAACAAGGCGAGGTCAACGCCGTGCACATCTTCCGCGCGCCGCCGCCGGATGACAAGAGCCAGAAGCTCGACATCTGGCTGGCGCCGTCGTCGGACTGGTATCCGGTGCGCCTGCGCTTCACTGATCCGGACGGCGACTTCATCGAACAGACGCTCGACAACGTCAGCAAGAAATAGCGATAGCAATAACAAGCCTCACGACCCACCAATAAGAAGACGGAAACATGAACATCGCAACAACCCCACGTCCCTCCCTGCCGCACCGCGCGCTGGTCCTGTTCAGCGGCGGCCAGGACTCCACCACCTGCCTCGCGTGGGCGCTTTCACGCTATGAGAAAGTCGAAACCATCGGTTTCGATTATGGCCAACGTCACGCCATCGAACTGAAAGTGCGCCCGGCGCTGCTGGAAAAAATGCGCGGCTTTTCGGACGAGTGGAACAACAAGCTCGGCGAAGACCACCTGGTCGACTTGTCCCTGATCAGCAAGATCTCCGACACCGCACTGACACGCGACGTCGCCATTTCGATGCAGGAAAACGGCTTGCCCAACACCTTCGTGCCGGGTCGCAACCTGCTGTTCATGACCGTGGCGGCGACGGTGGCGTATCGGCGCGGGCTTGACGTATTGGTGGGTGGCATGTGCGAGACCGATTTCTCGGGCTATCCGGACTGCCGCGACGACACCATGAAGGCCTTGCAGGTTGCCCTCAACCTCGGCATGGCGACGCAGCTCAAGGTGGAAACACCGCTCATGTGGATCGACAAGGCGGCCACCTGGCGCCTGTCCGAAGATCTCGGCGGCAAGGCGCTGGTCGACCTGATCCGCGCGGATACCCACACCTGTTACCTGGGTGAGCGCGGCGCGTTGCACGACTGGGGTTACGGCTGCGGCAAGTGTCCGGCCTGCGACCTGCGGGCGCGCGGTTATCAGCAATATGCGCAGGTTGCCTGACAAGTCGAGGACCATATTGCAGACGTAAAAAAACGGCAGGGTTCCGCTAACCCTGCCGTTTTCTTTTTGCGCCTTCAGATTGCCGGTGCCGTGACCGTCAGAACAATTCGTTCTTCATCTGGTTCTTGGCTTTTTCTTCTTCGGGCGATGCCGCCGCGCCATGTTCGCCCAGGCCCAGGTCGCGCACGCTGGCGCTTGGTGGATATTCCGAATAGTAGTACTCGCCGCCCGACTCGATCAAACCGCTCGGCACCGTACGATCGACCATCGGCACATCCTTGAGCGCCTTCTGCATGTAGCTGATCCAGATCGGCAGCGCCAGGCCGCCACCGGTCTCGCGGTCGCCGAGGCTCTTCGGCTGGTCGTAACCCATCCACGCGATGCCGACCAGGTTCGGCTGGTAACCGGCGAACCAGGCGTCCATCGAATCGTTGGTGGTGCCGGTCTTGCCGGCCAGGTCGGTGCGCTTGAGCGAGAGCGCCTTGACTGCGGTGCCATGACGCACGACGTCGCGCAGCATGCTGTCCATCACGAAGGCATTGCGCGCATCGATGACGCGGTTGGCTTCGTCGCCGGAACGGGCCGGCTGCGCTTCCGACAGCGTGTTGCCGTTATTGTCGGTGATCTTCGAGATCAGGTAAGGATTGATCTTGTAGCCGCCATTGGCGAACACCGAATAGGCGCCCACCATCTGCAGCGGCGTCACCGCGCCGGCGCCCAATGCCAAGGTCAGGTAAGGCGGGTTCTTGTCGGCGTCGAAGCCGAAGCGCGTAATGTATTCCTGCGCATACTTGACGCCGACGCGTTCGAGGATGCGGATCGACACCAGGTTGATCGACTTCTGCAGCGCGCGACGCATCGAGATCGGACCTTCGAACTTGCCGCCGTAGTTCTTCGGCTGCCACACCTGGCCCCCGGTCTGGGTGAACGTCAGCGGCGCATCGTTGATGATGGTGGCCGGCGACAGGCCTTTTTCGAGCGACGACGAATAGATGAACGGCTTGAACGACGAGCCCGGCTGGCGCCACGCCTGGATCACGTGGTTGAACTTGTTGCGGTTGAAGTCGAAGCCGCCGACCAGCGAACGGATCGAGCCGTCGTTCGGATCAAGCGAGATAAACGCCGATTCGACTTCGGGCATTTGCGTGACGATCCAGTTCTTGCCATCCTGGAACACGCGGATGATGGCGCCGCGCTTGATCTTCTTCTGCGGCGGCGCTTTGTCGCTGAGCAGGTTGCCGGCGAAGCCGAGGCCGCTGCCGGAAATCTTGATCTCGTCGCCGGTCGCCAGCACGGCGGTGATTTCCTTGGTGGTGGCTTCCAGCACGACGGCGGCGATCAGGTCATCGCTGTCGGGATGGTCGGCCAGTTCGGATTCGATGGCGTCGTCGGCCTCTTCCTTCGACGCGGTCGGGATCTCCATGTAGCCTTCCGGGCCGCGGTAACCGTGCCGGCGTTCGTAGTCGATGATGCCGCGGCGCAACGCCAGGTAGGCGGCGTCCTGGTCGGCCTTGGTGATGGTGGTGAACACATTCAGGCCGCGCGTATACGTGTCGTCCTTGAACTGCGCGTAGACCAGCTGGCGCGCCATTTCCGAGACGTACTCGGCATGCACGCCGAAGGCGGTGCTGTCGCTCTTGACCTTCAGTTCCTCATCCTTGGCCTGGGTATATTGCGCGTCGGTGATGTAACCGAGCTGGCGCATGCGCAGCAAGATGTATTGCTGGCGCGCGTGGGCGCGCTTTGGATTGACCACCGGGTTGTAGGCCGAAGGCGCCTTCGGCAAACCGGCCAGCATGGCGGATTCGGCGATGGTCAGTTCCTTGAGCTGCTTGCCGAAGTAGATCTGCGCCGCCGAAGAAAAACCATAGGCGCGCTGCCCCAGATAAATCTGGTTCATGTAGACCTCAAGGATCTGGTCCTTGGTCAGGTTGCGTTCGATCTTCCAGGCCAGCGGAATCTCATAGAGGAATTTGCGCGAGGCCTTTTGCAGGAAGGTCGGCTCATTGCTGGTGAGGAAGAAATTGCGCGCGACCTGCTGTGTGATGGTGCTGGCGCCGCCACTGCCGCCCGACAGGTTGGCGACCGAAGCGCGCACGATACCCTGATAGTCGACCCCGCCGTGCTCGTAGAAGCGATCGTCTTCGATCGCCAGCACGGCCTTTTTCATGATGTCCGGGATGTCCTTGATGTGCACCAGGTTGCGGCGTTCTTCGCCGAACTCGCCGATCAGCACGCCGTCTGCGGAGAACACGCGCAGCGGAATCTTGGGACGATAGTCGGTCAGCGTGTCGAGGTCGGGGAGCTTGGGATACGCCAGCGTGACGACAAACCCCAGCACCAGCACCGCCATCAGCACCAGCGCCACCAGCAGGCCAATGCCGCCCAACAGCACGCGCAGGACGGGGTGCAGGCGCTTTTTGACCTTCTTGACGGGGGCGGAGCCGGGAGTGGCTGCAGGTGCAGAGGCACTCGCAGGGTTCGGTGCTGCGTCAGCGGGTTGCGAAGCTGGCGCTTTGCCGTTGTTTTCTGGGGTGGTCATGCGTGTGAGGCTGGTGAGAAAGACAATCCCCGCATTATAACGACTTGCGGGAAGGTGAAATCCGGCAATTCTCGGGAACCGGTCTGAGTCGCGGCGTCAGGGCCGCCGACGCAACTGCCCCTAGCAGTGGAATCGTTACTCAGAAACCGTTTGCGCCGGGAAGTTTCGCGCAACCGGTTTTGCGTAAGAACCGATGCCACCCGGAAAATTGCTTTACAGGCAACAAATGTTGTTGCTAGGATGCCGCATGTTGTTTTGACAACAATCATTCTCAGTTGCCCGCTCGGATAGCGACTGCGCCATGCGATCACTATTTCCGGAATGCAACCTTGTCCAAGCTCGTCCGACTCTTTTCCCGCGCCGTCCCTGGCGTCTTTTCCCGCAACGCGTCGCCGATGGCCGGGCTGGATATCGGCCGGTCCGAGGTCAGGATGGTCGAATTCTCCGGCCTCCGCATGCAAACCGCGCAACTCGAATGCTGCGCGCGTGCCGCTTTGCCCGACGGCGCCGTCGGCGATGAGGGCATCGGCAATCTGCGCCAGGTGATGGAAGCGGTGTCCCACCTCTGGGAAAAGAGTCGATCACAGGCGAAGCAGGTCGCCATCGCAATCCCTTCCACGAGCGCGGTCACGCACATACTCGCCGTTCCAGCGCACAGCAGCCCGGCACAGCGTGCGACCCTGGCCGGGCGACATGCGGAAAGCCTGCTGCCTTATCCGCCGGCGCAGGCCCTGCTGGATTTCCGCATCATCGGACGCACCCCCGATGCCCCCGATCAGCTCGACATGCTGATCGCCGCAGTACGCCGGGACGACGTCGAAGACCGCATCGCCGTGGCGGAGTCGCTGGGATTGCAGGCCGTGGTCGTCGACATCGAAAGCCATGCTGCGCTGGCAGCGCTGAACAGAACGCCGCCTGCGGCGCCGGCCTGCGCTATTTTCGTCGTGGCGAACCTCGAGATGCACGGTGCGCTCCTGTCGCTGTACTGCGACGGCCGCATCGCGGCAGAACAGCAACTGGCCATCGGCCACCAGCAACTGCAGCGCGATCTGCGGCAATACGCCGGCGATCATTCCGATGCCTTGCCGACTTATCTGGCGCACGCGGCCGCTCACATTGCCCGGACGATACAGATGCTGCAGCAGCAAACATCGTACGCGCCGTCATCGCCGTCGGCGCCGTTACATATCGTATTGACGGGCCCCGGAGCGACCATTCCCGGCATGCAGGAGGCCGTGGGCATGCAGACGACCGTCAGCACCGCCGTGGCGGCGCCTTTCGCCGGCATTGCGCTGGCGCCTGCCATCGATCACGCGCAACTAGCGACGGACGGACCGGCTTGCGCCACAGCATGCGGCCTGGCCTTGCGGCGCTTCGACCGATGAGCGGCCTCAATTTCCTGGCGCAGCGCAATCGGACAGCGGGCGCTGATCGACGTCTTTACGTGTTGCTGGCCATCACGGCAAGCGCCGGTTTCGCTGTCGTCCTGGCCTTGTCGTGGCACATCGCCGGCCGCGTCGCACAACAGCAGCAACTGCTCAACCTGCTGCGTACCGAGCACGCGCAGCTGGATGCTGCGATCAGCCTCGGCAGGCAACAGGACGAAAAGATCGCCGGACTCGAGCGCAAGCGGCGCCATCTTGAAACGCTGCAACAGCAACGCAACGACGCGCCGCAATTGCTGGGTGAACTTGCGCCACGCATGCCGCCGCAAGTCTTCCTCACCACGCTGGTCCAACAAGGACGCAACTTCACGCTCAGCGGATCGGCGCCGTCGCATCGGCATGTCATGCAATTGCTGGAAGCATTGCGCGATGCCGACGGCGCGCAACGCTTCCGGCAGATTGAATTGCAGGAGACGCGCAGCGCAATGAGCGCAAACCGAATCAGTGCGGAGTCACCAGCGATCACTCCGGCTCTGCTCCATGATTTCGTGATCACCGGCCGTCACGCCGGCGCCCCGCAATGAACATCGCGGCGCTGATCCGGCAATGGCGCGAACTCAACGGCCGCCATCCCTCGGGCTGGCCGCGCGCCTGGCGCCATGCCTTGTTGTTGATGCTGTTCCTGGCGGTGTTGCTGAGCGGCTGGCCGCTTTATCTGATGCCGGAAATCGATACCCTGGAACGCAATGAACATGACTACGCTGCACTGAAATCCGCCTATCCGGAAAAACAGCGGCAGGCGATGACGTTCGCGCACTCCGCACAACATATTCGGGATCTGGAACAACGCGTGGGATCGCTCGAACAGCAACTGCAAACGTTCGTCGACATTGACATGGTGCTGGAAAGCATCGGCGACGCCGCGCTGCAAAACGGGCTGCACTTCGAGTTCGCCAGACCGGGGCGGCCCGAAACGAAACATGGCTACGTCGAAGCGCCGATCGCCATCCGCCTGAGCGGCAACTACCACGACGTCGGACGCTTTACCGCCGACGTGGCGGCGATGCCGCATCTCGTGATCCTGGACAACCTGCGCGTGACCAAGGCCGAGCGTTCCGGCCACGTAAGACTGGAGGCGATCGCCCTGATCTATCGCCAGGGTCCCGGCAAAGAGGAGAAATCATGAACTGCAAACCGGCCCATACGTCGTCCATCGCAATCCTGCTTGCGATGCTGCTGGCAAGTTGCGCCGAGCGCGAGACACCGGATCAGTTGCGTGCGCAACTTGAAACAACCCGTCGCGACACGCCTGCCACTGCGCCGCCGATCCTGCCTGCAGACGATTTCGTCCCCTACATGTACACCGTCGCAAATGATGAAAATCCGATGACGCCCTTCGGCCGCCCCGCGATCGTTCCAACCGACACTGCGGTAGACGAACGCCCTCGACAGCGCGGCGCAAAACAACCGCTTGAAGACGTCCCGCTGGAATCGATACGCCTGGTCGGCACGCTGTCGCGCGATGGCCGCACGGATGCTTTGCTGCAGGTCGACAAGATTGTTTATGCATCGCGCAGCGGCGACTACCTGGGACAGAACTTCGGTGTCATCCGTCGTGTTGCAGACGGGCGCGTCGAACTGGAAGAACTTATCCGCAACAACGGCGACTGGGAAAAACGCATGGCGACACTGGAACTGCAAGGACGTGGAAAATGACGTATTCGCTCTCCCGGCGGGCGCTGCACGCGGTGTTCTGGTTGCTGGCATGCAGCAGCGCCCATGCTCAAGCTCAGCCTCAGCCCCAGACTCAGACTCAGACTCAGCCTCAGCCTCAGACTCAGGCGCAGCGCAATGCCATTCTCGCGATCGAGGTGGAGCAACTCGAGGCACGTATCGAGGTCCGCATCAAATTGCGCACGCCGCCTGCCACGCCGCCCGCGCATTTCTCAACCGCCTCACCAGCCCGCATCGTCATTGATCTTGCTGATACCGACAACACGGCCGATGTGCCGCCGCCAAACACCGGCGCCGGCGCCTTGCGCGGCGTCACGATTGCCTCGTCCGCTGGCCGCAGCCGCGTCGTGCTCAACCTCCGACATATGCCGCCCTACGCCGTGCGTACGGAAGCCGACACCGTCATCGCGACCATCACCGGCAACGACGCACTTCCAGCCGGCGGCAAGCCCTTGATCGGCAGCATCGACTTTCGCCGCGGCGCACAAGCCGAAGGCCGCGTGGTCGTCAATCTGCCCGGAGCGGAAACGGCGCTCGACATCCGCCAGCAAGGGCGCCAGATCGTCGCCGACATTCTCAACGCCGGCGTGCCGGCGCGCTCGCCGCGACGCCTGGACGTCAGCGATTTCGGCACGCCGGTCAAGACCATCACCAGCAGCGAGCGCGGCGCGGATGTGCGGCTGCTGATCGACACCGAAGCGCTGGCGGAGTACCACGCCTACCAGAAGGATGCGCAACTGGTGATTGAAGTGCGTACACCGGCCGATGCCGGCAAAGGGGCGGCGCAACGCCAGCAGCCCTATCGCGGCGACAAGCTGTCGCTGCAATTCCAGAACATCGAAGTACGTGCCATCCTGCAAGTGCTGGCCGATTTCACCGGCATCAACATCATCGCCAGCGACGGCGTCGGCGGGGCGCTGACGCTGCGCCTGAAGGAAGTGCCATGGGACCAGGCGCTGGATATCGTATTGCAGGCGCGCGGGCTGGACATGCGTCGCAACGGCAACGTCATGTGGGTAGCGCCGCGCGAAGAACTGCTGACGCGCGAACGACTTGAGCTCGAACAACGCGCCCAGATCGCCGAACTCGAGCCGCTGCGCGCCGAGGTGTTCCAGCTCAACTACCAGAAGGCGGAAGCCTTCCGCAAGGTGTTCGGCGAAGACGCCGCCGGCATCGGCCCGAACAGCGAACGCCGCCCCACGCTGCTGTCGCGCCGCGGCAGCGCAGTGGTCGATCAACGCACCAACCAGTTGTTCGTGACCGACACGCCCACGGTGCTCGACAACATCCGCAAGCTGCTTGAAAAAATCGATGTCGCTTCGCGCCAGGTGCTGATCGAAGCACGCATCGTCGAAGCCGACGACAGCTTCAGCCGCAACCTCGGTGCGCGCCTGGGCTTCTCAGCCCACGCCAACGACATCGCCGCCGCCAACACCTATAACCAGGTCGGCGAGATAGCCGGCCTGACAAAGGCTGCCGCCAACTCCTACACCGCCAACCACGCCGTCAACCTGCCGGCGCAAGGGATCGGCGGCGCAGCGGCCGGCAGCTTCGCGCTAAGCTTGTTCAACGCCGCCGCCAATCGCTTCCTCACGCTCGAACTGTCGGCGCTGGAGGCCGACGGCAAAGGCAAGATCGTCTCCAGCCCGCGCGTGGTCACCGCCGATCAGCAACCCGCGCTGATCGAACAGGGCGAAGAAATTCCCTACCAGCAAGCCACCAGCAGCGGCGCCACCTCGACCGCATTCAAGAAAGCCAACCTGAAGCTTGAGGTAACGCCGCAGATCACACCCGACGGCAACGTCATCCTCAGCGTCGACATCAACAAGGACAGCCGCGGCACCGCCACGCCGGGCGGATTGGCCATCAATACCAAGCACGTCAAGACCCTGGTGCAGGTGGAAAACGGCGGCACCGTGGTGATTGGCGGGATCTACACGCAGACCGAATCGAACACCGTTTCCAAAGTGCCGTTGCTGGGCGACATCCCGGTGCTGGGCAATTTGTTCCGGCATAGCGCCCGCATCGACCACAAGACGGAACTGCTGATTTTCCTCACGCCCAAGATCGTGGCCGACCGTAATTTCCTTCGGTAGCAGGCCCAAAAGGGATTGAATAGCATGTTTTTCCCGATATTTCCCCGACAACGGCGCAACAGACGGTAAAATCGCCTGTTGCAGCTGGTTGCGCAAGGCAAGCCGGAAAACCAACAATACAAGCCTCCTGCGATCAGCTATCCGGACAATCCGCAGTGAAAAATCGTATATGAGTGGAAGCATTTTTCTTGTCGGCCTGATGGGCGCCGGCAAGACAACGATAGGGCGCGCCCTGGCCAAGAAACTGAACAAACGCTTCGTCGATTCCGATCACGAGATCGAGTCGCGCACCGGCGCAACCATTCCCGTGATTTTTGAAATCGAAGGCGAGGAAAGTTTTCGCAGGCGCGAAGCCGACGTCATCCGCGAACTGAGCGCCCAGCAGGACATCGTCCTGGCCACCGGCGGCGGCGCCATCCTGCGCGCAGAAACACGCGCCTACCTGAAGCAGCGCGGCACCGTGATTTATCTGCGCGCCGGCATCAACCAGATCCTGCAGCGCACCGGCCGCGACAAGAACCGCCCGCTTCTGCAGACCGCCAATCCGCGCCGCAAGCTCGAAGAACTGTCGCGCCAGCGCGATCCGTATTACCGTGAAGTGGCCGACTTCGTCATCGAGACCGGCCGCCCCAACGTGCAGTTCCTGGTGCAGGCCATCCTGAGCCAGCTCGAACTGGCACCCAAACCAACTGCCGCTGCCGATATTGCCGACAATGCGACTGCAACAGCGGCAAGCTTCCGCGCGCAACCCGCGGCATCAACCGCCTCAGCCGAACCTGCCGAACCGTCCATGACCACCTCCACTTTCGCCCCCGTCGCCCTGCAAGTCGAACTGGGAGAGCGCAGCTACCCGATCACCATCGGGCACGGGCTGCTGTCGAACCCCGAATTGCTGACGCACCATGTCGCCGGCAAGCGCGTCGCGGTCGTCACCAACGACAAGGTCGGCCCGCTGTACCTGCCGCAGGTGCGCAAGCTGCTCGAAGAGGCCGGCAAGCAGGTCACCGAAATCGTGCTGCCTGACGGTGAAGATCAAAAAACCTGGGTCAGCCTGATGAAAGTGTTCGACGTCCTGCTCGCTGAAAAATGCGATCGCAAGACCACGCTGGTCGCGCTCGGCGGCGGCGTCATCGGCGACCTGACCGGCTTCGCCGCAGCCTCGTACATGCGCGGCGTGCCGTTCGTGCAGATCCCGACCACGCTGCTGTCGCAGGTCGATTCCTCGGTCGGCGGCAAGACCGGCATCAACCATCCGCTCGGCAAGAACATGATCGGCGCGTTCTACCAGCCGCAAGCAGTGATCGCCGACACCGCCACGCTGCACACGCTGCCGCCGCGCGAACTGGCGGCCGGCCTGGCTGAAGTGATCAAGCACGGCGCCATCATCGACGCGCACTTCTTAGACTGGATCGAAGCCAACATCGGCAAGCTGGTGGCCAAGGACAACGCCGCGCTGGCCTACGCGATCCAGCGCTCCTGCGAAATCAAGGCCGACGTGGTGCGTCAGGACGAACGCGAAGGCGGCCTGCGCGCCATCCTCAACTTCGGCCACACCTTCGGCCACGCGATCGAAAACGGTCTCGGCTACGGCCAATGGCTGCATGGTGAAGCGGTCGGTTGCGGCATGGCGATGGCGGCTGATCTATCGCATCGCCTCGGCTACATCGACACCGCCTCGAAGGACCGCCTGACCGCACTGGTGAAAGCCGCCGGCCTGCCGGTGACGGCGCCTGACCTGGGCACGGAACGTTGGCTGGAACTGATGGAAGTGGACAAGAAAAACGAAGGTGGCGCGATCAAGTTCATTTTGATCAAACCGCTGGGCCAGCCGCTGATCACCAACGTGCCGCAGGAACTCCTGCTGCAGACGCTCGCGGCCTGCGTACAAACCCCAAGCTGACGACGACGGTTGCAGAAGTCATTGCGCATTGTGCCGTCGTCGATTGAAGAGCCTGCATTGAAGCACCTGAATGAGTTCCTGACATGACCCAAGACGCGCCGCTCCACCTTGCACCTTATGCCGCACACGCAGCAACATCGACAGGGCGGCGTTTCTCCGAAACCGCGCCCGGCTCGCGCACGGAATACCAGCGCGACCGCGACCGCATCATCCACTCCACCGCATTTCGCCGGCTCGAATACAAGACCCAGGTCTTCGTCAATCATGAAGGCGACCTGTTCCGCACGCGCCTGACCCACAGCATCGAGGTCGCCCAGATCGCGCGCTCCTGTGCACGCAACCTGCACCTGAACGAAGACCTGGTGGAAGCCATCTCGCTGGCGCACGATCTCGGCCACACGCCCTTCGGCCATGCCGGGCAAGATGAACTCAACACCCGCATGAAGGATTTCGGCGGCTTCGAGCACAACCTGCAAAGCCTGCGCGTTGTCGACGATCTCGAACAACACTATGGCGCCTTCGACGGCCTCAACCTGATGTTCGAAACGCGCGAAGGCATCCTCAAGCATTGTTCGCCGGCCAATGCGCGCCAGCTCGGCGCCATCGGCCAGCGCTTCATCGACAAGAAGCAGCCGAGCCTGGAAGCGCAGCTGGCCAACCTGGCCGACGAGATTGCCTACAACAACCACGACATCGACGATGGCCTGCGTTCCGGCCTGCTGACGATTGCGCAACTCGGCGAGGTGGATTTTTTCGCGCGCCACCAACGCGAAGCGGAATCAACCTACCCCGGCATCACCGGCCGCCGCGCCATCAATGAAACCGTGCGCCGCATGATCAATGCCCTGATCGTCGACCTGATTCGCACCTCCCAGGAAAACATCGCCGCCGTTGCGCCGCGCAGCATCGAAGACGTGCGCAACGCTGCGCCGCTGATCGCCTTCTCCGAACCGATGCAGCAGGAAGCTGCGGTGCTCAAGCGCTTCCTGCGCCAGAACCTGTATCGCCACTATCAGGTCAATCGCATGACCGCCAAGGCGCGCCGCATCATCGCCGAGTTGTTCCAGGCATTCCTGTCGCAACCGACGCTGCTGCCGCCCGATTACGTGGTCGCCGAGCAGGATGATGAAGGCGTGCGCCGCCAGGCGCGCCAGGTAGCCGACTACATTGCCGGCATGACCGACCGCTACGCCATGCGCGAGCATCGACGTTTGTTCATGGTGGAAGAGCTGTAGAAAAAGATTCTGACAAGGTTCGAACATCGTCAAGATTCATCGGGTTTGTACCCTGAATTGCGGCGGATTTGCATAAACATATTGCCTCTGCGTTTATCGTTGCTACCCTGAGAGCACGACAAAACCACCTCTGCAGCCAACAACTGGTAGAGGTGCCGATACCATGCGAATACGATCCCTCCGAGTGCGGCGCGCTGCCGCGCTGGCCTCGCTTTTCATGTCTTGCCATGTCCATGGCCATGATCACTTCAATATTGCCGCTCCCCCTGACATCCAGGACATCATCGTCGGCCAATCCGCCGATCTGAGCGGCCCCTACACCAAGATCACACGCCAGTTCATCACCGGCGCCAATGTCTACTTCGCGCAACTCAACAGCCGCGGCGGGATAGCCGGGCGACGGGTCAGACTGGTGACACTCGACGACCAGAACGATCCCGCGCAGGCGGTCAGAAACACGCAGGACCTGCTCGACGAGTACAAAGCCATCGCACTGTTCGGTTATATCGGCGCGCAAACCACGGCGGCGGTGCTACCGCTGATCAATGACCGCAAGGTGCCGTACTTCGCGCCGGTGACCGGGTCATGGATCGTCTATTCCGCGTTCAACCGGCACGTCTTCACGGTTCGCGCGAGCTACATCAACGAATATGATTACCTGTTTTCACGCTTCACGCACATGGGACTCAAGCGCCTGGCGATCTTCAACGACGCCGTCGGCTTGCCGCACAACGCCATGATGCAAACCAAGATCAGCAGCGCCAATGCGCAGCTGGTCGCCTCTGAAAACAGCGTCGGCCGGAACATCGACGAAGTCGCCGACAAGCTGCTCGATAGCCGCCCGGACGTGGTGCTGATCATGAGCATTTCGCAGCAAGCCAACAGCGCGCTGATCCGCAGCCTGCGCGCGAAAGGCTATCTCGGTTACTTCTATTGCGCCTCGCTGGTGTGCAGCCCGCTGCTGACCAGCGATCTTGAAGAAGCCGCCAACGGCCTGATCATTTCACAGATCGTCCCGCATCCCTGGAAAGCCCGCACACCCATCGTGCACGAATACCAGAAAGCCATGCGCCTCGCCAGGGTCGCGCAATTCAGCTACCTGGGGCTCGAGGGATATATCGCAGCGAAAGTGCTGGCTGAAGGCCTGAGCCGCGCCAGCAGCAAACTTACACGGGAGAAATTGATTGTCGCGCTGGAAACTGTCAACGAAAAAACCTATGACAGCGCCGGTTACCAGATTAATTTTTCCGCCTCCAGCCATCAGGGGTCGACCTATGTGGACGTCGTCACCGTAGATCGGACCGGCAACATGCAGCCTTAGATAATTTCGCCCCCCGGGCCACTTCGGGGACATGATCGTCGGCCTCATGAGAGGACACGCAAGATAGCTGCGAAGCCGTATTCCCGAAGAGCAACATTCTTGCAATTTCAGTGAAAACGATACGTATTGTCTCGATTTCAGTCATAAATTCTTACAAATGAAGTTGGCATTGTGACCTTCAGATTTCCGTCAGCATGCCGTAAGTTGAGGATGGACTGCCATTCTCCCTCCTTCTCGCGTGCGGTCCTTGTACAGGAGACCTGCCATGCCTATCAGCACTAATACGATCAATACGAACACACCGGCCGCCAGCCTGCCCGCGTCCACCGATGCCGCCACTACTGGCGACGCCACCAAAACGGACGGCACGACCGGTCCGCAAGAGGTCAAACTGACCCCGGCGATTGCCAAGCAGCAGCTGAACGCAGCCATCCTGCAGTCGTCGCTGGAAGTGTCGCTCTCCTCGCAGAACGATCCGCTGTCGCTGGTCTACAAGTCGGCGATCGAAAACCTCAACGACATCCTGAAGCCGGAACTCGGCGACAACGCCATCCAGAACGCCGCCTCGCAGGACAACAGCCCGGAAGCCACTGCCGACCGCATCCTGTCGTTCATCAAGAGCGCGTTCGGATTGTTCAGCCAGAACAAGGCCAGCGACAGCACGGAAGGAACTGATGGCGCCGACGGTGCCGACAGCGCGGACAACACCAAGCGCGACGCCAACATCGACAAGTTCATGAGCCTGATCCAGAAGGGGGTCGACCAGGGCTTCGACGAAGCGCGCGGCATCCTGTCCAGCCTCAAGGTCCTCAACGGCGACATCGCCAGCAATATCGACAAGACGTATGAAATCCTGAAAAAGGGCATCGCCGATTTCGTTGCCTCGCTGAAAAATCCGACAACCGACGACGGTTCCTTGCCGGCTGACGGCAGCTCGAGCTCGAGCTCCAGCACCACCACCAGCGTCTCGGTGTCGGTGTCGATCACTGCAAGCCGCACCACGGTCACCAACTACTGATTCCAAAACGGCATCTGAACAGCGACATGTGGCAATGACAATGCTGCAGGCGAAAAAAAAGACGCGGTGTACCGCGTCTTTTTTTGTCCCGCAATTTTGCAGTCGCCTTCTTTGCCGACGCGCTGCGCCGCAAAGAAGCGACTTTTTGCGTCAGCCCTTGAGCTTGGCGAACGCCGCCGCCATGGCGTTGTTTGCCGGTGCCGGCTGACGCGACTGCTGGCCCTGGTGCTGCGACAGGCGGCGCGCGTCGTTGCGGTCGCCGCGTTGCTCCGGCTTGCTGCCGGCGGCCGGTGCGCTGTCGGACAGGCGCATGGTCAGGGCAATGCGCTTGCGCTTCTCGTCGACTTCCAGCACCTTGACCTTGACCACCTGGCCGGCCTTGACGACGGTGTGCGGATCCTTGACGAAGGTATTGGACAAGGCCGAGATATGCACCAGGCCATCCTGATGCACGCCGATGTCGACGAAGGCGCCGAAGGCGGCCACGTTGGTCACCACGCCTTCGAGGATCATGTCGGGACGCAGGTCCTTGATTTCTTCCACGCCGTCCTTGAAGGTCGCGGTCGTGAACTCTGGCCGCGGATCGCGGCCCGGTTTTTCCAGTTCCTTGAGGATATCGGTGACAGTCGGCACGCCGAATTTTTCGTCGGCGTATTTGGCCGGGCTCAGGGATTTAAGCAAGGCGCTTTCGCCCAGCACACCCTTCACGTCCTTCTTGATGTCGGCCAGTATCTTTTCCACCAGCGGATACGATTCGGGGTGGACCGCGGAGGCATCGAGCGGATTCTCGCCGTTCATCACGCGCAAGAAGCCGGCCGCCTGCTCGAAGGTCTTGTCGCCCAGGCGCGGCACTTCGCGCAAACCGGCGCGCGAGGTGAACATGCCCTTCATGTCGCGATACGACACGATGCTTTGCGCGACGCTGGCGTTGAGG
>Ga0308165_1002354_pt1 | contig 22904 bp, 25 predicted proteins | sample PhyWR2_FD_201032 | JGI IMG/M metagenome (GOLD analysis project Ga0308165, IMG submission 201032) | Phyllosphere microbial communities from UC Gill Tract Community Farm, Albany, California, United States - DLSLW.R2 | ecosystem: Host-associated > Plants > Phyllosphere > Unclassified | place: USA... | reverse complement strand
GCTCAGCGTGGCACCGGCAGGCTTGGTGTTAAGGTTCAGCCTTCAGGCAGCAAGGTTTTTTATTTCCGTTACTACATTGAGAAAGGGAAGAAAGAGAAATTCATCCAGTTGGGCATCTGGCCCGAGATGAAACTGGTGACGGCCAATGAGCTGGCGAAAAAGTACGGAGCCTGGCTTATTGAAGGAAAAGAACCCCAGCAAGAGCTTGAGCAACAACGCCTGGCTGAACAGCACATCATGCAGCTCCATCGTTCTCAGGGATCGTTTGAAGAACTGGTGCATGGCTACGTGAACAAGATGAAGCTCGACAACAAGCGAACCTGGGCTGATGTATTGAAGCGCATGGAGAGAGAGTGCTACACCGTTATTCCTCGTGATACCAAAGCGAAGGACGTGACACCCCTGCAGATCAAAACCATCCTCTCGGGCATTATCCAGCGTGATGCGGTGGTCCATGCGAATCGGATTCGTTCCTACCTGATGGCGGCATTTAATTACGGTCTGAAGGCCGATAACGATCCGATGAATACCATCGTAGGTATTACGTTCGGTCTTGAGGTTAACCCAGTATCGGCTATCCCGAAGCAATCAGCGGCGGAAAAAGTCGGAAATACTTGGTTAACACTGGAGGAGCTGCGTTTTGTCATGGAACATTTCTCCGAGGCGACTGGAGTGGGTCCCTTGATGCAACACTTAATCCGTTTCTGTACTTACGTCGGCGGACAGCGTCCATTTGAAATGATTGCCAGCCAGTGGAGCGCGATTGACTGGCAGCAAAAGACGTTACTGGTCATAGCCGATGTATCGAAAAACAAGCGTGAGCACCTGATACCGCTGACTGAATCGGCGCTACAGGAATTAGCCTCAGTGAAAGAGCTGATGAAGGAAAGTAACAGCCCCTATATTTTCCCGCTATCGACAAACGGTGAGCGTCCGGTGCGTACCGATAGCCTGGCGCGTTCCATCATGTATTTTCGGGCCTTTAATCCTGAGTTTAAAGTTTTCACGGCGCGAGATTTACGTCGGACCTGTAAAACGCTGATGGGGGAGGCGGGGATCAGCAAAGAGATCCGCGACCGTATCCAGAATCATGCTTTGAATGACGTCAGCTCGAAACACTATGATCGTTATGATTACCTGACTGAAAAGCGCAGGGCGCTTGAGATCTGGGAGGATCGGGTTAACAACTATCAGCGACAGCAGGAAAATAATGTTGTGAACTTGTTTGGGCGGAGGTAAGTACTTGTCAAAATATGAGCTTCATTCAGCGGAAGAGCGGTATCAGCCTGGCTCTGGTGACCTAGTACTTGCCAATAAGCTGGGGATTATTGATGAGCAGGAAATGGAGGCGCTGGAGTCTGGTCTGTTGCTGATGCTGTATGAACAGCTATTTATTGAAGGCCAGCCGCCTGAGGCGCTGGCTTTTGAGCACATTAGTAGGTGGCATCGCCAATGGCTGGGGAATGTGTACGACTGGGCAGGGAGGCTGCGTCACGCTAACCTCACTAAGGATGGCTTCCAATTTGCTGCTGCCGACAGGATTCCTCTGCTTCTTGATGGTTTCGAGAGGCTGTTTCTCTCCCGATCTGGTGAACTGAAATCCCTGGCTCGCTCGGAGCTGGTTGGTTATCTGGCTGAATGCCACGTGGAGTTTATTTTGATCCATCCATTCAGAGAAGGTAACGGGCGTCTGTCGCGACTGCTTTGCGACGTACTCTCGGTTCTGGCGGGAAAAGGCTTGCTGGATTACAGCTTATGGGATGAACACAAGACGTTTTACTTCAAGGCAATACAGGCTGGCGTATCAGGGAACTACAGCCCTATGATGCAACTGGTGAGCGACATCTTGCCAGACTAGCGGGCGAGGCCGACGGCCTTCGCCTGTGCTTGATTTTGTTTGAGTTGCTGCTCAATTTTTTGCACAGATACACCGGTTTCTATCGCGGTTGAGCTGGCGACGGAACGGTAAATTTGAGTTTTAGTGATCTGGCTATGTACTGTTTTTGTAGTCATCGTGAAAGCCTCATTGTTTCAGTCATGATTCTAGTTCGGATAGGGGGGGGCCGCAAGGCTGTTATTCGTTGGTCGTTTACCAAGGGGAACTTGGGTTTCCTTATGGGGATTAATCAGATGCCCGCGATTTCCAGTCCTAGCTAAAAGTACTGATGAATTATTAAGTTACGTGTAAAATATGCACACTCACTACTCTGTTATGGATTTAGGGGAAAGATATGGCGCAAGTTTTTTACTCTCTGGGGGAAACTGCATCTCGTTCCGGTGTTGATGTCGACGTTTTCATTCAGGCGTGGCTTGAAGGAAAGCTGCCGCTTTACATTTACTTCGGTAATGCGAGTTCACTATGTACGCTCAGGCGCTGTGTCCCCGCTAGAGCACATGAACACGTAATGGATGACATAATTTATGGTCGTGATTTCTATCAGAGCAAAGCCAGCCCAGATAACGATGCCTTAATGTTTATACCAGAGACTCCGTTAAGCGCACATCTGAAAGTTAAGGCACGATATGAACTTGGTGGTGGAGAAGGGCCTGAGCCAGGGGGATATTACGAATACAGGTATGAGGGATATGCCCGGGGTTATTGGACTGCCACACCAACAATGGTTGCCCATTTCAGCCGTGGAAAATATTTACTGACTGATAAAGAGTCTTTTGAGCGTAAGTCGTCTTCTATTGGTGATGTGATAGTTCATGCTCATGATAAGTCTGATTTTATTATTTTTTCTGAAAATCTTTATATAGATAAATTATCTTTTTTTGTTAAAGAAAATGATGTCAAAGATAACCTCCCGGAGTTGTGGAGGGATTTGGAACCATCAGATGTACTCACTGATCATGCGATTCCTCCAGTGCAGTTTTATCGCCCGCCCAATGTATATTTTGCACTTTATTTAATGATTTCTGAATGGTGCCCTAAACACCCCGATGGAAAGCCAATGACAAGTAAACTTGTTACATATTTCAACGAGACATGTAAATTGGCTTTTACCAAAGGCTCCATTAGCCGTTGGGCCGAACGTCCTGAGTTGAAAAGTAACATTCAAAAGCGAGAGATGAAAGGTCATCGAGAGGCTTTATCTCACCTCCTTCAGGTGTACTGCGACGAAAATAAAATAGATAAAATGCCGACGAAAGTCACAGAGACGCTCAACGAGCTTGCCCGTGTTCATGGCTATGGTCCAGAGCTTTTATTTGACACCATGGAAGTTACTTTATGGTTGAAAGAATCATATGATTTTGGTGTAAAATAGTTATAGATAACATCAATATAGCTCTTGGTGAGGTGTTGTTGATACCTTAATGATACCTTATCGAACCCCAATCTCCTTTCCTGCTGAAACAGTCTGATTCATAGTTCTCCCATCGAAACAACAGGAGGCCGTATGAACACATCATTTACTCAACCAACAGCGGAACAGCGTCTACAGGCTCTTCAGAACTATGGAGAGCCTTCCGATCGCTTGGTACGCGAACAAGAGCGGCAGCGCATTACATCGATTGCTCGCTCCACTGCGTGGAAACTTGAGCAAGCTGGAAAATTTCCTTTGCGTAAAGCTCTCGGGGCAAAGTCTTGTGGCTGGCTTCTGAGTGACTTACTTTTTTGGATCAGCATCCGATGATGTCATCTGAAACCTTAGCAAGCTAATGGCTATTTCACCAATACTCATAGCGGTCAATATGAAGGTGGCTGGATAACTAAAGTTGAAACATTGTTTAATATTACAGCGAGGTTCTTATGTCACAAAAAATCACTTTCTCCACTAATCACGAATCAACCATTGAAGCTTATAAGGTGTACAGTAAAAATGCAGGATGCTCACTATCGGCAACTATTTCGCAAGTGCTGCACATTGCTGCACCAGCATTTTTGAGAAAACCAATTCTATCGATTGAGGGAGAATCGAAAAAAACAGATACGGAGTTTCTTCTGGATGTTTGAAAGTCTCATATTTTAATTTCCGGAGATATTCTGGATGCAAGTGATATTAAAAATAGCCTACCAGATAATAGAATGAGTAATCTTGAAAAAGAGGAGATTAAAAAAACGTTAAGGAATTGCATTGAGGGAACTGAGGCGAATAATGCTATTTATATTTACACGGATAGAAAGGTGAATTATGCAAAACGATTGGCAACTGGAATTGCTACTATCCAGTTGTTCAAAGATACCATGTATGAAAGTAATTTTTTTGATCTTAGCCGGGTTGTATTACTTCCTGCTATTGAGTTAATTGAATACGGAATAGCTAGTGTTCTCAAAAAATACTCTGTAAATATCTCGTTTCCGCATATTTGCTGGATTCCGATTTTTTATATAAACGATAAGGCTGTGATGATACCTGTTATTCAAGAACGTGACGTTCCATCTTCCTCAAAACCAACGGGGAACATTATCATTATTAATCCTTTTGCCGATATGATTAAGGGTGAAAAAATGATGTATTAGAGTATTACACTGATTTCCTCCTTTAGGCACCTAAAGGTAGCAATAATTAATAACTGATACCGGAGTTAAGCAGAATGTCTGAGTTTCTTTACCATCTATGCCGGAATGTAGGGGAAGTTGAGGATCAGAATCTTAAGTCGGTGATTGAAAAAGTTCGCAAAGCTTTATCGATAAGTTCGGAGCGGACACTCATTGACAGTCAACGGTCACCCAACAACAGGGAGTCATTGCAATACCTGATTAATAGAAATATGAGCAGAGGCGACGATCTGGTTGTATTAGACCTGAACAGTCTGGGGAACAACGCAGAGGAGATCCAGAAAAACATAATACGATGCGCTAAAAAGGCTATACGCATTTACTGTTACTTCCCTCAAAAGAAGTTAACCCCGACAGCTGATGGGTATATTTTTACTGTATTACTTCCAAAGATACAAAATGAATGCAGGAAGGTGAATTTATCGGCATTGAAGACTAGAAATATCACTAGACCACTAGGAAGAAGAGAGGGAAGCAAATATCGTGAAAGCATAGAGCTAGCTAAACGCAGAGGGCTGACTCAATCACAAACAGCAAAAGAACTGGATATAAGCATATCGACAGTTAAACGTAATTGGAATGGCGGAATTATCGGTTAGTTCTAAAAGTTAATTAGAGAGTGACTTTTATACAGCCATCACAGGCTGGGGCTAGCTTTATCTCAAATTTAGATGTTGGATAGGTATTATAATGGCTATCTACTCTTAGTTCTAATTAATAACCATCTAAGGGTAGAATTACTTAACAAGTAATTATCAGATCACAACAGTATGGGGATACTAAGATCTGATGCCAGTATATACCTTAATCATCGGTAAGGTACAGCCCTGCCTGCGTGGCAATAACTAATACGGTTTCTGACAGACTGTAGGCCCAACCACATAGGTATATTGATATGAAATATGTACAACTTTATCGGACGAAAATTAATGTATTATTGAATGCCCTGACGAATAAATATCCAAGGATCACGGCGGTAAGGGTGGATATCCATTTCCCAGGTATCGTCGATAACGGTGATAATATTTGCTGCTTCCCTGATCTGGAACCAGGGGTGATGTCCCGGATGCGTGGATCCCTAAAGGCTAAGCTGGAAGCGGACAAGGTTCGTAAGCAACGAGAGGGTAAACGTATTTATCGCTGCCCTATGTTTATTATATGGGCGAGAGAGTTTTCTGAATCAGGTAAATGCCATTACCACATCTGCCTGTTATTCAACAAGGACGCCTACTACCACCTCGGTGATTACAATCAGGAAGACAATCTGAGAGGAATGATTACAGCGGCATGGTACAGCGCTTTAGGGCTGGAACTGGACGACCACCAAGGTCTGGTGCATTTTCCAGATGACTGCCGCTACGTGCTGGACACTAACAGCCCTGACTTCAACGAACATTACCAAGACCTGCTTGAGCGCCTAGATTACCTGAGCAAAGTCGAAACCAAAGTTTTTGGGGAAGGGGATCGTAACTTCGGTTGTAGTCAAATAGATCTATAATTCTCCTATGGCCTTCTCTAAGGTGGGAAGGCCCATTTTAAGTCTGCGAATAGTTGATATAGAGTTATTTCATAACTGCCTGCGGGTAGGTTTAACCAATCATCTGGACGTAAAGTAAGTTCGCGAAAATGGCAAAATGATTTTGCCTCCAAGAATTACTAAACTATTTTTAACAGGTACCGGGCAGAATGTTAACGATCCAACGAGGCTCATCAATCATAAGGGACTTATCGATCTCAATTGCATCGATACGCTCGTTATATGTCCGAATCAGTCTTGCTAGGCCTTCTCGAATCTTATCACCGTCATAAATAGCGATTTCCTCGATATTGTTACCAATGAAAGTTTCTGCAGCCTGAACAGATATCTGCTCAGACATGTCCACGTTATCGGCCATTTGACGTGCGGCAATGACTTTGCTCTCGAGTGTGAGAATTACCGGTCTGTATCCTGCTCGCTTGTTTTCTACGCAGCGGGAAATCAGTTTTTCCATAGGAGCCGTGGTTACGTGGAATGCTGTTGTACCTACCTGAAAATCACCTTCGCGGTCTGTGTGCAAGTCAGCTGCATTTGCCCTGTCAGTACCAATTTCCACATCAGGAAAACGCAACTGTAATTTGGCACCGATAAGATGCTGAAGAACAGCTCCCGTGGGTTTGTCAGAACGTTCTGCCGCTGCTTTCAGAATGTCGCTGACCACAGCTGAAACCGGCTTGGTGTGGTCTAAATCGACGGTTATCCTCTGTTTATCAAAATAATCAAGACGCACGCATTGCGTGAAAAATGCTTCAAGCTGAGTTGACACAGAAGCAGCATCGATATGATCACTTCCAGAAACCTGAGTATTATTCAATACATCCCGGAAAGCTGATGCAAGGAAGATGGTACCTCTGGAGGTACGACCACCTTCTCGGGTAAATATACGGGTTTCGCCATGCTGCTCCAGAATCTTCGATATGGTAGACCCGCTGAGGCCCCTCACTTGGCTTTTTCCATTACTGTATAGTCGTGCGTCAGTGATCGGTATACCATCGGCCATCATACGGGAGACAATTAATCCTGCATTCATGACGTTTGTATTCATTGAACCATTTTTTGCTCGCTCACTCTCATACCAAGATTTTGCCGCTTCAAGGTATGCTTCGCTTTGACTAAGCTTATTCATTCACTTTTATTCCATGTGATTTTCTTGATGCCATTAGGTGTGGAAGGATCATGTGCTTGGCGACCCACCCAACGACAGGTACAGCAACTGCGTCCCCAAAACCATACTGAATTTGCGAATCACGTAAATTTTCTAGTGTGTACCAGCCAGCACCCATCAGGCGAGCGTATTCCAGCCCAGTCATCCACCTGACTCTGAGTTCGCCTTGACCCATTATTACTACGGCCTGTTTAGAAGAACCACCACGTGCAGTACGAAGGCAACCGGAAATGTCCTCAGCTCTCATTTCCCATACAGGTACACCATTGCGCGTACGCCGATAGGCTGTGCGGGCTGTTAAACCGGGGAGGGAGATAAATTGCTCTAACCTTTCACGCTGGACAGGTGCCATAGAACCTTTAAATTGGGCGACTTTTTCAGCGTTCCACCACCGTGGATCATTATCAGGCATGGACTCAATTTCAAGTGTCAGCCCTTGACTCAGCAAGCCCGGCGCTTTAGGTAAAGGCATCATGAAAGTACGAACTTCCGGATCTTTATGCAGCCAAGAAAGCCAATCAGGTCTCAGGCATGTGTCCTGCTCACCACCATCGATAGGTGATTTTGCCCCAATAAGAAAAAGCCGAGGTCGAGACTGAGGGACAAAACGGCGTGCGTCTAGGGTAATTGCATCGACTGCATAACCTAATGCGTTAAACTCTTTAACTGCAGCCCTCAAATCTTCTCTGCTATGGGAGGAGGCAAGGCCAGTGACATTTTCGAGTACGATCACTTCAGGCTTGCGCTCATTCATGCCCGCAATTAAGTCCGTAAAACCAAAAAAGGCGGATGACTCACGTCCTCCCCGGAGGCCGACTCGCTTACCAGCCAGACTAAGATCAGTACAGGGTGAGGACGCCCATGCTACATCTGCGGCAGGTAAATCTTCACTTTTCAAAGCATGGATATCTGCAAGCAATAGTTCATGAGATTTCCAATGACCTTCATACATCGATTTTTTATTCTGGTCATAGTCATTCGCCCAAATCGTTTTGATCCCTGCCTGCTCCATTCCAGCTCTGGACAGACCGATACCAGCAAAGAACTCCAGAGCGGTCCATTCAGACTCGCCTCGGATCGGTATTATGTTCAACTCAATATCCCCCCGTATTCATTTGCGTATCTTCCCATAAAGATCTAAGTAAGGCACTGTATCACGGTAGTTCATCACTTTTTTTATTACTTCACTGTTCTGTGAATCGCAGTGATAGTAAAAAACCTCATGTAATAAATTGATTTGTATTGTTATTTTTTGAATTCGACGTCCACTGGATCCATAGGTAAGTCGAGTAGACAGTGCCACCGGCCTAAAAGGCCAGCCAATCAACTCCCCCGCCCCATGAGGAGGATGTGCTTCGATCCTTTCGGCTGGGTTTGATTGTGAATCATCACTCATCACAACTTCGACGCCAGTATCATTTAACGATTTTGCAGGACATCCAAGGCTGAGTCCAATGCGACAACTGATTCGACAACCGTTCTTACCGTCGCGCGATCGAACTCATGATCTCGCTGAGCATCGTGCACACCGCTATTCAGATAACCCCATTCGATGCTTGTACCGCTGACATTGAGCAACCTAGCTAAAGCAGCAGCAGCCTCCGGAGCACCAGCGTGTTGCGCCGCAATGCGATCTACGGCAGAGCGCAGCTTAGTACATTTGTTGTTCAACTCCCAAGGCGAGCGTGGACCACCGAGCTTGATGTCTATACGCCCATCACCGCGGCGGCCCATCCACGTCCAGAGGCGGTCGGTCAGGCTCTCAAGTGCAGGACGTGCCTGGCGAAGTGCATCACGTTTTTCATCGGCGGCTAGGGCCTGCTGCGCAAGCAAGACGTAATTCTTGGTCGGTGGGTGACTGTCAACCCGAAGTTCATGTTCACCATCGTGTGGCAGGAACCTGTAGCGCTTAATGGCACCGGCACGTCTTGCCCCAAGTTCCTGCTGAATGCGATGCAAGAACTCTTCGGCATGGGATGTTAGTATGATCTGTTTGCCATCCAGCAGCCCATCTTCGAAGAATGTACGCCATATACCATCTCGATGCTCATCATCAATGGCGTTAACTACATCATCAAAAATCACTACGGGACACCTTTGGGAAATATTCTTGGCAAGCAAAATTGCTAGGCCGAGGCATTTGATATGTCCTTCGCTGAAGACGACCAGTGCGTCGTAGCGCACGCCAGGCTCACCGACAAACTCCACTTCGATCTTGCCATTTTCGGCGACGGGCAGCCATAGGGCATGCAGCATGTCGCAGGGAGCATCGCCGCGATTGAATGCGTTGTACAAAGATCGTGCTTGTTCTCCCAGACCCTGAAGTAGCATGCCCGGTAACGCGGCCAGATAGTTCTGTATTTCGGGCAAAAAGCCATCGTAGGCGGCCTTGATTCGTTGATGGTAGGCCACTACCGGTATTTCCGTCGCTACCGCTAGGATAAGCTCTCGGTTGCTTTCATCGAACTGAGCCACGGTCAGTCGAGCTGCTGCCAGCTCTTGGTCTGCCGCTGCGCGTTTCGTCCGCAACCGTTCGACCTCCAGTTGATGTTGATTTAGTCTATCTCGCTCTTGTGCTAGGGTACCGCGCTGAGAATGTATGTCGCGAGCGTGCGCATCTAGGCGCTCAATAGTTGCAGCAATCCTCAGTAGAGCGATCCAGGCAATCCGTTCATCATCAACCCAGGCGGCAAGCCACGCCTCTGTAGAAGTGGGAGGAAGTACAGGCAGCGCCGCAGCCTCTAGCTTGGCAGGACATGCTGTTGTCGCTACAGTCACGACCCGACGCATCTCCTCCCACAGGATACGGATGGAATCGCCCAATTCTGTCCGCAGGGTACCTTCACTTTGTTGGAGCACAGCCAATTGGGCAAGCGCCTCTAGACCTGCACGCGCTTTAGCGAATGGATCCTGTGTCACCGCATCCAGTGCAGTACCACAAGCAGGACAGGCTGTTGCACCATTGGCCAAAGCCTGAAGTGCTTCGTAGAGCTTCGCGTAAGACACCTCGTTTGCCCGGGCAGCGAGCTGTCCTGAAGCCTCTTGCCAGAGCCCCTGCCGTCGATACGCATCCGCCAGCAGTTCCTCTAGGCGAGTCTGTGTCACACCGTGAATGGCAGGAGGAACTGCATCGAGCTGAGTTTGAACGAATTGAAAGCGCCCTTGTTGCTCAGGGGTTCCCAAAAGCCATTCAATGCAGGCCTGATAGGTTGCTCCGGGAGATATATGCTGTGCCAATGCATGCTCTAACGCCTCAATCTCAGCAATCTTTTGTGGATATACAGCGATCACTTGCTCGGAATTGGTCAACTGAAGTCGACGTTCAGCCAGTTGCGTCGCTTGGACACCGACGAGCATCAGATCCTGATCTAGCGAGGGGTTGAAGCCTCGGACGAATTCACTGAACTGATCCACACCAAACAGGGTTGCAATGAGCTGACGCTGATCGCCAGGAGTCCTCGCCGCAATGCGAGCGAAGTCATCTAAACGGTTCTTCTCAATGAAGCAAAAGCGATATTCGTTTTCGTCTGGTTGTACGGCTCCTCCTCCAGTAACCGAGAGCACAGGGGGAACATAGCGGCGCAGGCGTGCGTTATTGCAGTATGTCCGTTGGTCTACCCGCTTGACCTGTGCTTCACTGATGGAACCGAGCATTGCCACTTCAAGTGCCTCACAGAAGCTGCTCTTACCTGTACCATTGGCACCATAGATTAGAGTTATGTCATAGCTGAGGTCGAAAATCTCTTGCTGCATGAATCCGCGGAATGGGCCGACCTCAAGCTGATGCAAACGTCCGAGTGCAATACCGGCCTCTGGCCCGTTGGCGTCTCCTTCATAGGCAATTGGCATCTGCACCAAATGCGCAACTGCCAGTGGAGCTAGGCGCGTAGAACGGCCTCGACGAGCGGCTCCCACTTCAGCGAGAGGTTGAAGATGTCTAAGCACCAAGTAAGCAAGCCGTCGTACGTCCTCGTGCACGCCTCGTTGCGCCAAATGCGTGAGAAATCGGTGGTATTCCGAATGAATGCTTGCCATGTAGTCTCCTGTACGCAGTGAGACGCTTCGACCACGTCCTTGCGGTGTTAATTGTTGATAACGCGAGCAGGTGATGCAGGTATTTCTTTATTCCGCGACCACTATAATTTAAAAGCTATACTAAATAATTAGCTACGCCATCAGAGCTTGCAGCAACGTGGCGCAACCGCGAATTTGGAAGTAAACAAAACGATATTACTAACTCAGTATTGTATCAAAGCTTGGAGGCAGCTCAGTCGTCAACACATCGCTGTACATCATGTGATATGACTACTTATCAACACTTTCTTTATCATCTTGTTTTGGCTCATTGTTTTGTTGCCAATCATTCGCAATTTTATTCCAATCTACGTCCCGCTCTTGCAAACCTCCATCTGGATTGGGTCGCAGGCCTTCTCCTGACCATACAGCCCAAAAATCTGGGTCATCTGACTTTGGACGATGGTGCTCAGGTAGTGCATTCATTTGAACCAGTACAGGCAATTCTGAAGCCCAACCGAGTAAAATGGCATTTCGGGAAGGTAGCGAGGGCAGATCGCGTAGCAGTCCACGTAGGTTGTCAGGCACTAACTTTTGCACCAGTTCCTGATCTCTATCATTGCTAATACGATGTAACAGGTAGCTGTTGCATTGAGAAAGCACAGTTGGTGATAGCTCGCTAGGACGCTGCGAAGAGAGTACTAACCCTAAACCGAATTTGCGCCCTTCACGTGCAATTTTCTCAAATACCTGACAGCAGATTGCAGCGGAGTTTTGATTCTCAGAGTCATCTTTATAGCGCTTGATAAAAGTATGTGCTTCTTCCATGACAAGTACGGTGGGTAAGGTCTTACCATGGTTTAACTTACGGTAACGCTGTAAGGATTCTAGAGTCATTCGGGCAATTACAGCTGTGATGATGTGCACTACTTCGGCGGGAACCAAGGATAGATCGATAACGGTAACAGAACCGTTAGAAGCTTGATTATCACCAATGTAACTCCTTAACCAATCATCTAGTGACAGCGCCGTTGCATCGCCAGAGACTATCTTCATTCTGGAGTCAGAGAGAATTGTGCGGATACGCATTAACATGGTTTCGACATACTCGGAAACCCCGAGTAACTCTGCTGTAGCTTCTACGCTTCTAAGCAGTTGGTCGCCAGTGAAAGGACGTGGCACATCAGCATCAATGGGTAGGGTATCGCTATCACCTCCACCAAATGATGAATGAGCCAAGCACATCTTTCTAAGCAATGTTTCAATCTCTTCTCTACTGAAGATTGGAGGCCAATCTCCTGAATGGGCCGACAGGATCTGCGTAAAGTATTGTGTTAGTTCACCAAGCACTTCGCTTTCGGCAGGATTGAATCCCACGTCATTACTTAACCCAGTTTTCCAGGTAATCAACCGATCTCGAAAGCCCTTTGCTTGCCCAGGCCCTTTCCAAGGGTTTCCTGCATTTTTTTCAATTTGAATAGCTGTCACAAGTGTTCGTAAATAACGGCGCATCTCATGACTGGGGGTAACAACACCAGTTAATCCCCCATCACGAACCGAACGTAACGCTTGGATCAAAGTTGGTCGTTGCGCTTTAGCGCTAGCTTGAGTAAATGAACCCCATTCGACAGTATTCCAGAACCATATTGGTATTTGCAGTTGTTCAATGGCATCGCTTGGTTCGACCGCAAAAACACGAACCTTACTCATATCGCGGAAGGTGTTAGCATATTCCCCATTAGGGTCAAGCACGATAAAGCGGGCATTCGGGTCTGCTCCAGCCCGTGCTTTACGAGCCTCATCCATGGACCAACGGATTAATCCCGCAACTGAGCAGGATTTTCCACTACCTGTATTTCCCAGTACGGCTAAATGACGGCCAAACAGGCGATCTGGGTCAATTTTAACCTCAGCATTGGCAGCTAATGGGCTAGTACCAATTTTAATTCTACGGTTGTCACCTGATTCGACAATTGCTCTCAATTGACTGGGTGTAGGCAATATAACGACATCACCCACGGTGGGGTAACTTTCTACACCTCGACGAAAGCGGAAAGTTTCTTTACCTTGATCATCCCTACTTTCATAAGCCAACACACCGAGCGGGTTCAAACTCATTTTGCGTAAGGGATAAGGTAAGTCCACCAACCCAAGGTCTTGCATTCCCTTACGTTGAGGATATTGAGAACGTTCTATCGTAATCCATTCGATCTGGGCAACCATATGCCCCTCATCGCTGGGTATCAGTACATAACCGTTAATACGAGGAAATGGACGTGGCGTACCGGTATTAAGCGCTACTCCATCCGGAGCCTCTATGTCTATTAGCACTTTAATTTCATCGGGAGAGACGAAATCTATTGAGCCAATACGCAGCGAGTCAGCATAAGCTAATGGAGATAAACTCATTCCTGTACCCCTCCTGTTGTTCCATGCTCAGGCGGCTTCTTATCCTCTAAATTTGACGTTCCCCAGCGTTGTTTGAGCAGCTCGCTCATGCGGAAGGTTGTCTTGTCAATAGCTGCTTTGGGGAGGTAGTTTTCAGTCAAGGTAGCTATGTCAGCTAATGCTGGTCCGATCAATAAGCTGATCTGAGATGGCCTTCCCATCTCTTGGTATGTCTGCATAATACGGCCAAGGGGATCGTCAAACGATATGATCACTAAGTGCGTGGAAGGAATAGTCAGCATATCGCGGATTACTCTGTTGATATGCTCATCGCCAAAACTGTAGCCGTAGGTTACTAATGTGCTGTTCGGACGGCATACTGCAGCAGCAAGATCCCGGAATAATTCAACATAAGGGTAATCGGCAGTTTCTCTGTCTTTTGCAGCATTAGGATAAATCATCAATTGATGAGCGGTGGCACCGGCAAGACCTGGTGCTTTTAAATATGGTTCTGTACTTTCCGCACCGAAGGGCAAGCCAATACGGTGGATATCCTTCTTCGTTTGTACCCAGTCAACCGAACCGTGCAGCTTGGTATAGCGTGCCACACCCTCCAGGTAACGGGGTTCTCCACGAATGCCTGGAGGATTGTAGTGCATATCTAAATCTAAACGTGAGGAACGGAAAATAGGCATCAAGTTGCCTAAAAAACGATCTAATAAATGCAGTCCAGCCAATTCAGCGCCAGCTTCAATGAGCCGATCATAGTTTGTTGTGAAAATATTTAGGCGATCCCGTACCCCGGTACGGCTGGCAAAACTCATCAGAAAAGTAATGAGAGTATTGAATGCTTGCTCTCGTTTATGTTCTGCAGCAATCGCGATACCTTCTTCACTCTTCAGAATTGAATGTGCGAAATCTTGCATACCGCTTTTTAGTTCTGCACGAAGAGCTTCAGCCTCAGGTTTTTTTTGCAAAATCTCAAAGCCACGAAGTAACTCATTAGCAACTCGCAATTGATCTTCGAGATTGCCTTCTTTGCGTCCAGCTGCGATGGCTGCGTTTTTTGCCGCTTGATTAATTTCGGTGAGGTGGTCGCTAAGCGGCAGAGTGTTCATACCTGCAGCTCCTTTCCCGGCAGCCAGGTAGTGAATCGCGTGCGTTAAGCCGGAGCCAGCCAAAAGAGAAAGATGCTCTGACTGAAAAAGCGATGTTAGCCAAGGTTCAATGCGGTTGCGCAACTCCTTAATTCCAAATGAATCAGAGCTTAACCAAGATGCTTCTATACCTTCAGCCAATTTATATTTGGCCGTATCATTTTCATCAATAATGAACTGTAACGGGAGGTGATCATCGCGCACTTTGATTATGTTGATGCTTGGCGCTTTCTTCTTATCTTGGCAAGATGGAAGGGGGTCTGTTTCATCGTTGTTAGTTGAGGCTGAAGGTTCATTAGCATTCACGATTACTGCTCCTTAGATGTGCAAGTTTGAGCTCAGTGCTTCACGTTGGGGAGCGGTATTTTCTGACGAAAACTTTTAGAGTGATGTGTTCAATTTTTCATCACTTGAGGTTGCAACAATCCTGCAATGGTTGGGTTTTATCGCTCCGCTCCCAGTTTACTACCCATTTCGACTAAAGGCTGAAATATAAACAAGATTTGCTTATGAAGATCTACTTTCCTGACAAAAAACTGCGCTTCTTATAGATGGTTTATCGGGCCACTAAAATTCACACTCGAAATAATTTCAGATAGATATTATCTCTGAGAATCCCCCTGAAGCCTTCTTGCTTCCGGGGTTTTGTTTTTCTGTCTGAGGTCGTTTCATGAAAAAATTAGAAGGTCTGCAGGCCATCGAAAAGTCGCTGGCGTCACTCCCCCACGCTATCGGCAAACATATTCTTGACCATATTCAAAAGCTCACTCACTACGAACCGGTTATCGGCATTATGGGTAAAACAGGCGTGGGAAAATCGTCGCTCTGCAATGCGCTTTTCCAGGGTGAGGTCACGCCCGTCAGTGATGTCCAAGCTTGCACCCGTGACGTACTGCGATTGCGGCTGAGCAGTGGTGAGCATAGCCTGATATTGGTTGACCTACCCGGTGTAGGCGAGAGTGAACAGCGGGACAGCGAATATGAATCTCTGTATCGCCGTATCCTGCCTGAGCTGGATTTAATCCTGTGGGTCATCAAAGCCGATGATCGTGCTTTCTCCGTCGATGAACGTTTCTACAGGCGAGTGATGACTGGCTACCGGCAACGGGTACTGTTTGTCGTTAACCAGGCCGACAAAATAGAACCCAGTCATGAATGGCATGTCACCGGCAATGCACCATCACCGCACCAGTTGGTGAATATTGAAGCGAGGCTGGAGTCCATTCGCCAGCTATTTTCACCGCACCATCCGGTATGTGTCGTCTCAGCCAGGACAGAATGGAATTTGCCTTCGATGGTCGAAACCATGATGCGTTGCCTGCCGGACCGTGCCACCAGCCCACTGGCGACGCAACTGCACGGGAGGTTATGCAGTGAACCGGTAAAAAAGCAGTCACGTGAGAGTTTTGGCGATGCGGTAGGAGAGGTATTTGATTCTGCGGAAGCGGCATCGTTTATCCCCGCACCACTAAAAGCGATCATCCGTACCGTCCGTGAGGTCGTGGTATCCGTTGCCCGTGCCGTTTGGGACTGGATTTTCTTCTGAGCTGGGGCACCTGCCGTTATCTTCGGGACATACCCTGTCCGTTATGATGTTTTATAAGCTATCGAATTTGGTCTGTTTTCTCTCTAAGCCCCGTCACAGTTGAGTTCGGCAACAGTAAAAAATACGTCTTCTTGTGTCCATTCCCTGTCCCTGCCCCTCGTTAAAATAACTGTTTTATTTTCAGCTAATTATCTCACTGGAGAACCTGTCTCATGACTCAGGCTGAACGCCGTCATGACCGGCTTGCCGTCAGGCTGTCGTTAATTATCAGCCGTCTGGTGGCGGGTGAAACGCTGGATTTGCGAACGTTGGCAACTGAATTTGGCGTGTCGGTTCGTACCCTGCGCCGGGACTTTCGGGAACGGCTGATGTATCTGGATCTAGAGTATCGCAAGGGTCAGTGTCGCTTGCTGTCCGGCGGCCGCCAGAGAGAGCTGGCTGTGATGACATTTGCCCGCCAGTCGGGCGTTGAAGCACTGTTTCCTGGTATGGATAACCATCTGGTCGCTTCACTGTTGAGCGGTCCTGGTGAGTCTCCCTGCCTTATCTGGCAGGGAGTGGCCCAAGCGTCATCCCCAGACTTGGGCGTGTTCACACGACTGGTGAGCGCAGTATCGGAACACCGGAAGGTGACGCTACTGGGAAGCGGTTGTCGCTGCACAGACCTTGCTCCCTATCGCTTGGTTCTGCGTGAGGGTGAGTGGTATCTGACGGGTGAGCATCAGGCCCGGATTGCCGTTTTTCCCCTGACCGATATTCGGGCTGTCACGCTCCACAACGGCAGCTTCGCCCCGGATATAGTGATGCGCGACATCCTCTCTCACCCGGATTTTCTTCAGGCTTTACCCCACTTTCGCTTTTTCCATTCATTGCTTGTCGCAACTGACGGCGGGCTTATACCTCAGAAGGAATAATCACGATGAAATTGCTTACCACTACAGTGCTGGCCGCCAGCTTTTGCCTTGGTGCTGTTTTTCCGGCTGGCGCAGGAAACACTGTCGGCACAGTCAAAGCCTGGCAATACATGCAAGCTGACGGTTGGAAATCTGCCGATGGCATGGATGACAACACGCTGCACAACATGCTCTATCAGGCCAGTGTGATTGATAACTACCCGTGGACGAAACAGTTTCTGCTACGAGTTCGTGGCGGCGGAGCCTATTTTCTCGCCGACAAGAAAACGCATACTGTTCGCAAGCTGAATGTAAAACCTGCCAGCGGCTACTACTCGGATCTGACCTCCGTCTATCAGGCCGAGGATCAGGGGAAAGGGTGCTATTTCACCATCATCGACACTCAGTATCAGCTGGAACTGGCGAATGAACCGCATAACACCCAGGTGCTTGCCGCAATTCCAGAAAACTGCGTCAACAAAAAGCAGCAGGCTGCTTTGGCTGCGAAGCGTTCTGCATCAGATCAAAAACTGCAGCAATGGGTAGCCCAACAGAGTCTGGCTGAACTATGTCGCCGCACCGGCAATTGCTGACGCAATGGAAGCAAAACTAAAAACAGGGAATAAGCGCTATGAAGAAATTGTACCCGCATATGCTTGCCATTCTGGCAGTTATCGGTGCCATGAGTGTCTCTGGCTGCGACAGTAAAGAAGATGCTGGCGTGAAAGCGATAGCCAAATTTAAGGATCTCACCCCACCACCATTCAGCAAGGTTGTATCGCATCAATCCGATATTGCTCAGGAGTGGGTGAAAAAGGATGCCTTTGGCACACCGCAATACACAGTGTTGAAAACCCGTCAGTCACCGGAGGACTGTAAGTCAGGTAATTATTACTACATTGCTGATATGCAGCAGAAAACGGTGCAGCCGCTGATGGCTGCCCTGTGCCTGGCAGATAACATCACACTGAGTTTCCGGATTGAGACCGACAGCTACACTGGCGAAAAATCGGTGGTGTATTCGCATGATAGCAAGGAAATGGGAAAACTCTATCTGCCGGAGAATCAGGAGAAAAATCCATGAATAAGAAGCTGAAAGGCATGACCTCAGTTGCAGTCCTGACTCTGAGTTTGCTGGCACAGGCGCAGGCCAATGAACAACGCTATATCAGTATCCGCAACACGGATACGGTCTGGGTGCCAGGCAATGTTTGCGTCTACCAGTTCCACCTGGATAACGGCGGCAGCGGCGAGGGCTTCGGCCCGCTGACCCTTTCCCTACGTCTGAAAGACAAAAGTGGCAACACACTGGCGATGGGGAATATGGAGGTAGCCGTGTTTGGTGACAGTGATGCCACGCGCTCTCAGGAAGCATCACTGGAAAATGAATGCGTGGAAAACGTCAGTTCAGTCGAAATCATGAAGGCAACAGAAGAGCATAACGGTTATCAGGTTGACCTGCCGCTGTCTATATTCGATCCACAGTATTACCAGCCACTGCCGGTATCGGTTGCTGGGAATAAGGCATCATAACTGGCTTAGCTTTGCATCTGCCAAACCTTAACTTAACACAATCCCCTCGCTACAAATCAGGCCATGCCTCCTTCGGGAAGCATGGCCTTTTCGTTTTTAATCTTCGAATAAGGAATTAGCTATGACCCGATTAGCCAGCCGCTTTGGAGCGGTCAATCTTGTACGCCGCGACCGCCCGCTAACCCGTGATGAACTAGGGCGTTACGTACCGAGTGTCTTCAGCGAAGAAAAGCATGAATCCCGCAGCGACCGGTACACCTACATCCCGACCATCACCCTGCTCGATAACCTGCGACGTGAAGGTTTCCAGCCGTTCTTTGCCTGTCAGACCCGTGTGCGGGACCAGAGCAAGCGAGAACACACCAAACATATGCTGCGCCTGCGCCGCGAAGGACAAATCACCGGCAAGCAGGTGCCAGAAATTATTCTGCTTAATAGCCATGACGGCTCCAGCTCATACCAGATGCTGCCGGGGCTATTTAGATCGGTTTGCCAAAATGGACTGATTTGCGGTGAGAGTTTTGGTGAGGTGCGCGTACCGCATAAAGGCAATGTGGTGGAGAAAGTCATTGAAGGGGCTTACGAAGTGCTGGGGATATTTGACAGGGTGGAGGAGAAGCGTGATGCCATGCAGTCGCTGCTGTTACCGCCAGCGGCCCAGAGGGCGATGGCAAAAGCGGCATTAACTTATCGCTTTGGTGAAGAGCATCAGCCGGTGACGGAATCGCAGATCCTTTCCCCGCGCCGCTGGCAGGACGAAAGCAATGATCTCTGGACCACTTACCAGCGTATTCAGGAAAACCTGATTAAAGGCGGGCTGTCGGGGCGAACGACCAAAGGCAAACGTGCCCACACCCGTGCTGTAAAAGGTATCGACGGTGATGTGAAGCTTAACCGCGCTCTATGGATAATGGCCGAGAATATGCTGCAATTTGCTTCATGAACCTTTTTACCATTATTCCCTTCAGGCCCTGTCGATAAACTGGCGGGGCTTTGTATTTTAAGGAACTGATATGTCTGCACTTCATCTATCCCCGGTATTCCCGGCAAATGAGCAGCGCGTTATCCGGCGAGCCCTGCGCTTGCTGGAGAAATACCAGCGCCAACCGGGTGAACAGTTTACTGCCACCAGCTTTGCTAAAAGCTGGGTGCAATTACAGTTGGCTCGCCAAGAGCGGGAGGTATTTCTCGTGATGTACCTTGATAACCAGCATTGCCTGTTGGGGCACGAAGCGTTGTTTACGGGCTCCATCAGCCATACCGAAGTACATCCCCGTGAGTTGGTAAAAGCGGCTCTGCGCCACAACGCAGCTGCGGTGATTTTGGCGCATAACCATCCGTCAGGTACGACAGAAATCAGCCAGCAGGACAAGCACATTACCCAGCGGGTGGTAACCGCATTGGCACTGGTCGAAGTGCGCGTGCTGGATCATCTCGTGGTCGGGGGAAGTGATGTTGTTTCTTTTGACGAGCAGGGTTTGCTTTAAACGGAGGTATTCATGCCATTAACACAATCCCATGAATGGGGGCTGCAAAGCGATATCACCCCACGATTTGGCGCAAGATTGGTTCAGGAAGGCAACCGGCTGCATTATTTGCCTGACAGGGCCGGTTTGATGGGGAGCTTTACACCAGCGCAGTTACAGAGTTTGGAGCAGGCTTTCCCGCTGTTTATAGATCAACTGGAAGCAATGCTGCATTCCGGTGAGCTAAATCCACACCAGCAACATCAGGTGACCATTCAGCTTGCGAGTTTAACCTGCATAGCTGATACCCGTGGTAGCTGCGGCTACGTTTACATTTCTATTTATCCAACACAATAACACCTTCTCTCTTCTTCTATTATCAGGATTCAACTCATGCACATTTCATCTGTACCGGCCACGGTGCCGGTTGCGTCGCGCTTGTCGCCCGTGCAGGTCTGGCAGCAACTGTTAACGTATCTGCTGGATCACCATTACGGACTGACGCTTAACGACACGCCATTCCACAACGACGCGGCCATTCAGGAACATATTGAAGCGGGAATAACGCTTGCTGATGCGGTGAATTTCCTGGTGGAACGCTATGAACTGGTTCGCACTGACCGTAAGGGTTTCAGTTGGCAGGAGCAGACGCCATTCCTGACTGTCACCGATATTCTCAGAGCAAGGCGTGCTACCGGGCTGATGAATACGTAAATTTTTCGAGCCTCATTCCTGATTTTTACCTCTGCACTTTCCACTCTTTTTATTCATCGCATAATGCGCCTGCCACTTCCGGCAGGCGTGTTTGCTTTTATGGACGATTAACGATGCAAACAGAACACGACGTGTTAACAGATCACAACGAACTTATCCTTTCGACCAGTATCGAACGTGTAGTCTCTGGCCGCGATGCAGCACTGCTGCAGATTGAACAGCTTATCGATCGGCTTGATGCTATATCCCGGTTAACCTCAGAAGTCGGCGGTGGTACGGCACAAGACTGGGCTATGAAGGCTGGACACCGCTACGATAGTTGGCTGACAGAAAAGGTTGATCAAGCGATGCCTGCGATCACCCGCAATATTGATCGCGTTATCTGGCGCGATTTGATGCTGAAGTCTGGCATGATGGCCTTGATGGATGCTCAGGCTCGTGACCAGTGGTATAAGAACCTGGAGGAGGGCGATCTTCCTGCCATCAGCGAGGCGAATATCCTCAGCACCTTTGAGCAGTTGCATCTGAACAAAATGGATGTATTTGAGCGCGGTATCATCAATGTCTTCAAAGGATTGTCGTGGGATTACAAAACTAATAGCCCTTGCAGTTTCGGTAAGAAGATTATCATTAACAATCTGGTGACGCATAACCGTTGGGGATTCAGTCTTAACTGGGGCTGGCGGCGGGACCAACTGGCCGACCTGGAGCGAATGCTGTTCCTGCTGGATGGTAAACCGATCCCTGACAACCGTGGCGATGTTACTACTCGATTGATGGAGCATATTCGGGACAACCCTTCGAAGGATGTTTACGAAGATAATTTCTTCAGTATCCGATACTTTCAGAAGGGAACCGCACATATCACTTTTAAGCGGAGCGATCTGACAGAAAAGATGAATGATATTGTGGCGAAACACTATCCGGGGATGCTGGCAGCGAGATGATGAAGAGGGCAGGGAAGCAATTCCTTACCTGACCCATTACCTGACCCGATTCCAATAAAACGAAAAAGGAGTCAGACGATTTCTCATCTAACTCCTTGTTTTATTTGGTGGCCCCTACTGGACTTGAACCAGTGACCAAGCGATTATGAGTCGCCTGCTCTAACCAACTGAGCTAAGGGGCCAGGCGGCGTGATTATACGGTAATCATGGGATGCAGGTCTACACCCATAAAACCATATGATGTTTTTATGCACAGTTCTAGCCTGTTGTAATTGCAGGCAGATTTTGCGATAACCGCTGTTAATTCCTTTTAACGGACTGGTGATACTCATGGAACTCTTGGCGCCAAACCTACAGGTGGTGTTCTGCGGCATCAATCCTGGCCTTTCCTCTGCCCATCAGGGCTATCCTTTCGCCAACGGCAGTAACCGCTTCTGGAAGGTGATCCATCAGGCGGGTTTCACCGATCGCCAGTTGGCACCGGAACAGTGGCTACAACTGCAAGATAATGGCTGCGGGATCACCGCTCTGGTCGCGCGCCCAACGGTGGCGGCCAGCGAACTTACACGTGATGAGCTGCGCGGTGGTGGAGAGGTGCTCAAAGAAAAAATTCTGCGTTACCAACCGCGTGCTTTGGCGATCCTGGGGAAACAGGCGTTCAGCAGTGCGTTTGGCGTGCGTAATGCAGCCTGGGGGCGTCAGGAGATGATGCTGGGTGAAACCGAGGTGTGGGTACTGCCTAATCCCAGCGGATTGAACCGTGCCACGCTGGAGCAGCTTACCGAGAGTTACCGCGAGCTATTCCTCGCGCTGAAATAAGGCATAAAAAAACCCCGGCGAGCCGGGGTTCTTACGAGGTCGTTAAACCTTAGTCATCCAGGAAGCTACGCAGCACTTCTGAACGGCTTGGGTGGCGCAGTTTACGCAACGCTTTGGCTTCGATCTGACGAATACGCTCACGGGTAACGTCGAACTGTTTGCCCACTTCTTCCAGCGTGTGGTCAGTGTTCATATCGATACCGAAACGCATACGCAGCACC
>Ga0308165_1002353_pt1 | contig 22928 bp, 30 predicted proteins | sample PhyWR2_FD_201032 | JGI IMG/M metagenome (GOLD analysis project Ga0308165, IMG submission 201032) | Phyllosphere microbial communities from UC Gill Tract Community Farm, Albany, California, United States - DLSLW.R2 | ecosystem: Host-associated > Plants > Phyllosphere > Unclassified | place: USA... | reverse complement strand
TTAAATTAAGACCTTATAAGTATAATAAATTTATCATTCTTTTAGCATTTAATGTTGAATATTAAAATTGCCTGAGTGGTATAGCAGATATTTTTATTATCTGGATTTATTTTTTTAAAATAAAAAAATTATGATTACTTAATTTTATCAATCACAAGTTTTTTAAAATATAAGTTATAAATAAATGATTAAAAGAATTGTTGTGTTACTGTGCAATTAAAAGCGAAAATGCTTGTTTTTTGAAAAAATCTTCGTTAGTATTGCCTCGCTTGAACTTGTTGATATATAACAATTTCAGCTTATAAGGGCCTATAGCTCAGTTGGTTAGAGCAGCGGACTCATAATTCTAATTCCTCCTATAAAATTCGCAATTTCCTACAATATTTCGCAATACCTCACTTCTCTTAGATCTACCAAAAGCCCCTATATACAATATGTTGCAATATTTGGCAATTTCTCGCAGTCTATAGAAATAATTCTACAGTCTACTATCGGTCTACTTATAACGCTCATTTGTAGACTGCAAGTAGACTATTAGAAGTTGGACAAAAAGTGTTTAAATATAGGACAGTTGAGAATTAGATATTTTATGTTTTTATAGTTTTAAAGTGGTTTTATAGATTCAGGATCATTAGGAAAGTGGAAGCCTTTCACGAGTATTGGGTAATAAGTGTAAATGGATTCAATAAAGCTTTGATACAGATCAAGTGGATAGATGTATCAAAATTACATTGACTAAAATTGACACAATGCAAAGATAGAAAAATAAAACTTAAAGAGTAAATTAGAAATTCAACGATATTCCCCAACTATAGGATGGAAATTAAAATGGCTAATCAACAACAAGGTAATCAAGGCGGTCAAGGCCAACAAGGCGGTCAAGGTCAACAAGACCAACAGAAACAACCCAATCAACAAGACAAGCAAAATCAACAAAACCAGCAACAACAGGATGATAAGCAAAATCAGCAGCGACAAAATAAATAAATCTTATTGAGTTAGTAGTAAAAACTTAACTTAATAATGAAATATAAATGTCCAAAAGAAACTGAAATAAAATGTTGATTCCTTAATAACCCTGACTTCAAAATCGGGGTTTTTTACATTTTCTCGATGAAAAATATCACATTATTTCTATTTGTTTTCATGAATCCGTAAATGGAGGACAATATGAGCATTGACCCAAAAGATAGAAAAATCTTTATTGCGGTAGTGGCAGTAGCAGTAATGGTGGTGATTGCAATAATTATATATACCATCTATCAAACAGACTCAAATAGGATGGGAGGAATGGATAAAATACAAGGTTATTCATTGCATAGTCCTGTTAACACAGCCTATTCAAATGTATAGATTAATCTTAAAATAGAATAATTCATGAAATTAAAAGATAAGAAAGCCCTCTTGGGAGGGCATTTTATTAGGCTGTATGTTGAAGCCGGTTATTATCCATAAACTCTAAAACATCTTCCTTTTTATACAGCACAGTTTTAGCTGTTGGTTTGGTAAATGGAATTCCACCACCATCACATCTTTTTTTCTGTAGCCAAGCCAAGGATAAATGGAAGGTTAGGGCAATAGCCTCTGGAGTAAATTCCGCTTCCATCGGTGCATTGCGAAAATCTTTAATTAAAGCCTTTTTTTGACATTCAGACATTTTATCAATTTTGGTCAGACGAGCCATTTAAGGTACCTCCTTTTGAACCTTTAAGCATTCAAATTCCATCATCCTCTCCATGTTGCTTCTTTAAACTTTGCATTGGTGATTAGATCTTCAATTTCACCAACGCCTACATTGCTATATATGTGTGTCATCTTGGCCCCGAACACTGTGAGTGTTCGGGTGATCGTGGAGTATTTAAAGTTCATTAAGGTTCCCCAATCGCTGCAGTGAATGGATCCAACTCAAGACGACGTTTCTCAACCAATTCCATTAATCGCGGTTGTATTTCTTCATCACATGCCGAGACATCAATCTCTAAGCTATCCAGTTCAGTTAGGTCTTCAGCTTTTTGAATACGCACTGCGAGTGATGACTGGGTCTTAGGAGGATTGAGTTCCACTAGGCGTTTATTGATAGCCACAATTAAAGGTTTACGTTGTTCAGTGGTCCATGACTTCGTAAACTTGATTTGGTCATTTGCCTCTGTAGGTGAAAGTGATTTAGCTACTCGATCAAGCAGATCTATCAGTAACTCCTTATAAACAACATCTTCATCAACTTGAACAGATTGTTCAATGGTGTCGTGATTAGATTGAATGAGATTTTCAGCTTCTATCTGTAGTCTTTTCAGCTCATCCACACTTAAACCATTATCTGGTTGAATCTTAGGCGTGTACTGCTCAGGATCTATTTCTAGTAATTTATCTTCTGTCAGTTTGCACAAATGCTGATGGTGCTCACGATCTAAGTTACCATTGGCCATAAAGACAGGGCGTAATGAAAGTACAGCATCAGTTGAGACACATGCATTAATTTGAGCTGTAAACTTCTCAACCAACTTCACTGCATCGGTTTCAACGAATTCTTCTGTCAGACTTTCTTCCACTGCAGTGATAGGACCTTGCTTAGTTATTTGGATATCCAACTGACTTTTAAATGTCTTTTCTTCCACATCATTTGATGTTGAATTTTGATCATTTGCAGCCGGTTCTTCTGTTTTACGGTTGCGACGTTTTTTGGTTTTACCTGTATTATCGATTGTTGGTGGATAGCAAATAACTCGGCCAAAAAGCTCACCCATTGCCTGCAGCTGTAATTCAGCATTTTGCTGATCTGCTTGAGCGAAACCATTACGAACACCTGCAAAATATTCCCCGCAGTGTTTGGAATATTTAATCTGGGAAATATGATCAGGATAGACCATGAAAACTTCCTGGCCTTCGGCAACATCATCAAGTGTTAAAGGCTTAGCAAACGTAATACCTGCTAACTCCATGGTTTCGATCTTGATGCAAAACTCATAACCTTGTTTAGCAAAAATAGTGGCAGGGAAGCGATCCAGATCATCAAAATCAAGCATCTCACCCGCAGCTCGACATAAGATATTACGACCTGCCATCATTGCTGCAAAAGCTTCGGTACCATTTAAAATATTCATGCTGACCATCCCTCCATATCCATCTTTGCCTGACAGGCATTTAAGATTTGTTGTTCGTATTTACCGCCTTTGAAATAATCAGCAGGGTATTGAAGGTCATTAGCACCTTGTGCATTTTGAATAGCAGCTAATGCCTTTTGATAATCAGCTTCAAGAAGGGCATCTTGCTCATGTTGCAGATGCTTTTCTGACTCTTGGTTTGACTTAACTTTTTGTTCAATGATTCTTCTAATACTATTGCAAGTCTCTTCAAAAACTTGCTGACGCACATCCTGAAGACTATTTAATTTCCGCTTAGTACAATATTTCTCAATATCAATACCAGCCTCAATCATGAGTGCTTCAAGCTCTAGAATTTGATTGCCATTAATTGTTGCATCTGCAGATCCTGAAGAAAGCCACTGGCTGAGCTTTATACCTGTTTGTTCTGTAATTCTTTCAGGTTGAATAAATAAGCCAGTACGGTCTTTTGTGGCAATCGCATAATTATCACCATGAGTAATGTCTAGAACGGTCGTAAATTCATATTCAATCCCATCACGTTGTTCAGCTTTAAGGCCTAATTTTTCAACTTTCTTTTTACCGCCGTCATTGGTCTGAACGGTTTCCATTTTGCTACGCATAGTGACGATGATATTGATACTCGAATGAAGCATGGCATCAATGAACTTACGGTGTTCTGGTGTCACTTCACTCCATGCTCCCCAGGTATTACCTTTGAACTTTCCTTTACCTAAGGCATCCACCATTTCCAGACAGCCACCAACGCCAGACCACTCGTGGGTAATACTGTCTAGAATTACAGTGGTATAGCCAGCTTTCTCAGCAGCTTCAATTGCTGATATGAATTTCTTAGGTGAATAAGGCGGTTGAATGTTTGCAGTGTCGAACTGCATTACATCTGCATATAACTCAGCGCTACTATTTTCAGTATCCACAACAGCAACTTTGCCACCAATCCCTTTTGCAATAAGTAGGGCACCCATGGTTTTACCTGAACCGGTAGGACCAGCAAGGGCAAGGCGTAGTTTTGCGTTTTTACGTTCAGCTTTCTTAAAAAATACAGTCATGATAATTCCCCTTAAGCCCCAACCCAGCCCATGCGTTTTTTGTACGCACGACGTTCATGTAATGGAATAATCGCTTGGGCTTGCTGATGATCCATGTCATCTGAACAACCGCGAACGGTGAATAGGGTAGAAGCAACGGTGATACCGATTAGAGAAACAGCAGTAAACTCCTTTAGAATCACTTTAGTTTTAGCCCAGAAAGAAAGATGCATTTCTTCAGGTTACCTTACTGGTGACTATGTGCTACCTAAACCACGTAAAACGAAAATGACTTGTGAAATTGATGACAACGAAGCTCGAGCAGTTCAGCGTTTAGTTCTGGATCTGCAGGGACAATCAGAAGTACTGGATGACTGGATGGATGCCATTATTGGCCGTTACTTTTACAGCAGCTCATGGTCAGAGATGGTGACAGATGAACGCAGTCAGCTAGATGCCCGAATGGATGTGAAGTGTGGACTGGCTGCTTTGCATAGTCGGTATGGGTTTATTGAATATGTTTGAGTCAAATATTAAACTTGGTTGACAAACCCTTGAAATAGCCTGAAATTTTGGTTGACAAATAGTCGAATTAGTCCTAAATCAGACTTTTAAATTAAAAAATATGATAATGGAAACATTTTTAAAAATTGGCGGGATTTTAGCAGTTTTGGTCGTTCCAATTTTATTGGCAATCTTGAACAATAAATTAGCGCATTTAAAACATAAGCAAGAAAGCAAAGTAGAGGCTTTGAGACTGGCAGTAGAATTCGAGGTTCAGGATTTACAGATGCGGTCTGCCTTGTATAAAGACAGATTAGCTAAGTCCCTTTTTAATAATGATTCGCTAACCTATAACGAAGCAAAGTTTTTCTCGAAATATGAAAATGCTGATTACTGGGTAGCACAGTATGCTGAGATTAGAGGTATGTTAAAGCGTGAAAGAGATGATGTTGGGGCAGTAATAGGATTTAAGCGTAAATCTCATTGGATCTATGTCATATTTAGTTTTCTTGGATATTGTACTTGCGCATCCATTGGATTAATTCCGATTGTAATTATGAATAAATATATTGCTTGGATGGTTGGTGCTTATGAAAAAGGTGCACCTTTAATAGTTGTTTTGATGATAGTTCTTCCAATTATGTTTTTAGTTGTTGGATATTTGTGCTTGAGATATGTCGAAAGTTATGCGTGTTGTGGTGTTTTTCTACATGACTTTTATAAAGATGCTTTTAAAATACCTGAAACAGAAACAAATAATGAAGAAGATGCTGTTGTATAGATTGTGAGCTAATTGAAAGAGATTTTCTTGAAAATTTGGATAGAATAAAAGTTCCAAGAAAGCCAAGAATTCTTAAGTTAATAGAAAAAAGCGCCTATAGGCGCTTTTTTCTATTATCTATTAATAGTTTTATATTCCCTAGCCAAATTTGGTAAATCCAAATATGCATACCTGTCATTTTTTGCTATAGGATAAGTTGAATACACAAAATTAATAAAATCATTAAAGTACATATGTTGCGTTTCTATTACAACTGTATCTAAAATCCTTTGTATATGAGGCGGTAAGTTGATGAATGCTGCATCACCTTTAAACCGTATAGTTTTTTTATTATTGCCATAATAATTTGAATCAATACTTATATCAAATAGATCTGGACGTGCCTGAACAGTATTGAATACGTCATCTACATATGGACCATAGTGATTAAAATACCAAGAGATATTTGTTAATTGATTCCCTAATGATAATGAAGAGAACCAATCACTTAAGTATACCATTTTAGTTAAACGAGCATCAGACAGTTCACCAGGATAGGGGTACTGAAGGCAATAATAAGCTATTATTTGAGCTAGTAAATTCATATCTTACCTCCCTCATTTTCTTGAAATCTATTAAGCATTTCCATTTCAACCCTAGAAACTTGTGATCTATCTGTTTCACTTTTCCTTATGCCTAGAGTATTACATTTAATGCCTTCACGTATATATGAAACTAATTGAGGATTATGGGCTTCACAGTAACTCATAATTTGTGTAACTTTTTGGCTTGTCATTCGTGGCTCTGTTCGGCCATCATTTTCAAAAACAATTACTGCAATAGGACCTTGTTCATCATTAACAGTGGTAGCTACATATTGACAAGATTTCATAGTCAATGAATTGATTTTTTCATGAGTGTATCTATAAGTTCTTTGTATATATGCGATGTATTCTGCTTCATTTGAATGGAAAGGAGTGCAGCCTTCAATATCAATATGTTTACCGATCCGCCAAGCTTCACTAATTACTCCTTGGTTTATAGGAAAAGATATTGAATGTAATTCATTGTAAGATGTATTTTTAGAGTATCGTGATAAGTATAAAAAATTATTTTCTTCTGTATATGCGTAAATGGTTACACGATGGCTCGCATTATCAATTTTGAGAGCATATAGACTTGCTTTTAACCAATTACGTAAGAAACGAGAATGTAGATCAGAGTAATTTTGTTTAGCTTTGACATTTTCTTCAGATAGAATCCTAGCTTTTTTATCACTATCTTCAAGTTTTTGTTTTTCCAGCAATAAATTATTAAAATCTTTTCCTTTATGTGTCCTTCCATATGCTATTAAGGCTAGACTTAATAAAACTAAACTATAATGAATAAAATCAGCCCAAGTGAAATCAATAAGCACGCCATTTTTATAAATCCATCTGATTTGGGTCATTACTACAGTCAAAATGGAAACACCAAGATATTCAGAAATAGTGTAAAAGCTTTTCTCACATTTCCTGCCAAAGTTTGATAGATAACGTTTTGTACCAGTCCAACCAAAACGAAGTTCAGAATATTTATTCTTCTCCGCTGTCATTTAAATCCCTCATTAAATTATAACTAAATATATGAAAAATAATATCATATTTTATTAAATTCAATCCCTAAAACTTTTATTTATATGAATGGAGTACCAGTAAAGAATATTTCTTTTTAATGTCTGGTTTAAATATTAAGTTATCTATAAATAACTAACCTTATAAATACATTTAAAAGCCACCGTTGAGGTGGCTTTTTTTGAATTAAGATTTTGAAGTTATTTTTTTATATTCTTCTATAACAGATTGCTGAATGATATTTTTTAAAGTTCCAATATCTGTCAGTAATTGAAGTTCTTGAGGAGTGGTAGATGTCTGAATATTTTTACTATCAATGTTATTTTGGGCAATTACTCCCGAAATAGCAGCCATCCCCAAAGCAGTAAGGGGCGAACCAGTAGCAAGACCTAAAAGGGCAGCCACTCCCATTACCACTGGTACATTGTTAGTTTTTTCTATATGTACGACCTTACTCTTTGTATTGGCGACAAATATTCCTTTCCGATTAATTTCTTCAATTGCAAGTTCTAACAAATACATAAATTCAGATGATTTTAAATTAAATTGTTGTCCAAAAATGAAAATTTGTTCAATACTGATATTTGTTTCACCCTTTTCAAGTTTAGATAAACCAGATGTACTCATTTCGATATTTTGAGCCATATCTGTTTGCTTGATTCCTTTAAATTCTCTTAGGCAATGTAGTAATGCACCTGTTACATGAGAAACCGTAGTAGAGAAATTATAATTTGATAAATTTGTCATAAGTCGATCAAAAATGAGAATATAAAAATATTTTAGCAGAATTTGATAAAATGTGTTGATTTCCTCTATTGGAGGAATTAGTATTATTTTGAAAGTTAAGCATTCTGTTTAACTCCCATTAAAAGGTATATATATGAAACAAGTATTGATTCAATTTGGCTTTAAATTACTAGGTTTGTTCCTTGATCACATTTATCAAATGATTGAACTGCGTTTAGCTGAATCTCGCCGTCTTAAAGCTGCACAAAGTATTAAAACGATCAATTAATAGATTGTTTTAATTAAGGTGATTATTTTTAAAAGAATGATGACCTTAGTTTGAACTTGAACTTCAAGGATGAAGAATTCTTAAGTGATAGTTTGTAGAAAGGGCTGATCGTAAGGTTGGCCTTTTTTTATTCTTTAAAAGTCTCATTCAAAGCCTGTTGCACCGCATCGACACGTGATTTACAGGCTTTGTATGCATCCATAGACTCTTCAACAATCTTCATTAAATTATCAATATCAGGCTCTTCTTGGGACTCAAGCAGCTCAGCATTCTTCTTAAGAACGTCATAGCCTTCTTTAAACGTTAATTCTTTTTTAGTCATTGCTGATTACCTTTGTCACATTGGCTTCAATGGTACCATCCTGTAATTCTACCTGGATGCTGTCACCTGAGATTTGTTGAATTGAGCGAATAGCTTTGCCCTGGCTACGGACGATACCATAACCTTTAGCCATCACATTTCGTGGATTCTGTAAGAGGGTTTCACGCATCAATGATTCAACCTGATTTGATGCTAATTTGATTTGCTGTTGTGCTAAGTACTGTAGGGTACCTTTCATTAAATCCAGGCTTTTATTGGCTTCATTGATTTGGCCATGCGCAAGTGTCTTAATCACTCGGATGTATTGATCATTTTGGCTTTGATACGCTGTGATTTGATGTTGAGATAAGAGTTTGATCGTTTGTAGAGAATCTAAAACCTCTTGAGTGCGCTCAACAATCAGATTACGAATCCCTCCAATGACTTTACTGGGGGTATCAAAAGACCGGTTGGCCACTTCATCTAAGATGGTCCGGTCTTTTTCATGGCCAATACCCACCCAGATCGGAACTGAACGTTTGCAGAGTAGGGCAGCTAAATCATGGTCATTCAAATAAGCCAGATCATTCACAGCACCGCCTCCACGAATAATCACAATTAGATCTGGGGCTGCATCAAAATCTTTAGCCCACTGACGTAAACCATCACCCAGTGAACTAATAATTGAAACTGCAGCTGTATTTCCTTGAAAGGTGGCGGTGTAATAAACGAAATGGCAAACACCGGCTTTATCTAAAGCATCGGCATCTTTTTTAAAGTCCCCTAGACCTGCAGCATTTTCCGGAGCAATGACCAAGACATTTTGAATGTCGAAAGGAGTGGGGAGGAGCTTATTTTTATTGACCAAGCCTTCAGAAGTTAAACGCTCTAATATCTGTTGATAACGCCGTGCAATCTCTCCTAAGGTATAACTCGAATCGATATCTTCAATATTGACTGAGAAACCGTATTGAGGACTGAAAGTAGCTTTAACTTTAATAAGAACGTTTAGATCTCGAGATAATTCGATACCACTTTCACGCTCAAACTTTAAAACCATTTTTGCTGCAGAGAACTTCCAGATCGTCGCTTTACAACTGGCAATTACTTTATCGGTATCTTCTTCTTTTTCAGCTAGCTCTAAATAATAGTGGCCGCCTTTGATACTTAAGTTACGGATTTCAGCTTTCACCCATACTGGTTCATCAAAAGTTACACGTATAACTTCTTGGACCGTATTTAAGTATTCACTTAAAGAAAGCTGAAAGTCAGGCATGGAAGACAGGATTTCTAAAATTATTAATGAAAATAGTATATAACCATGGAATTAAAGGCAATGTAGAGATATTGACCTTGCGCAAGGGATATGGCATATTTCAGCTATAGTGATCGAAGTGTACGTTAAAGCACTAGATTGATTTGAAAGCTCGCCAAATGGTGGGCTTTTTTGTTTATTGCACTTCGCAATTAGAATTAACGATTAACTACATTTCTTGAATACTACAGGGGCGTAGGGTCATTTATTTTTAATAGTCTGATGTCGCTAATAGGCAATGAAATGATTCAGGAGATATTCTGCTTTATATATGATGAAGCCTTAAAAGAGTATGAGTCGTCTGAATACCATATAGTCAATAAGTTAAAATTTCTTACCATAGCTCTTCGATTATTTGCTGAGATCAAGGGGGAAGATGCCTGTATCGAAATTAGGACCTTGGCTGTAATATTCAACTTTCGATTAGATTCCCGAACTTTTTGGGTCTGTGAAATGCCAGAAATAGAAGAAAAATTATTATTTATTGAGTATTTATCTACTGAAATAAATAGATATTAAAGCTCATCGAAAGGTGGGCTTTTTTAATCTCTATTTTCAAATTTAAAACGATATTTAGTGGTTACATAAAATGTAAGAAAATATTAGGTATTTTTCCAGCATTAACTCACAATAGGTTTTCCTTATAAAATTTACAGTTCTAGAGAAAAAAGAATGCCCATAAATAACTATTTACCCGCTCTAGAACAAGTTTATGAATTTTTAAAAGAAAGACCTGATTTCATAAGTCAGAGTAAATTTGAGAAATCTGTAGAGTATTTTAAAACTCTACATGAAGGGGATCCTCAGGAATTTAAATTCGAAGCACCGCATAATCTGTATGGCAAATTTGGTCATAATCGAACGTTAAGCTTAAGACTTGCACCAGATTTTGACAATAAATCTAATTTCATTAAATGGGTATATTCACAACTTAATGATCAATTTTAAGATAGCTATGTAAAGCTCAGTAAAAAGGTAAGTTTTTATGGCGGCTCCCTTTATTCTTAGTGGTTTAAATTGAATGCCGCCTCCAGATATAGCAATGAAAGCTTGATCACTGATTGTGCTTTTTTAATGTGAATATTTTTGTAATTTTTTGCCAATGAGTGGAAAAGAATTTTATATAAAATACGCGCAGAATCTATCGCTGTAGTTTCTGGTTTTTAGTTTTGCCTCCCACCCTCGGGAGGTATTTTTTTGTCAAGAGAAAAGCCATGCTCCACTTTTTAATGTGCTTATTTAGCTTTCACGGTGCAACCGAGATTGAATACACGAATGATTGTAAAGAAATCAAGGTATGTCGGGATTGTTTGAAAGAAGTTAAGTGATTATTTGTTAGGCAAAAAAATAGATCTACTAAACAAATAATTACATTCTTATAGGTAAATCCTTTGCTAGGATGTTTACACAAAACAAAAAGATAGATTGTTGTATATAGCGTGGACCGCCTGTTTAGCTTGGGAGAGTTAAACAGGTTTTTTTTAAATCTCAATATTTTAAGAAGTGTATTAACATTGTTGATATGACTAGGCTCCTCTAAGCCTACCTGGGTATGATCCTGCTTTTATATGTTAAAGATAGAAACTTATGAAAATTATTTATAATGTGTCACTTATTATTGCCGCAGTGACTTTGACTGCTTGTGCAGGTACTCCCGATACAGAAGTTGTTCACAAGCCTGAGATGATGAAAAAATGCGTGCCTGAAAGTGCAGCAAAATTAGCACGTACGACATTGTCGAGTGAAGCTGATATCAAATCAAAAACAAATTCTGAGGTTGTTAGACTGGTTGCACCGGGTCAACCTATAACTAAGGATTATCATCCAGGACGAGTCACTGTAATTGCTGATCCACAAACTCAAACAATTCTTAAGGCATTTTGTGGTTAAAAACTGAAAAGCAATAACGTACAGAACCTCCTTCGGGAGGTTTTTTAATACGAATAGGAAATACAAAAAGCCTATCAACTAGATAGGCTTTTCTTACTAATCAAAATATTGAGCTATGATTTATTTTTTATCAGTATTTTCTTTTTGATCATGCTGCTCTTTAGTGGGAGCTGTTTCATTTTGATTAGGCTTGTCTTGAGCAGGCTTTTGCGCTTGGTCATTTGATGTAGGTTTGTTTTGGGTTGCGTTATTTGAAAATTGATTAAAAGAAGCTTTTTGAGCGGTATTTGTATTAACTAACATAATTTTCTCAATTTTGGTTGTCGAAGATTCGACCTAGTAAGAGTGACATAGTGGAAGCACTTACAGTGAGATGATTTAGAGAGGCAAGTGTAGATATATGTAGGATTTAAATGTTTATATCTTATTTATATTTCAAAGTTTTTTATAATAAACTCGTCGCCAGATTGATCTATATCACTATTTAAATAGTCAAGGTATTTAATTTATATCTTCTCGATACCTTGCTGATACAAGGAGTGTATATGGACGAAAAAGAATATTTCTGGAAAACCAAGAAACGCCCACATAAATCTAAACCATGCACCAAACCTTTACCGAAGGCTAAAGAAAAATACTTAGAAGCAGAAGAAACACTATTCCAAGAGTTAGAAGAACATGCCATTGGTTATGAACGTAAGTTTCAATTTGAATCAACCAAAAATTGGCGTTTCGATTTTTATGTTGTGAGGCTGAGGCTTCTGATTGAAATCGTTGGTAGTCCATGGTCAGTTGGTCGTGGTGGGAAAAAGATAGCAAACTCATTTAACAAGTATGATCTTGCCGAAGAGATGGGTTACACATTTGTGCGTTTTGAGCCTCATCAAATTGAATCTGGTTATGCAATTAATTGGATTCAGAATCAGTTAGAGAGATTAGAAGATGGAACAGATCAGACCATTTCCCCCAACGGATCTAATTGACCGAGCAGAAGAACAAGAAGCTATTTTGCTTGCACCCGCCGTGGATCTAAAAGAATGGGTAGTAAAAAACTGGCTAACCATTGGTGGTGAACTTCATAACCCAGATCATGATCACATTGCAGAGCTGCTACATGATGACGAGACCTTTTTAGCATTCGCATGGGCATCATCTGCATGTGTGGCTAAAAAGCGTATGGTTTTAGGTCAATGTGAAAAAGTGATGTTTAATCAGGGTGGTTGGAAGAAAGCACGCCAGGAACAACAGATGCGGGACTGGTTTGGATTTGTACCTCAATACTTAATTACTGTAGATGCTGCTTTCTGTGAACAAGCTTCAGATCGTGAGTTTTGTCGTTTGATTGAACATGAGCTTTATCACATCGGTGTCAGCCTGCTGAAGATTCCATTTGCAAGGCAGGATGATGGTAGGGTTGAAGGAGATCTACCCTTTGTATATGCCGCTCTTCAGAGCAGACGAAATGCTATGAATGAAATGGGTAAATATACCCAGCAAGTATTCAGGCATCCGAATGGAAATTACTTTGTAGAAATTAATAGCCTGCCAACCAGTAACTCATATATTTCAAGCTTTTTCTTTGAGCTAAAGGATTGATTATGCAATTGAATATCCTTTCAAATAACCGGCTATTTCTGCCACCTACAATGTTAATTCCATCATTCATGGTGAAGGGGGTAGTCAAAACAAACTCTGCTGATACTGCAGGTGCATTGGTGCGGCTGTTTGCGCGCAGTGATGCGGCTCTGGTGGGGCAAGCCATAACCAAAGCAGATGGTAGCTATAAATTTACCGTCTTCGATACAAAGGAAAAATTTATCATTGCCCATCACCCCAAGCGGCTTTTTAATGCAGTTGTTCAAGATAATGTGGTGCCAAAATGAGTAAAATATCAGTTAAAGCACGGCTTGCCATGATTCAAGCCTTTGCAAATTTCATGGATAGCGGTAGTCAGAGTGCTACAGCTATTTTTTATGAGGGTGTGCAGCCTGCCAGCCCAGCAGTCGCAGCAGATTCGAATAATGCCTTGGTCACACTTACATTTCCTGAGCCTTGTATTAAAGAGGTCACAGCCACTTATGTAGAGCTTCACCCAACCGACACAGCAACTGTGATTAAGGCTGGTACTGCGACATGGGCGCGAATCTATAACGGTACAGGTGAGGTCGCTGCCGATCTGACCGTTGGTACGGATATCACCCTAGTTAATACCAATTTGGCTTTAGGTGGCACATTGTCAGCCACATCAATAAAACTCAGACCTTAAATTAAAAGGGTGCTCATGTGGATTTTAAAAATAAGCTCGGCACCGTTGATGCTCACAACACAAACCTGAATTTTAAGTCTGAAAATACCGATAGTCACAACATCGTTTTGAATTTTGAGCATCTGGCCGATGGCTCGACTAATCTCAATTTTGGCGATGATGTTTCAGCAGTTATTGATACTGTTCTAGAAACTAATTTTGCTTTTGAAGTCACTGCAGTCTATGCGGAGAGTGGTGCAAATACTGCGGTCATAGACACGGCACTCGATACTGAATTCAGCTTTGAAGTTGTTGCAGTCTTTAAAGAAAATACCGATGTCATCGGGCAGATTAATGCTGTTCTGGACACCAGTTTTAGTTTTGAAATCGAAGCAGTATTTAGTGAAAACCTGTGCACGATTGACACCGTTTTAGATGCCGAGTTTCAATTTGAAGTTAAAGCGTTATTCGATATCAATCATCTGGTGGGTGTGTCTTACGGTTTTGATATGCGCTATCAGAAAGCGATTGCATGTCTGAGCACCACAGAAATACCGTGGGCCAAACCAATATTAAGAGTCTCGAATGAGGCTCTTTTTTATGACCAGGGCTTGGTGGTTTCCAATCAAGTGGATATCTGGCATGAACAAACCGGATCATTAAATCGTGCAGTCAGGTCACTACATGAACAGGCAACCGGTTTAAGTTCCGATGCATACATAAGCTGGGAAGAGGGCAATAAACGCTTTATTCATCAGCGCTATCTGCATGAGGAATCAATCAAATTAAGGCATAACCGGAAAACCATTTGGCAGGAGATGATTCGCCGACGCAAGACCTTTACTTACTCGCATGAAGTAGCGCAAGTCTTTGAAAAGCGTTTTTCATTTGAGTGGGATAAAAGCCTTGAGATTGTCACCAAGTCAGATTTGCCCTGGGATAAAGCCAAAGCGATTCATTATCGCAAGCATCCGGTTCAACCTTGGCCAAAACCTGAAATACCTAAATATGAAGGCACTGGTGATTTAAATTTCATCTGCCTATGTCATGACGTTGATCCGCACAATGTTATTTTAAATTTTGGTGCAGATGACTGTATTCCAGCACTGCCGAAACGAAACTGGTGGTATATCGTGAATACATTAACAGCCGAGCGACTGGATACCGGCGAGAAAATTAAAGTCATGGATGGTACCTACAGTACCAGTCGATCACAGTGGTGCTGGACCTACTCTATTACTGTGGCACATACCGAAAAAAAAAAGCTGCAGCCGATTAACAATCAGCCGGTAATTCTCAAAATCATGATCAATGGATTTGAACATCATATTCTGCTTGAAGATCCTGAAGAGACCCGTCGATTTGCCAGTGTTTTATATACTTATCCAGGTCGAAGTGTCACCGCATTAAACTCGGATAAATACGCTCCTTCACGCTCATTTATCCAGGATAAGGAGCGAACCTCTGTTCAGTTGGTACAGGCTGAACTGGATCGGGCACAATCCAATACTATTCTGGATTGGAAACTGATTGATGAGTTGGGCTGGATCGTACCGGTTGAAAGTCTGAGCTATGCCGAACTTGCACCAATCGATGCAATAAAGCAGATAGTGGATGCCGGTGGTGGTTTTATCTATAGCCAGAAAGCCAGCAACACCCTGACCATTTTACCCCGGTACCAAAAAGGTTATTGGGATGCGATGACAGTCAATGACTACGATATTCTATTGTCTGAAAGCATGGTCATGCAGCAGAACATCAAACAGAACGATGAATACATTGCTGACTTTAATGCTATTACTGTAGTGAATAGCCGAAACGGTGAAAGCCTGAAAGTACTGCAGCGTGGAACTTCAGGTGATGTGCCACTTGAATCAGCTACTGGTCCATTGTTTAACCTGGTGTCTGGTGCGAGTTACGGTAAAAATGAGTTGGTTAAGGCCAATATTCAGGAACTACATACATTTTCTGATATTCCGGTAAGCTTCGATATTGGCGAGATGCTTCCGGGTAAAACCATTGCTTTTAATGGGCAGTGGTGGGGTGTGATTGATTCAGTTTCAGGTAGCTTCTCACACGAAAAGGTTAATGAAACCATTACCGTGGAGCGTATCAGCCGTGACTAATCCTTTATTTGAATTGCGAAAGCTTTTAAATCCTACGCATACGGAATACATCGGCACGATTACATCAGTAAAGCATCCGGAATATCGGGTGCAGATTGATGGTGGATCTGGTCCAGTGCTGTGCACATCCGGTACAGCCTATAATTTAGGTGCCCGAGTTTTTATTGCCAATCAAGTCATTTTGCGACCTGCACCGAGTGGGTCGTATTCAGAAATAGAAGTCTAAACTCAATCAAACAACAGCACCTTCGGGTGCTTTTTTATTGCCAAAATTTAGGGGGCGGCATGTCCAATGACTACACAACTGATCCACCGATAGCAACAGCAGGGCAGTTGATCGCTATTTCAGACAAGATTAACGATCTCGGCAAAAACTTGGAAAAATTGGCTGAGATGCCTCAAAAGCTTGACCGCATGAATATGCAGCTTGAGCAATTAAATAAAGAGCATCAGCAGACGCGAAATGACCTAACGCAGACTCGCGACAATTTACAGGATGAACTGGATCGAGCAAAGTCAAATTTTAAAAGCGACTTGAAGCAAATCCGCCAGGACACTGAAGTAAAGCATAAAGAGGTTGATCTTCAAATCCGAATACTCAGTGAAAGCAAAACAAAGATTGATAACACCACCAACATTGTGCGCTGGGGTGGGATTGCTTTACTTGGTGCCTTGGGAGTCGCATGGAATACCCAGACCGGTAAAACCGATGCCATGACTACTCGATCCATGGAAAATACTCAAAAAATCCAGGTTCTTGAAAAGCAGTCTGATCAATCACTTCGAACTTTAGAAGAAATCCGCAACAAACTTTATGAACGCAATTACAGAGAGAGTGCTAATGAAATTAGTAGATAATGCTCGACAGTGGTATAAATTCTGGTCCATTCGATTAAGCGCTTTAGGCGCTTTTTTATTGTCTGCGTGGTTTGCATATGGTAGTGAAATTACTGCATGGTGGATGATTCATGCGGCTGACTATTTCCCTTTCTTGTCGCCCCAAACAATCAAGTGGGTGGGCTTAGTTCTTGTAATTACAGGGCAGTTGGCTCGATTGGTGAAACAACCTCAATTGGTTAAAGATGGTGGTAATCCATGAAACAAATTTTTGAATTTTTGCGCAAGATTAGTGGTGGAAAGCTCACTCAAAAACAGGTTGAAGCTGCAGATAAGTTAATTGCAACTGCTTATGACGATGTAGCTGGAATGCTCGGCATCGCTATAGACGTAATGAGTAAAAAAATCACCAACGATCAAATTGTTGCTCAAGCAAAATTACTCGGTATTGAAGTTGCGGCTTTAAAAGCAGTGATGGAGGTTGAGTGTAAAGGATCTGGTTTTAATGCAGATGGCTCACCAGTTATTCTTTTTGAGCGGCATAAATTCTATGAGGGTCTTCAAGCAATCAACTGGATAACTAAATCCAAAGAATGGTCCAGGTTATATCCAGATCTTTGCAATTCTTCACCAGGCGCTTATGGTAAATTTTCAGAGCAACACAATAAACTAGACAGAGCATCAAAGCTTAATCGCGATGTGGCACTTGAATCGTGTTCGTGGGGATTGGGTCAAGTGATGGGTTATCACTGGAAGGCACTTGGCTATGCATCACTACAGTCATTCATTAATGCCATGTACAAGGATGAAGCCTCACAGCTTGACGCAATGTGTCGATATATTAAAGTTAATAACCTTGTGAATGCACTCAAAAATAAAGACTGGAAATCATTTTCAAAAGGGTATAACGGCAGAAATTATGCGATCAATAAGTATGATGTGAAGTTGGCGAATGCTTATAAGAAAGCCCTCACTTGAGGGCTGCTGAGTTCAATCAGATAAATTTAGATAAGAATGCTTTCCGCATTACTTCGATACTTCTAGCTTAGGTAAATTAAAGTGCTTTAGATTTCAATTTGACTCCCTAATTCGACCACCCGGTTAGCAGGAATATTGTAGAAGTCACTCACAGGACTAGTATTTTTTTGCATCGTTACAAATAGTTTCTCACGCCATACCGCCATTTTATGCGACAGGCTTGGAATTAACCTTTCTCTAGAAATGAAGAAACTTATATTCATTAGATCATATTCTAGATCCAACTCTGTAAAAGCCTTTTTCAATTCATGAGGTACATTAGGCTCTTCTTTAAAACCATAGTTGATACCTATCCTGTAGAAGCCATTATTTAATACTTCAGTTACGATTCGGTTCGTATCTTCTAAATAAGGAACTTCAGAAACCTGGATAGTAACCAGAAAATTATGTTCATGAAGAACTTTATTGTGTTTTAGGTTGTGTAAAAGAGCATGAGGTACTACTTGAGGCGTGCCAGTTAAAAACACTGCATTTCCGCTAATTTTTTGAGTTGTTCCTTCTAGATATTCTAAAAAAGTATTAAGTGGAAGCGTATCCTTCTGTAATTTCTCTTGAAGAATTTCTCTGCCTTTTTTCCAGGTCATCATTAATGTAAAAACAATAACTGCAATAAATACAGGTACCCAACCTCCAATAAGCACTTTTAAAAGATTCGAACTTAATAGGATTAAATCAATAAAAGCGAAGGGAATAATAAAGAGCAATACTTTCCAAGTTTTCCACTTCCAGTAACTATAAGCTAGGAAGGCTACTAATAACGTGTCGCAAAACATCGTAACAGTTACTGCCAACCCATAAGCACCAGCCAGCTTGCTACTACTTTCAAAAATTAAAATCAAAATTGTTATACAGATGAATAGAAGCCAGTTGAGTAATGGAATATAAATTTGCCCAATCTCTGAAGCTGATGTATGCAAGACTGTAAGCCGAGGTAGATAGCCTAATTGAATTGCCTGTTTAGCCATTGAAAATACACCACTGATCAATGCTTGCGAGGCAATGACCGCAGCAGCAGTGGCCAAAATAATCATTGGGTATAGAAGAGCAGAAGGAAGAAGAAGGTAAAAAGGATTGGTAATAGCTGATGGATCTCGTAACAGTAAAGCGCCTTGTCCCGCATAATTTAGCATTAGACATGGCAGTACAATTAAAAACCAGCCTAACCTAATCGGTAAAATACCAAAATGCCCCATATCTGCATACAAGGCTTCACCACCGGTCACCGTTAAAACGACTGCGCCCATGACAAAAAAAGAGATAAAGGGATTATTAACAACAAATAAAAAAGCCCAATGAGGGCTGAATAATGCGAGGACAAATGGACTTTGAATAATGCTGCTGATGCCAATAGCCCCAATAGACAGGAACCATAATAGTGTGATAGGACCAAAGAATTTCCCCATCATTGCAGAGCCATGCTTCTGAACTGCAAAAAGTGCTACCAGAATTCCAATACTGATTGGAATGATAAAGCGATCAAATGATGGAGCGGCAACGGAAAGACCCTCAACTGCGGATAGAACAGAAATAGCAGGGGTAATAATACCGTCACCGAAGAATAATGATGCTCCAATAAAACCTAAGACAATAATTGCCAGTCTTTTTCCACGAGATAGGCCTTTCTGCCGAAGGTTTAAGGCCAATAAAGCCATAATACCGCCTTCACCATTATTATCAGCTCTCATGATAACGAGAACATATTTAATGGAAACAATTAAGGTAATCGTCCAGAAGATTAAAGAGAGAATTCCTAGAATATTAATTTCATTAATAGGTAGTCCGCGTGTCGCATGAAAACTTTCTTTTAATGCATATAAAGGACTTGTTCCTATGTCGCCGAACACAACTCCTAGTGCAGCCAGTGTCATTGCTGGTACTGCTGGCTTACTCAAGTTATTTTGCATATATTTGATTTACAAAATTGAGAAGCCTATGATTTTATCATTCCTAATTCTGGTAAATCCTATATGCATAAAAAACCATAGCCGGATGATAGTTAATAGCTTTTCTTTCTAAGCCCGCACTAAATATGTGCATTAAAGCTATTATACTAAGCGTCGGTTAATTCAAAATTATTTGTTTTTTATCGTCTAGTTACTATCTAAAGCTATCCCTCCATCTCTAATAAACAGAATCATTTCCTAGTTTGAGATAGCTTTGAATCCTTTCAAAATCCATGATTATTATTCAATTTTATAGCCCATTTAAGCTCATTCCTAGAAATACATCACCCTTTATCATCTGCTTATTGTAGAAGTAGATATATTCCCTCATATTTTTTCTTTTATAGTTGATTTATATCCACCCAAAACAATGTCCTCAATGGCATTCATTGCTTCTCTTAATTTCCTTTCACTGACTTGTATATAGCCAGAGGTTACATCACGGTCATCATCTTCCTTATGATTAAGCAATTTTTTAATCGTGTACCGGCCATAATCAAGGTTTTCAGCAATAGAGCCAAAGGTTCTACGTAAGTCATGGAAGCTAAACTCAATCCCACACGACTTATTAATCTTTTGGCGTACTTTTGAAATATTAACAATGTGGCCTGAAGCAGATTTAGCAGAAGGGAATACCCATTCTGTAGTTGCTTGAGCATGACGTTTTTTCATTAACTCAAAAAGGAAGTCACCCATGGGTAATGTATGTGGCTCACCATTCTTTGGATCTATCGAGGTGATGCGGCCATATTTTAAATCGATACTTGACCAGGGGAGGGATTCACATTCTTCACGTCTGAATCCAGTCAACACTAAAGTTAATAAAAAATCCCGGTTAGTTTCTAATTGTTGGCCACGATCTTCATATTGAAAAACAGCTTTAATCCAATCCGGCATTTGGTCTTCATTAATATAAGTCTTACGTCGTCTAATTTTATTCCAAGCGTTTTTAGCATTTAAGGTTTTAATCGGATTATGAGCATCCAGAATAGGCTTATCCTTTTCATCTAAATAATGTTCAACTGAATAATTATAGATAGCACGAAAAACACGCATAGCCATATTTGCCTGCGCCTTACTTCTTTGTGATAGTTCTGAGTGCTTGGCTTGAATCATGGTTCGTGAAATATCATCCAGCTTTAAATGATTCCAATCCTTTAGATAGTCATCAACAACGATGGTGTAATCCTTAACACTTCTTGGTTTTAAGATTTTATGAAATAGATAATTATCAAAGGCTGCTTTTAATGTAGGTTTACTTCTAGATAGATCAGTTTTAGCTTTTTCATCAGCAATAGCTTTTTTCTTTACTTCATTTGGATTGATGCCCTGGGACATCTGAGCAAGTTTATCCCGAGCAATGTCACGTGCCTGAATTAGCGTCAGGTTTCCATGTAGACCAATTGTAGACCGAACGGTTTTACCTAAAACCTTCTTTTCAACAATATATGTCTTACAGGTGGAATTCACCCGAATAGCAAAACCAATAAGCTCACTATCCCGAAAAATGGCAGGAGTCATTTCGAGTTGATCAATAAATGTCTTTGTGAGCTTTACTCTTGATGATGACATCGCTAGAATCGCTATCAATTGCAATACTTTGCAATATAGCACAATAATTTCTAGCGTCTACTATGGGTCTACAAGCAAAAAATGCTTGCTCAATAATGAAATGTTAGATAGTATTGCTGCATAGCCAAGCTACTGAATATCATAGTTTTGCTAGATTATAGGGCCTATAGCTCAGTTGGTTAGAGCAGCGGACTCATAATCCGTTGGTCGACAGTTCAAGTCTGTCTGGGCCCACCAAATAAATCAACCCCTTACGTGTATTAATCGTAAGGGGTTTTTTAATGTCTGAATCCATGTAAGCACTATGTAAGATGTTACCTTGTAATCACTGCACAGAAATAGAAGATGATCTAGTAAAAAAGAAAAAATAAATTGATAAAATTAGACCGCATAGCTATTTCGATAAGTTGGCTTTTTTCATCAGCAAAAAAGTAAGATAAAATGAGGAGTGAAAAAATATGCGCAATCTTACTCCCCTGACCAAATTAGATGGTCATTAATTGCTGATTATTAATCAATCATTAAAGGGTTGGAATATAAACATTGGTTAAGAAAAGTAACTTAAGCTAAACATCTTCAAACATAAAAGTTGTATTTTCTATACTTTTTTCGATGTTTTTTGAAGGTATATTATTGTTATTCCAAGAACTTAAAAACAACAATAAGAAACCTATGAATTGAAAAGCCTACTTAATTAGAGAGAATTAAGTAGGCTTTTTATTTATTCTTGTAAAAGTTATTTCTTTTTTAAGAAATATAAATTTCATTACAAAAAATTAGTAAGGACTAAATTAACTAAATAAAATTTTATAGGTTTTAACTCAATCTTTTCAAAAATATAAATTTAATTTTTGGTATATTCCATCATTGAAACGTAATAATAAAAAAGTAAATTGATAAGTCTACTTAACTATAATGTCAATGATATGCAAAATAGAAGACTAGCAATTTTGCTCGGAATATTAATGATTGGATCTTTATGCCTCATGATATCAGTATATGTTCAGGCACAAAGGCAGAAGAGAGAAGATATCCAACGAGTTATAAAAGAGGCAGAAGAGGCTCTTAAGAACCAAAATTTCGGATATTAGTGCGAATTGAAATTGTAAGTTTTTTATTAATTATTAAATTGAATTTTAAAGTAATTTTTTGCCAATGATTAAAAATCAAGTTTATATAGAATATGTATTTAGAATCTATCGCTGTAGTTTCTGATTTTAAATTTTAACCTCCTTAGCAGGAGGTATTTTTTTGTCTGAAATCAAGGAGAAGTAAATGCTCCAATTCTTCCGAAAACTATTTTGCTTACATGCTTATGAATTTGATTACCATCATCAGCATGGATATACACAAGAATGTCGTAAATGTGGTAAACATGAGTAATTAAATGATTGTCTCACTAGACGGGTGGTTTACGCCACATAAAACCTTACTAAGGATCTATTATTATTTGGGTTTTTCTTTTTTATTTGTAATACTTATAACATGATGGGCATAAATTAAATCTTACGTAGATACGCCTAATATTTAAGAGTTAGTTACACAAAGGATGATTGTTGGGTATTGAATAATTTTATCGAATGTTTGAGCATAATACTTTCTTGTTTGAATAAGTGATG
>Ga0308165_1002352_pt1 | contig 22946 bp, 29 predicted proteins | sample PhyWR2_FD_201032 | JGI IMG/M metagenome (GOLD analysis project Ga0308165, IMG submission 201032) | Phyllosphere microbial communities from UC Gill Tract Community Farm, Albany, California, United States - DLSLW.R2 | ecosystem: Host-associated > Plants > Phyllosphere > Unclassified | place: USA... | reverse complement strand
GAGAGCTGTCCGGCATTACTATCCCGTGCAAGCCGCGCCTGTGGGGCTACCGCCTGGGCGAGGCATTGCAGGTCATCGATGCCGAGACCGGGATCAATCACCTTTGTGTGATCGCGGCCAACTCGAAAGACATCGCTTCGGCCACGGCCACGTTGACCTTCGAAACAGAGACCACCGCCAAGCACGCCCTGGCGCTGGCAATGACCGGCACGGCCCCGCCGCCGCCGACACTCGTCCCGCCAGGCGCGGGCGACGATGCCGCATGGCCTGGCGGGGACAGCTTCGACAGCACCGTGGTCAGTTTCGATGCCACCACATTCACATTCGACGAGGGCTAAATGGCGAAACAGACTATCGACGTCGGCACTTCGGCGAATGACGGTACCGGCGATACCCTTCGGGCGGCTGGCACCAAGATCAATGCCAACTTCACCGAGACCTACGACGCAATCGACGCGCTGGGCGATGGCTTGGACGATAAGCAGGACGCGGCTCCCAGCCTTACGGTTCTGGCTGGAGTGACACCTATTGCTGACGGCCCGCACACTGTGGGCGGTATTACCATCACGACGATGGGCGGGCTCATCACCGCCATTTCCTGAGCCCCTCCCGACAGGAGCAACCATGCCCATTCAACCGCTTTACGCGGCGCGGAACATCAGCTTCGCGCCGACCATCAACGTGGACTATCCGGGCGATCCGCTGCCGCTCACAGGCGCCGCGATCTCGATGCAGGTACGCCTCTATCCGGGTGCGGCGGGAAGTCCCGTTGCCGCTGCCACTGTGACCTTTGTCGACGGCGTGCATCCAGACACGGCGGGTTGGCGGCGGCTGGTAGTCAACCCCACGATTGCCAAGGCTGTGCTGGCGGCGATGCCTGGGCTCAACACACCCGATCCGGGCGACATCCAGACCTTCGCCTACGAAATCAAAATCACGTACGCCGACGGCATGCAGGACATTCTGCTGACCGGCGATTTCATCCTCTCGGCCGGAGTTGACGCCACATGAGCCGCCTTACCAACCAGCTTACCGTGACCATTGCTGGTCTGCGCGGTCCCGGTCTATCGAGCGGTGACCTCACGCAACTCGAAGGCGCGAAAAACGAGGCGCTTGGGGCTGCTACTCGTGCCGAGACCGCCGCAAATTCGCTCGCCACCCAGTCTGGAGACGTGGCGCAGTCGAAAACTCAATTAGCAGGGTACACCGTCAGTACAGCGTATGGCGCGGCGGCCGGGACGGTCACTGGCACGCACGGCGCTGACCGGCTTGCGCGCGGTGGGTACGCCCCGTTTGTGGCAGATGGCGTGCTCGAAACGAACATCATCTATGACGGACGCACCGCAGGACCGGGGTTGATCCTGATCCTGGAGCGCACCGCCCTCACGAATACCACCATCAAGGGGATTTACCCCGTCACCTTCGCGGTCGGGAATGGCCTTTCCGTGTCCTTGCCGAACGAAGTCCTGGTCAAACAGGGACAGGAACTGTGGTGGATGTCCGGTAGCGGCGGCGCACAGCTTGCAGGCGGCCAGAGCGGGTACCGATGGAACAATGCAAGCCCTACGTCCTCGCCGGCTGTCGGGTACCAATCGGGCGCGGTCACGGCATCGAGCCAAGCCTCGGCGCTGCGGTACACGCTGCGAACGGCGACCACAGTAAAAGCTGACATCGCGAATACGCAGGCGCAGCTGGCGGCCTCGACAGCCCTTGCGTCCGCAACGGCCGCGATCGCGATTCGCACCGCCCGGGACATTGATGCTATCCGCGCCACAGCGGGGATCGTCGCGGACTACGACGTGAACGCCCGCGCGAAGGCTGCCTCGACTGCGGCCACGGCCGCCGGCTCGCCTCTGACCTCGGGGCGCCTCAACCGCCTGAGCCGCCTGTGGGACCGTCTCGACAAGGCTGGGATATCGTCGGCGCTGAGAGGCCTGTGGGCGATGGGCACCGACAAGGCGCAGTCGAAGATCAATCTCGTCGCGCCCGGAACCAACGACCTGATTGAAACCGGAACCGTCACGCACAGCCAGAAAACGGGATGGTCGAGCACGTCGATCGACAACTATCTCGATACCGGCATTGCCCTGTCTGCCATCAATTCGGCCGACATCTCGATCGGCGTGGTCATCCTGTCGCCCAACACCAGCAACATTGTGTCCGAGTTCGGCGCCGTTCCTGCCTCGGGCCCGGGCCTTGGCATCGTCAGCCAGTCCAGCGGGAACAGCAATCGCCCCCGCTGGTTCAGCGGTTCGGCGGTCATCAACGAGCCGCTGCCAACAGACGGGGCAAACCGCTGGCCAGCAAATGGGACGTTTGCGATCTCGCAGAAGGATGGCGTGCTCTCGACCTACCGCAATGGCCTGAAAATCTCGCAGATCGCCAATGTACCTAGTGCCCTTTCGTCTTCTACCACCTTGCGCCTTCTTCGTGCAGGCGGGCAGGACGCGGTAGCGACCAGCTCGGTCGGCGCTGCCTTTATCGCCAACCGGGCGCTGACCGATGCGGAACAGAAAGAGCTGTATGCCGCGGTGTTCGATTACATCGACTGCGTGCGCAACGGCGATCCGATGATCTACCCGGCCGGCCAGGGCCCGCGCCTCGTCAATGCTGATGTCGTGATTTACGGCACCACTTTGGCTGGCTGTGTTGCAGCCTACCACCTTGCGTGGCGTGGCTACAAAGTCGCTCTCGTCGGCGAGTGGAATGCCGAGACGATCTGGGATCTGGGCGGCATGCTCACCAGCGGCCTGAACCTGTGGGATGCCAAGGATCTCAAGACCATCTCACTGGTGGCCGCAGAGATGGCGAAGCATATCGCTATGGATCAGCGCGGCAGCCCCACCTTTGGGCGCACCGCTGCGCAACTGAACCTTGGCCCGGAATACTGGAGCCGTGCGATCCGGCGCATGTTCGATCCGTCCCGTACCGATGGGATCACGCTGCCGGGAATGAACGTGCCAGTCTACATGACCGGTGGCATCGTCTCTGCCCAGAAGGAAGGTCCGCGCATCAGTTCGATCCGCACGCAGGACGGCCGCGTGTTTCGCGCGCCCTACTTCATCGAGGCGAGCTACGAGTGCGATCTCGTCTACCATGCGGGCGTGCCCTACGTCACCGGCAGCCCGCCATCCGGCCCGGGGCTGGAATCCATCTCTGGTTGGCGGCCCACCTTGTACAACCGGCCGATCAACCAGAACGGTACGGAGTTCGCCATCTCCCCGTTTAGGACCGTGGACTTGCCCGCGAGCGGCTTGCTCCCCGACCTTCGCCGCCCGCCATCGCTTACGGTGAATGGCCCGGACCCGGCCATTCAGTCGATGAACTACCGAGTCACGTCAATGAAGCTGCCTTCCGGGACCGTCCAAGGGCTGATCAACCCGTGGCCGTCGACGCCGCCGCGCAACTACGATTCACTGCGCTACGAGGCAGCTGCACGGCTTTATGCAGCATCTACCGCTGTCGGCGTTGCCATTAATCGCGAGGCTATCCTCGCGGACTATGCGCTGGAAAACGGGACGACGCGATACGACCTCAACAACGGCGGTCGCCTCTCGACGGACATGGGCTCCAACGGCCTTGATTATGGCCAGGCCGGTGCTGACACTACCATCCGCCGCAGGATCGCGGAGGATCTGCGCGACTATACGCTGGGGTTCTTCTATTTCCATGCATTCGGAGGGGATGCGCGCGTTCCCGCAGGACTGGTCACCGAGATCAACAACTTCGGCCTGGACTCGCGTTGCCATCTGGACCCCAGCTCGCTCGGCGTTCTGCATTGGGGAAATCGCCACTACGTGCGCGACCCAACGTTCCTGCCGCAGAACGCGGGCTTCCGCTTCGATCTCAACGATTATGTGCAGCCCGATGGGACGCCGACCACCAAGTCGAGCAAGACCATCGCCGACACCTCGTATCGCGTCGACAAGCACCGGACGCGATTGCTCGCCGTGGGTAACGAAATCCGCAGCCAGGGCGGCCTTGGCTCAGGCCAGATCCCCGGAAACGCGGACGGCGGCGCTGATACGCTTACGCCGCTGCCCTACGAGTGCGTCGTCCCCGACAAGGCCGTCTGCGAAAACCTGCTAATGACCACCGGCTTCTCGGTGTCGCCGCTAGTTTGGTATTCGATGCGCATGGAACCCGTGATGGCAACTGTTGCTGTGACCGGGGCTGAGGCAATCCATCAGGCGTTCCAGACCGGCGGCGCCCTGCAGGACGTGGACTACCCGACGCTGCGCGCCGCGATCATGGCGCTGCAGTACGAAGGGGCAAGAACACCGACCCAGCCCTACGCCTACGCGCCTGATCTGAAACAGGTGTTCTGATGACCCCCACCGAAATAGCCCCCTCCGTGGAACCTGTGGTGCAGGCCGCGAACGTCGATAGGAGCGACGCATGAGCGCTTTTGTCATGTTGAGCGCCGCCACGAGCCTGGTAGCGCAGTCGATCGAGGCTGGTCCTGCCACGGCCATCCCACCCAGCTTCAACGACGGCGCGTCGCTCTACCTGTTCAACCTGTTCCTGATGACCGCGATGACGTTCCTCGGGACGATGATGGCGGGCAAGCAGGCGCGGCGGATCTGGATGCAGCGCATATACGATCACCCCAAAGACCCTGTTACGATCTACCGGCTGATTGTGCTCTGCGCCGCCATGGGCCTGACCCTACGCTGTGGTGGCGCCGCGATGGAGCTATGGGGGTGGACCCCGAAAGACCCGGCCACGGTTGCCCGGGTGATGATGGCGAAGCGGTGGATAGATCCCATCGCCTGCGGCTTCGGCGGCATCTGGATGACGCTGGCGATTGTCGGCGAGGTGGGCGTGGAGCATCAACTGCGCAAGGCGCCACTTCCGGTCGATATGTGGAGCCGATGGCCGCAGCTGGCGCGCGCCGGCGGGGTAGTGGTCCTGAGCTTCGTAGCTGCACTGGCAGCTGTATGTCTGCGTTGAGAATATTCGCGGTGCTGGGGGCCGCTGTTATGGGCGGTGCCGTGTCTCGCGAGCCGGTGGTCTGGTGGATCGCTGGTTATCCCTTTCCTGCGGGCCCGATGGTGGTCTGCATGCTTGCCGTCATCATTACCCGCCTTGTCATCGGCCTGCAGGCGCAGGGCCGGGCGCAGTGGGCGCTCGACATCGCCATTACCGCGCTATGCCTGCTCGTCACCGTCCTGTGGGTGCAGGCGCATCAGCTCGACCTCCTGAAGGCCGGGATCACCGGCATCGGCATCGGCTCGGCCGGCGCTGGCCTGATCGGTTTCGCCAAGAGTGCCGTCATGGGCCGGGCGAAAGCCGCGATAGACGCCTTCCTTGGAACCTCCCCTAAAATCTGAAGGACCATTAGTTATGGCAAAGGCACGCTCTCTGGGCGCCGCTGGCGCGCGCCTGATCAAGAAGTGGGAGGGGTTCAAGAAGGACCTCGGCGGCGGCAAGGTCCAGTCGTATCCCGACCCCGCCACGGGCGGCGCACCCTGGACTATCGGCTGGGGCTCGACCGGGCCCGACGTCAAGAAGGGCACGGTCTGGACGCACGCCCAGGCGCAGAAGCGGTTCGACGATCACGTCGCCCAGTTCTCCGGCGAGGTCGCCGCCATCCTCGGCATGGCTCCTACCACCCAAGGCCAGTTCGATGCCCTGGTGTCCTTCGCCTACAACCTCGGCTCAGAAAGCCTGCGGACCTCCACCCTGATGCGCATGCACAAGGCCGGGGAGTATGCCGCCGCTGCCGGGCAGTTCGGGCGCTGGAACAAGGCTGCCGGCAAGGTGATGAACGGCCTTACCAAGCGCCGTGCCGAAGAAGCCGCACTGTATGGCTCCAAGGCGTGAACCCCATCCCCATCGGCTGGTGCCTCGCGGGCGCAGGCGCCGCGGCGATCCTCGGCGCCTGGGGCGGCTGGACCGTCAGCGACTGGCGGCACGACAGCGCCGCCCTGGTCGCCCTCAATACCGCCACGGCCGACGCCAAGGCAGCCGCGAAGAATTCGCGCGCGCAGGGCGATGCTTACGAGAAGGACAAACAGAATGACCAAGCACAGTCCACGGTACGGGAGAGCCGCATCAGCACGATCTATCGCGATCGCCTTGTGCCTGCTGACTGCGCCGTTCCTGACGATGCTGGGAGCGTGCTCGACAACGCGATCCGCGCCGCCAATGCCCGAGCGGCAGGCCAACCTGGAAGCTGACTGCCCGGTGGTTGAGGCGCGCCCGTTCCCGTTCGTTGATCCGGCTCGCTTGGTCTGGGAGACGCGGCTGGTAACTCAGTACGGGGACTGCGCGAACCGCCATCATCGGTCGGTCGCCGCGAGCGCGGGGGTCAGAGATTAGATTCCGCGATAACCTATTCTTAGGCTGTTGTTGGGTACCACAGGTCACCTGATGATCGCAGTGTCTGGGAAGATGCTTGCAAACTACAGGGCCTGGGTCGCTCCCGGGCCCTTTTTCTTGCACATGACACGCTTCAGCCTCACACCAGCAATGTGGAGGCAAAGTTCATGAAAGAAAAAACAAAATTACTGATCCGAGGTGCGGGCGCAGTGGTTCTAGCGTGGTCGGTGCTTCTGCTCTGCATGACCCTGGCATTCACAGCGCTTCTGTTCTTTTTCCGATTAATGCCTCAGCCATGAAGACGCAAAAGCCCCGACACAGGTTGGGCTCTGTGCCGGGGCTCCTGACAGATACCTCGCAAAGGGTAACTGCCGATTAATCGTCCGATGTGGGGGCGAAGTTCCCGGCGGCCTCAATAATCGCGTCGGTAGGTCGATTCATCACACGTACCATCACCCCGCGACTTTCCGCCTCTGCGCCTCGCCTTACGAACTAACGGCCATGCGCAGCGTTTACTCACCTCAGCCAGAACAAATGAAGGTTCGGCGAGGAGAGCGATATGACCGAAGAAACCCCCCACGAACATCCTCAGGTAGACGCTGTAACGGCGGAAGAGATTGCCGCCGGGATGACGAATGAGCAGTTGCACGATGCCTGGGACGCTGTGACAGACGGTGAAAATCTTACCGTTCTCGCCACCGCTGTTCTCGCTGAAATCGAACGCAGAAACCTCGACGTTTGAGAAAATTCAGTCAGCAGGCAGCCGAGGCCACCATCTCGTAATAAGCATATCCTTCGGCCCACGCTCGCCTTGAGGTCGCGTTGCTATAGGGATTGGCGGATAAGGGCTTCCTACCCTGCGCCGCTTTCGCGCCCCATGCGAAAGCGGTTTGATTTGGGATCATTCCGATGTCCTGCGGTTACAAGTTCCGAACGATAAGCCACGATTTTCGCCGTGGTTCCGGCTCACCGACGAGCCGAGGCAACGTTGCGCCGGTTCGTCGCTAACGGGGACCGTACGAAAAGTGTGGGTGCGGCGTTGCGGATTGCCGCACCGACAGCGCCATCAGGCAAGGGGCATTGCTGATGGCGGATCAGACCTCTGGTTCAGAGGTGCGTTAGCGCCAGCTGCAGCTGGTCATCTGGTTCGTTCCTATTGGCGACAGCGGTGGCCATCCGATCCCATGCCTTGGGATCGCCAAGGTCGATGCGCTCGATCGACACCAGGTCTCGCGTGATCTCGACTTTCTCGCGAAGGCGCTGGAGCACGGCCGGGAAGATGTCGCGCAGTTGCCGGCAGTCATCGTGAGTCGCGCCGTCGCGGTCGGCCTGTTCGAAGCGGTGCTGAGCCAGGGCCAACAGCGCATCGTCCGTCATGGGCGCCGTCATAGCGATGCCCAGTCCAGCTCGGCGTCATCGAGCGCCTCATGCATGTCGGGATCGGCCCCCTGCTCGCTCATCCGCTTGCGCACGGCCTCAGGGTCTCCATTCTTGGGAAACGACCGGTCGGCGCGGGCCGCCGTCGCCAAGCGACCGATGAAGCCTTCCCGGTCAGCCTGCATCAGCAGCCAGCGGCCAAAGGGCCCGCGCTCCTCCAGATCTTTCGTCCTGCCTGTTTCGCGCAGGCGAACATCCTGCGGCGCTGGGGTAAAGGCGCGGTGATCCATAGGCTTGGTAATGTCCTGCCAGGCACCGCCACCGCCCGCGATACGGCCCACTTCGCGGCGAAGATCATCGACTACGTTCTTGTCCATCGCTTTCTCCATCATCGCACCCGCCTCACCGCTTCCTTCCAAGTCCGTTCATCGGGCCATGCCAGCTCAAAATCGCCCTCCGCCCGAGCCACACACTCAAGCCTCACTGGCCGCACCTTCTTGCGCAGCTTCGACCGGCACACCCGGCACCAGAACCGCTGCTTTGCCGGGCCAAGGCGATCATCCCAGCGGCGGCGCTTGAAATGCCACCACAGCGTTTTCGTCTCGAACCGTGCGCTATGCTGGCACTCGCAAATCGCCATCACCGAGTATTGCAGGGTCGCCGCCTCGAAGATGTCGGTCGGCAGCATGAAGCCTCCTTCCGACCATTTCATCAGGGGCTCCGAATCACCATCACAGTTTGGAACATAACCGGAACATAGCGGCATGGCGAGTCTGTTTGACAGCGCGATCGTCAGAGGCACATGATGCGGCATGTGCAACCTCTACCGCATGAACGCGAAGGGTGCTGAGGTCGCCAAGCTCTTTGGCAAGGCCTTCACCCCTGGGGCAAACTTCACGACCGAAGTCTGGCCCGGGTATCCGGGTCTCGTCATGGCCGGCGAAACTTTGCGCGCCATGTCCTGGGGGTTCCCGCGGCACGCCGTGAGCAAAAAGACCGGGAAGCCGCTTAAGCCGTCTCCCGTGAACAATGCCCGCGATGACAACCTTCGGCGCTACCCGATCTGGCGGGACAGCTTCCGCGATCGGCGCTGCTTGATCCCAGTGACGCAGTGGTGCGAGCCCGAAGGCGAGAATCGGCGCAATACCCGCACATGGTACTCGCTACCTGGTGAAGAGATTTTCGTAGTCGCTGGAATATGGCGGCCGACCGACGAGTGGGGCGAGGCGTATTCCATGGTCATGGTCGACGGCTGCGAGCAGATGTCTGACGTGCACGACCGCATGCCGACCATCTTGCGGCGTGAGAACTGGGATCAGTGGACCGATGGAACTCAGGACGAGGCTTTTGCGCTGCTACAGACTTGGAATGGACCGCTGGTGGTGGACCGGACGGACGAGCCTTGGTTCAAGGCGCGAGCGGTAGGAAGGGGGTTGGCGACTTCTGCGCCAACTTCGCTCCTGTAACGCACTCGCCAGCATCGGTCTGGCTGTAACGATCAAGATCAGTCGGCAGGCGCCTTCTGGACAGATCCCGGGTCAGGGCCAGGGCGCTTGAGCACGCCGATCGAGGTAGAGGCGACGGCGATGGCGAGAACGAACATGACTAGCAGCGCGATCGCAATCAAAACGATCTTTCGGACATTGCGAGTAGCGCCCGGGGTTCTCAGTTGCTCGTTCATTGAGTCATTGGGATCGGCCATTCGTTCACTCCACCGCGCATCGGCATCGTGGATGCCGAAACTAGAACAACACCCGTGAAGTGCGAGAGTTGCCGGACTATCGCCAACGTCGAGCCAACCCTCGCCGGATTAGGTACTCGCCCGCGTCCCTGTCATTGACGTAGATGTTCGCCAGTGTGCGACCGTAGCGGTCAGTGCCCGTTCGCTCGATTGACACCCGGCCTGAGAGCACGAACGACTGCAAAGCATCCCGACTGGCCAATCCAGCCGGATAATCGCACCATGGCGGGTTCTTCGATCCTTCAAGACGCTGGCGCTGCTGACCAGAGCAGCGCGGCGAATTTAGCAGTTCGGGGGCGTCAATGCCTTGAAGGCGGACGCGCTCGCCTGTGCAAAGGCGGATAGTGTCGCCATCGTGGACAGAGGCAATGCAGAGGCCGGCAGCAGCCGCGAGAATTAAGGACATACCAGTCAGCTACTTCGCAGGCGGCGAGGCAGCAAGCCATGTTCGCAACGCGCCAAGGTCGGCGTGCCTTTTCGCCGGACGGCTGACTAGTCCTCTGTGCCCTCGCCCAAGACGACATCGAGATGGCGGTTGAACGCCTCCAGAACAGCAGCTGCGGTCGCGAGCGGCAAGCTGACATAGCTGCCGTCGAGAGCCCGGCCGACATCGTCCTCGGTAACCGGCCTGCCCAGCATGCGCCCCAGCACAATGGCCAGGGTTGCCGTGTCGGCGATCGGAAGAGCGGCGCCCACCGCAGTTAAGGCCTCGGCTACGTCATCTTCGGTTTCGTGGCGCAAATGCCTGATGGTTTCCATGATTCGCATCCTCTCGCCATGAGCCTATTCCTCCCTGGCGAGAGGGCAAGACGCTAAGCGGCTGGACCAAAGATAACGGAATTCAGGTAACAATACCCGCGCCTCATGCGTTATCTCTCTATCAGGAATGACAGGAGAGCAAAATGACGGTCGGAGCAGAGCAGCAGAAGCTGCACCACGACCTCAAGAACGTGGGCCTTCGCGCTCAGGCGACGGCCACTGGGCTGGTGCAGCTGTGCAAGGAACTGCAGGCAGCTGGCGTTATCAGCGATGAGGCTGTCGGCAGGATCAAGGATTCAATCGCAGACGAAATCGCATTGACGGCACCGCGACCCATGCTGCGAGCGGACTTCAGGAAAGAGGTGTGCCAGCGGCTGGATGGAATATTTTCCGGCGCCGAGAAGCTGGGTCCGACTGAGGACATCCCGTTCACGAACGGCATATCAGATTAGCGCTGCATGGCGTCACCTCGGTTCGCGGGTTCGATGCACCCATGAACGACATGAACGCAGGTCGCGCCGCTGCAAGAGGAGTAGGCGGACGCGACCGTCTTCGCAAACTCCGCGCCCGCTACCTCCGGGAACAGTGGATGACTGGCTTCCCAAATACACCACCCCAATCAAGGCGATGCGCTGAGACGGTGAACTCTTTAAACAGAGTTGAATATGGGTAGTCTTACCGGCGTCGAATTGCTTAGGTTGGTGCGTCTACAAGGCTCATACACAACGGTGCGACCCGAAGGGACTGTGAAAAGACCCTTTTAAACTTTGCCCGGCCCGCACTGTGCGGTGCCGGGCTTTTTCTTATTTATGGATCGATATTAATCCAGCCTTAATTCAAAACTGGTCGCATGGCTAATATTCAACCGCTGCGCAAATCCGTTTGCGGCGCTCGTCTTGTTGAACTTCGCCGCGGTCGCTTCCGCTAGGTCGAGCCCGTAGACCCGTGCCACGCTGTCCAGGCAGATGATGCAGTCGCCGATCTCTTCGCCGAGCGCTTCGACGGATGACCGACTGCCTACCCAGCCGCGCTGCTCGCGCACCAGCTTCTTGACGACGTTCTGCACCTCACCCGCCTCGCCGCCAAACTCGTTCGACATGTAAAGCGGATCTTCTTCGGTACCGCCCGTCCATTCGACGTAGCGCTCGCCGTTGACGCGGCGCAGCTCGGTGAGGAAATCGGGCAACTTGTGAGGATTGCTCACAGGTTCGATCTCGACGCGGAAACCAGCCGCGTTGCGATGACCGCCACCGCCCTGCCCCTTGGCCACCTCGCTGACATCCATGCGGTCATCGTGGCTGCGCAGGGACCAGCCGACAGCGTTCTCGCCCGTGACAGACATCGCAGCGAACGGCGCGGCTGGATGCGCGTCGAGCAGGTAATGACCCACGGCCGACACGAGGCTGTAAGGGCACTCGACCGCGATCACGCATTCGACGCCGCCGACCGTGCGGTAGTGCGCCCTCGCCGCGATCTCACGAATGAGCGGCTGGCGGAACGTGTCGATGATCGCACCCCGGCGCAGCGGCGCGTCACCGGCCCAGAACTCCTGATCGAGAGCATCCATGTCGGCGATGGACATGGTGCCGGCCTGGATAGCGAGGTGCAGCTGCTCGGCCGGGTCGCCCGTGTTCGGTTGAAACTGCCAGAGGTCGTACCGCTCGGCCAGCCGCACCAGCTGGGGCACCCGCTCGCCCGGATAGGCGAAGTCCCACGCCATGCGCGCGCCGCTGCGGTCCATGTCGAACAGCGCGATGATGGGCCTATAGTCTCCACGGGTGAGATCGGAGATCATGCCACTGGCCACTGCCGGCGTGAACCGCTCAGGCTTATCCTTGAATACCTGGAACGGCTCCAGCGCCGCCTGTGCCGTCTTGTGGTGATCGAGGATGACGATCGAGCGAGCACCAGCCGCGATCATACCGTGCAGCTGCTCGGCTGGGAGCGAGAAGTCGACCATCAGGATGTTGAGGCCGGTGACGTCTGCCGGCGGGGCGTACCCGTAGTTCATCGCCCGGTATTCGGGCGCATCACCCCATCGCTTCCAGCACACCCAGGCGGCGACGATGCCGTCCGCGCATTTGTCGTGATAGATGACGAGATCAGGGGCCCAGATATTATTCTGCGGCTCATCGAGATCGCTATTCATACGACTTCCGGTTTTCCCGGAGTACGCTAAGCTATTGATAGACATGAGGAGGGATTTCCTAAAATCCATCCCGAAAACACCCGAAACCGGGGCATCAGGCTTAATCCGCTATTTACCGGTTTGCCCTAAGTCTGCTTGCTCAAACCGTGAAGGCGAAGCAAAGCAGCGACAATGGCGGAACTCGATCAACGCCTCCTCATGCTCATCGACGATGAACCGGCGCAAAGCCGGCTCATCTCCGCGCTGGCGTCGCGCGAAGGATGGCGCACCCTCATCGTACGCGACGCCGAGACGGCGATCGCGACGCTGGGCACGCGCCAGGGCATGCAGCTTTCGGCCATCGTGCTGGACCAATGGGTGCCAGGCGACGACGCCTGCGCGCTCATCGCAGAGCTGAAATCCCGCCGTCCGGCCCTGCCGATCCTGATGCTGACCGCCAGCACCTCGCCGCTTTTGGCAGTCGAGGCGATGCGCGCGGGCGCTACCGATTACCTCGTCAAACCGGTCGCCCCGGACCGTCTGATGCACGCCCTACGCGCCGCCACGACTCGCGAAGCCCCGCGCGACGAACTCGCGCCGCTGACCGAGAAGATGACCGCCAACCCCGATTTCGAATCGATGATCGGTGCTTCGCCCAATTTCCGCAAGGCGCTGGCCGTGGCCGCCAAGGCCGCACGCGGACACTCGCCGGTGCTGATCGAGGGTGAAAGCGGTTCGGGCAAGGAAATGCTGATCCGGGCGATGCATGCCGCGTCTCCGCGCACCCGCCTGCCGCTGCGCATCGTCAATGTCGGCGGGATGCCGGCCAATTCCATCGAATCAACCTTGTTCGGCCACGAAAAAGGCGCCTTCCCCGGCGCTTTCGACCGCCAGATCGGCGCACTCCAGCACTGCGACGGCGCCACCCTCGCGCTCGACGAGATCGACAGCCTGCCGCTCTCGGTCCAGGAACGCCTGCTCGAAGCCGTGCGCAAGGGAGATTGCCGGCCGATCGGTGCGCGCCATTCGTTCCGGGTCGACGTGCGTATCATCGCTGCCAGCAACCTGCCGCTTGCCGACATGGTGAGCCAGGGCCACTTCATGCCCGAACTGCTGGAGGCGCTATCGGCCACGAAGGTCCACTTGCCGGCCCTGCGTGAGCGGACAGGCGACCTGCCCGCCCTCACTCGCTATTTTCTGGCCCGCATCGGCGAGCAACCGGGCCTTCGCGAACTGGGCGTGACCGACGGCGCGCTTTCGCTACTGGCCGCTTACGACTGGCCGGGCAACGTTCGCCAGCTTCAGGCCGTGCTGTTCCGAGCGGCCGTATTCTGCGACGGCGATGCTCTGACCGCAGAAGATTTTCCACAGCTTCTCAACATCATTGGCACAGGTGCATCCACAGTCGCGGGCAACCCGATGCAGGAAAGTTCCGGGGTCATGCTCTACACGCCTGACGGCCACCTGCGCCCACTGGAAGAAATCGAGGCAGACGTAATCCGTCTTGCCATCGGCCTGTACCGCGGCCGCATGACCGAAGTGGCCCGCCGCCTCGGTATTGGCCGCTCGACCCTCTATCGCAAGCTGAGTGAACTGGGCATCGACAACGCCGCCTGAGCCATAAAAAAGGGCCGGAAAAACCGGCCCTTTTCAATCAGTTCATGATGAAACCTTACATGCCCTCGATATAGACGCTCGGCACGCGGTAACCCTTCTTGGCCATGGCCTTCACGTAAGTGCCGCGTTCGTGACGCAGTTCCGAACCATATTCCTCCCAGGCGTCACGCTGGTCTTCGATATCGCTGGCGCCGCGAAGGTCGCTCGTCAGCTCCTTCTGGCTTTCGTTCACATTGGCGCGGTAGTTAAACCAGTATTTGGTCTGGATGCCGCCGATGGGCGACTGGATGATGCGGTCTTCCTCGGCGCGGGCGACGCGTTCCTCGTACATCGCCGGGACGACGGCGATGGCGACGGTGGGAACGGCGGCTGCGGCCAGAACGGCGGCGGCAATGATCTTGGTCTGCTTCATGGGTGAATCCCCTCTTCGCTTTCCAGTGCCAGGCGGGATTGCCTTGGCGGTTCGATAGCAAAACGGGCATCGGGATAATTGGTCGCAGCGCTGGGGACGAACCGGGCGCGAGACGGGACGTGGCGATGTTATGTGCGCTGGATCACACAGTTACGCCGCTGCCGTTCATCGAACGGAAAGCCGAGGTTCACCCGGCGTCCAGATTTGTATCAGCCGGGCAGCTGGGAAAAGTCAGTCAGCGCCGCATCGCGCAGGCCTCGCCACACGCGCACGGCCTGAACCGTCTCGGGCACATCGTGAACCCGCAGGATGTGCGCGCCTGCCTCCATCGCCTTGAGCGCCAGCGCCACGGAACCGCCGAGCCGCTGATGCGCGGGCGCCTCGTTCGACAGCGCGCCGATCATGCGCTTGCGGCTGACACCCACCAGCAGCGGCTGACCCAGCGCGTGGAACAAAGGCAGCGCATTGAACAACGCCAGGTTCTGCGCCAGCGTCAGGCCAAAGCCGAAACCCGGGTCGATAATGATCCGCGTCGCCGCGATGCCGGCGGCGATGGCCGCATCGCGGCGAGCCTCCAGCCAGTCGAATATGCCCAGCACCACGTCGTCATAAGTTGCGGCCGAATGCAGGTCGTCGGCCTTGCCGGGCGCGTGCATCAGCACCACCGGCGCCCCGCTGTCAGCGGCAAGGCCCAGGCTGCGCGGGTCGTAGCGCAGCGCGGAAACGTCGTTGATGATATGCGCGCCTGCCGCAAGGCCCGCTTCCATCACTGCGGGTCGCCGCGTGTCGAGGCTGATCGCGGCGCCCATGGCGGCGAGCTTTTCCACCATCGGCAACACACGCTTGATCTCGTCGCCTTCCCACACCGCGCCGGCGCCGGGACGGGTGGATTCGCCGCCCACGTCGATGATCGCCGCCCCCGCCTCCAGCATGGCAGAAGCGTGGGCCGAGGCTTCCCCGGCGTCGTCAAGGAACTGCCCGCCATCGGAAAAACTGTCAGGCGTCATGTTGAGGATGCCCATGACCTGCGGCTGTTCCAGCCGGATCGTGCGGGCGCCGCACTGGATCGCGGGGTGCACCGTGCGCAAGTTCGCCCACTGCGTTTCCGCCGCCGCCCCAAGGTCTGCCGGCAAGGCGCCGAGCGCGGAGGGTAGCTGCGACGCCGAAACCCGTGTCCGGGATACCACGCGCCCGTCTTCGCGCACGATCAGCGCAAAGCGGCTGGCCCAGACCATAGCCCCGCCCAGACGCACCGCGTCGCCCTCCTCCGTCTGCGGGCTATCGGCGAGGGCGATCGGGCGGATGTAGAGCTTGCGGGTCATGGCGCGGCCTTAGCGTCTCTCACACGCATGCTGAACTGGTTTTGAAAGCAACGGCGCCTTGGCCGTTATCACGGCTCCGTGGCGAGGAGGTACAACTGGCGGATCGCATCGAGCGGCTTGACCACGCCTTCATGCTCCAGATGCCAGAAGGTCCAGCCGTTGCACGAAGGCGCATCCTGCACCGCCGAGCCGACACCGTGGATCGAGCCGGTAAGGTCACCCGTTGCCAGCGAGCCATCGGCGCGCACAGTGGCAACGAAGCGGCGCTTCTTGTCCCAGATCTGAGTGCCCGGTTCGATCCAGCCGGTTTCCACCAGCGTGCCGAACGCGACCTTGGGCGCGGAGCGCTTCGACTGCATGGTCTTGAGCGCGCTTTCGTCCAGCGGCAGCGCCATCTCGATACGCTCGATCGCGGCGTCGCGGTAATCACTCTCGCGCTCGCAGCCGATCCACTCACGGCCCAGGCGCTTGGCGACGGCGCCAGTGGTGCCGGTGCCGAAGAATGGGTCGAGCACGACGTCGCCCTTGTTGGTCGTCGCCAGCATCACGCGGTAAAGCAGCGCCTCAGGCTTCTGCGTCGGGTGGACCTTGCGGCCGTCCTTCTTGAGACGCTCGGCGCCGTTGCAGATCGGCAGCACCCAGTCCGAGCGCATCTGCAACTCATCGTTCAGGGTCTTCATCGCGCGGTAGTTGAAGGTGTACTTCGACTTTTCGCCCATGCTCGCCCAGATCAGCGTCTCGTGCGCATTGGTGAAGCGGGTGCCCTTGAAGTTCGGCATCGGGTTGGCCTTGCGCCACACGATGTCGTTCAGGATCCAGAATCCCATGTCCTGCATGATCGCGCCAAGACGAAAGATGTTATGATACGATCCGATCACCCACAGCGAGCCTTCCGGCTTCAGCACGCGGCGCGCTTCGGTCAGCCATTCGCGGGTGAACTGGTCGTACGTCGCGAAGCTGGCGAACTTGTCCCAGTCGTTGGTCACGGCATCGACGTGACTGCCGTCCGGGCGCGAAAGGTCGCCGCCCAGCTGCAGGTTGTACGGCGGATCGGCGAACACCATGTCGACGCTGGCGTCGGGAATAGTGCGCATCGCCTCGATGCAATCACCGGGAATGATGTGGCCGAGCGGAAGCAGTTCCTTCGGGGTCGGCGCCGGTGCGCGTGCCCGAATCCGTTCCTTGACCAGTATCTGCCCCATGACCGCTCCGAATAAGAATAACTGTGGATATGCCCCTAGGGTGAGTCATTCGGGACTCTGCGTCAAGCCGCGACTCGTGGAGATTCCTTGTGATTCAGGTGTTCAGCGCGCGGAACAAAAGGAATCCGACACAACATGTCGAGTCAGGGCGAATCGTCCAGACTCAAGATGTGGTGGGTGTGGCCTATGCGACTCGTGGATAACTTTTTGTCGAGTCGCGAGCTCTGACAATGTCATTAGTTGCATTATGCGCAACTTCAATCGACTTGGTTGCATTTGCAGCAAGTGGCCTGGCAATCCAGATAGAGTGCAATGCTGCGATGCAGCAATCCTCTCGTTTCAAGGTCTGCCATGTTTTCCGTAATCTCGCTCTACTTCTCCTATCGCCGCGAAACCCTTCTCGCAGAGCGCTACGTCGCTGGCCTGACGGAAACCCCCGCCGCCACCGCCGCGCAGGTCACCGCAGAGGCGCCTGAGCAGCCCTTGGCAGAGCACATCAAGCTCGCCGCCTGATCTAGACCAGCAATTCCAACTGGGCGACCGGCGCGAAGCTGCGCCGATGATGCGGGGTCGCCCCGTGCAGCCGCAGCGCCGCCAGGTGCTGGGCCGTGCCGTAACCCGCATTGCGTTCCCAGCCATAGTGCGGATGCGCCAGCGCCAGATCGCGCATGATCCGGTCGCGGTGTTCCTTGGCGATGATCGAGGCGGCTGAGATGGATGGCTCGATCGCATCCCCGCCGACGATCGCGCGCGCATTCCAGCGCCATTCCGTGCGGCGTCCGAACGGCGTCATGTTACCGTCCACCAGCACTTCGCCCGGCTCCTCGCCGATGACTTCGCAAAGCGCTTGAACCGCGCGGGTCATCGCCAGCATCGTCGCCCCGAAGATGTTGAGGCGGTCGATCTCCTCGACATCGACCACCCCTACCGCCCAGCGGCACCGCCGCTTGATCACGGTTTCCAGTTCGCCCCGGCGCTTGCCCGACAGCTTCTTGGAATCATCCAGCCCGGACGGTCGCGGCTTGCACAGCACCACGGCACCGGCCACAACCGGTCCTGCCAGCGGCCCACGGCCTGCCTCGTCGACACCGATGACTAGGCTGCCCTTCAGGGAACCCGACACTTCGCTGGGCATTGGAGTGGCCATGAACGCAAGAAATCTCCTCACCGCCCTATCGCCTCTCGCAGTAACGCTCGCAAGCTGCGGCAGCGCGGCGACCGGGGAAAATACCGGCGGCAAGCCTTTCGCGGCCGAAACCTACGCCCAGTTCGACGAGCCCTGGGCCATGGTCTTCGACGAAGGCACCGGCACGTTGTTCGTCACCGAGCGCAAGGGCACCATCCGTTTCATGACGCCTGACCGCAAGATCGGCGAAGTCAGCGGCGTGCCCAAGGTCGACTACGGCGGCCAGGGCGGGCTGGGCGATATCCTGTTCGCTCCCGGCCAGCGCAGCCCGAAACTGGATCGCCGCACGGTCTATATAAGCTGGGTCGAAGCGGGCGGCGGCGACACGCGCGGCGCGGTGGTCGGCAAGGCGGAACTCGTCTGCCTCGGCCCCCTGAAATGCCAGTTGGACGGTATCAAGGTGATTTGGCGCCAGCAGCCCAAAGTAACCGGGCGCGGCCACTTCTCGCACCGCCTCGCCTTCTCGCCCGATGGCAAGTACCTGTTCGTCAGCTCGGGCGAGCGGCAGAAGTTCACCCCTGCACAGGACCTCAAGGTCAATCTCGGCAAGATCGTGCGGCTACTGCCCGATGGCACCCCCGCCCCCGGCAATCCCTTCGCCGACAAGCCTTCGCCCACCAACCAGATCTGGTCCTACGGCCACCGCAACGTCCTGGGCCTCGCCTTCGACGAACAGGGGCGGCTATGGGATCTCGAACACGGGCCCGCCGGCGGCGATGAACTGAACCTGGTCAAGCCGGGCACCAACTACGGGTGGCCGCTGGTGTCGGACGGAGATCACTACGACGGCAAGCCGATCCCTCGAAATTCCACCCGCCCCGACCTTGCGGCCCCCGCGATCAGCTGGAACCCGGTAATCGCGCCCGGCGATTTCATTTTCTATACCGGCGACAAGTTCCCTGCATGGAAGGGTCAGGCCCTGATAACCGGCCTCGTCGCCACTGGCCTTGTCCGCGTCAGCATCAACGGCGAGAAGGCGACTGAAGAAGCCCGCTATCCCATGGACAACCGCATCCGCGATATCAGCCAGGGGCCGGACGGCACGATCTGGCTGATCGAGGACGGCGAAGGGCCCGGCAGCGGTCACCTGCTGCATCTCACCCCCGCAGCGACAGCGGCAAAATAGGCGAATTGAATCGACATTGGCGCGCTGCCAACCTATCGGGCGCGCGCCATGACCGCATCTGAAACAGCCACCGTGATCCCGCTCGACAATGTCGATCCGGCCCTCGTCGAAGCCCTGCTCGACAGCGCTTTCGAGCCCGATCGCCACAAGCGTACCGCCTACAAGGTGCGCGAAGGCACCGACTGGCTGCCGGGCCTGAGCTTCGCCGTGCTCGACGCGGAGGAAATGATGGTCGGCTCGATCCAGTGCTGGCCGGTTGCTCTGAACGATCCCACGGGCCGCGCCCATCCGATGATCATGGTCGGCCCCGTCGCCGTCATGCCCGAACATCAGGGCTCGGGGTACGGCCAGGCGCTGGTAGCCGCCGTCATCGCTGGTATCGACGAGCGCGCACCGCTGCCGCAGGTCATGGTCGGCGATCCTGAGTATTACGGCCGCTTCTGGGGCTTTTCCAACGAGCGCACCGGCGGCTGGGACCTTCCCGGCCCCTTCGAGAAGCACCGCCTGCTGGTGCGCTGCGCCAACCCGGCCGTCCTGCCCGAAACCGGCATGCTGGGGCCGTGGTTGCGGTAAACCGAAGCCCCGCGCCGCCGCTTGGTACAATGTCGGGCTTGGCGCGGGAAGGCCGATCTGGCATCGCCGGACCATGCCCTACGAACCGCCTCCCGAACTCGCCGGCCTCTCGCTAGGCGAAGTGGCCGAACTGGTGGCAGCCCGCAAGCTGCCCCCGGTCGACCAATGGTCGCCGCCAGAACAGGGCGACAGCGAAATGCGCATCGCCGCCGATGGCCGCTGGTTTCACCAGGACGGTGAAATCCGCCGCCCCGCCATGGTCCGCGCTTTCGCCTCGCTGCTGCTGTGCGACGAGACGGGCCAGCACTGGCTGGTCACCCCCACGCAGAAACTGTCGATCGAGGTCGAGGACGCCGCCTTCATCGCCATCGACGTGAAGCGCGAAGGCGATAAGCTGGCCTTCCGCCTGAACAGCGACGATCTGGTCATCGCCGGGCCAGAACATCCGATAAGCGCTGAGGGCGATCCGGATACGCCTGCGCTCTACCTTGCGGTAAGGCACGGGGCACGGGCCAGACTCAATCGCAGCACTTACGCGCAACTTGTTGAAATCGCCATAGAACAGAGCGACGAACTTGCCGTCACCAGCAACGGCGCCCGCTTCCCGCTGATCCCGGCATGAGCGCGCTGTTCGACGACGTCTCGCGCCGGTTCGCGGCAGGCCATGCAGCCGCTCCGCCCGACATGTGGACCGACCCGCGCATCCACGACATCGAGCATTTCACCCCGGCGGCCGTCCTCATCGCTATTACCGAGCGTGAGCGCCCCGGCATTCTCCTGCTGCACCGCCCCTCGACGATGCGCGCCCATCCGGGCCAGATCGCCTTTCCCGGCGGGCGCATCGATGCGGGCGAGAACCCCGTCCAGGCGGCCCTGCGCGAAGCCAACGAGGAACTGGGCATCCGCAGCGAAGACGTGCGCGTGATCGGCTCCAGCGACCTTTACCGGACCGGCAGCGGCTACGAGATCACCCCGGTCGTCGCGGTGATCCGGGCCGATATCGACATCCACCCCAACCCGGCCGAAGTGGCGCAGTGGTTCGAGGCGCCGGTCGATTTCGTACTGAACCCGGCCAACCAGCACACCCGCATGCTGGACTACGAAGACCGCAAGATCAGCTTCGTGGAGATCATCTGGAACGATACGCGCCAGGACCACATCATCTGGGGCGTCACCGGCGCGATCCTGCACAACCTGGCGAACCGGCTGAACTGGCATGACTGATACCCTGGACGCCCCCTGGATGCACCGCGAGGACATCGCCGGACTGGTCGCCGCACTGGGCCATGACAACGTCCGCTACGTCGGCGGCGCCGTTCGCGACACCCTGCTCGGACTGCCGGTCAAAGACATCGACATGGCGACCGTACTGCACCCGCAGGCGGTAATCGAACGCCTGACAGCGGCGGGCATCCGCAGCGTCCCCACCGGCATCGAGCACGGGACCGTCACGGCGGTCTTGCCCGGCGGCCCGGTCGAGATCACCACCCTGCGCCATGACGTGTCCACGGACGGCCGCCGCGCCACCGTCGCTTTTGCCCAGGACTGGCGCGAGGATGCGGCGCGGCGCGATTTCACCATCAACGCGCTCTATGCCGACCCGCTCACAGGCGAAATCTTCGACTGGTTCGGCGGCCGCGAAGACCTGGAACACCGCCGCGTCCGCTTCATCGGCGATGCCCGCCAGCGCATCCGCGAGGACCACTTGCGCATCCTGCGCTACTTTCGCTTTCAGGCCCGCTTCGGCGGCTCCCCCGCTGACGAAGAAGCGGAAAGCGCCTGCGCCGACCTGGCCGCGACGCTCAAGGGCCTCTCCCGCGAGCGGGTCGGCATGGAGACGATGAACCTGCTCGGCCTGCCCGACCCGGCGCCAACCGTGCGCCGCATGGCAGAACTTGGCGTGCTGGCGGTGATCCTGCCCGAAGCCGACCCCGAAAGCCTTGCCGCACTGGTGGCCGCAGAAACCGCGCAGGGCCACGCGCCCGATCCGGTCCGCCGCCTTGCAGCCCTGCTCCCGGCGCAGCCCGCGCTGGCCGAGCAGGTCGCCGCCCGCTTCCGTCTCTCCGCCGCCCATAAGAAGCGGCTGTCGCTGGCGGCAGCGCGTGATGGCGCACCCGGCGATGCCCGCGCCCTCGCCTATCGCCTGGGCCGCGAATCCGCGCTCGACCGTTTGCTGATCGCCGGTGCGGACGCGGCCGCGCTGAACGGCTGGGACATCCCGCAACTGCCGCTCAAGGGCGGACAGATCGTAGCGCGAGGAACCGCCGCCGGTCCCGAAGTCGCGCGCATCCTGCAAGAGGTCAAGGACGCCTGGATCGAGGAGGGCTTCCCCGATGAAGTGCGCGTCGAGGCGCTGCTGGACGCCGTTCTGGCGGCGCGCCCGGCATGAACCTCGGCGAGTTGGGCGGATTCCTGTTCGACCAGCCCTTGCTCACGCTGACGATCGCGGCGATCCTGCTGGCGGTCACCGCGGGCATGATCGCCGCCTCACGCCCGCGCCTGGGCCAAGCCATGCGAAACGCCGCCTATCTTGGCCTTGTCGCTGCACTGCTGCTGACGGTGGCGCAGCTCGCCGGTCATAATGGGCGCTCGGAAGCGGCGCTCTGGCTCGATCGCACCCGCCCCGCCGAAATCGTCGGCAAGGAAACCGTGATCGCCATGCGCGCCGACGGGCATTTCTGGGTCGAGGCCAGGCTCAACGGCGAGCCCGTCGATTTCCTGATCGACACCGGCGCCACTTATACCGGCGTCTCGAAGCGCGTGGCCCGGCGCGTCGGGCTTCGGCCCGATGAGGACGACGAGGGCGTCCTGCTGGATACCGCCAACGGCACCATAGTCGCGCAGATGGCATCGGCGAATTCGCTGCGCTTCGGCGGGATCGAGGCCAATACCCTGCCCGTCGCCATCGGCCCGGACGGCGAGGTCGACACCAACGTCATCGGCATGAACCTGCTCTCGCGGCTGGCGTCCTGGCGGGTGGAAGGCAGCCGCCTGATCCTGGTGCCGAAAGGGCGGTGACAGTCAGCCTTGCGAAAGCTGCAGTGTGCTAGGGTCACACATATGGACCTTTCGCAAATCCTCGGCTTCCTTGCCGGACAACCCCTGCTTGCACTCGCCTGCGTCGGCATTGCCGTAAGCCTGCTGGGCGGACTTCTGCGCGGCCCCGCCCCGCTGCTGGG
>Ga0308165_1002351_pt1 | contig 22957 bp, 23 predicted proteins | sample PhyWR2_FD_201032 | JGI IMG/M metagenome (GOLD analysis project Ga0308165, IMG submission 201032) | Phyllosphere microbial communities from UC Gill Tract Community Farm, Albany, California, United States - DLSLW.R2 | ecosystem: Host-associated > Plants > Phyllosphere > Unclassified | place: USA... | reverse complement strand
TAAGATTGCAAAAATACATTTTTCAATCAAAGTATCAACCTTTATTTTGAAGTATTTGATTAAACATTAGTTATTTAGGGATACAGAACTGTAAAATGACTGCAGCAATTAGCGAAGCAGGCTAATTAATGTATTAAACCAGGTCTGGTTATCGCTAAAAATGCCGGTATGGTTGATCACCAGGTACACTGTTTGGCTTTCTGAGCGGCTTATGGTCGATTTGATCCTGATGGGTTGCCAAAATGCGCCGAAATTTTTGGCCGATGATGCAGGAAATAAATCGTCGAAACCCATATAAACTTCTTCGATATGCGATAATGGAAGTTCCAATTGCTCATCACCAGTGATAAAAAGCCCGTTGGAGGCCAACAGAATATTGCCTTCATGATTGTGGATCGGCTTTAAAAACGAAAATAAACCAGCGATTTTTTTAATCCAGCTCGAGCTTTTTTCATCGGTCAGTTCGTGGTCATAAGACCATAGAACATTTCCCTCTAACATTTTTTGTGCAACCATCTAATTTTCCTTGCTATGAAAGTACACTTTTTTTAAATCTAATTAACGTTTATTTTAAACAATGGATGTTAAGAGGCTAAAAAACGGTAAATTTGTGACATATTTATGTGGTTAAAAAACATTACCCTTCTAAATTTCAAGAACTATACCGATGCAGATCTCCATTTCTCGGAAACTGTAAATGTTTTTACGGGTAATAACGGCTCAGGTAAAACCAATATGCTCGATGCCATTCATTACCTCTGTCTGTGTAAAAGTTACTTTAATCCCATTGATAGCCAACAGATCAAAACCAATGAAGAAGTGTTTATGATCCAAGGCGATTTTGACCGCAATGAGAAAAACGAAAAAATTTCTTGTGGGGTTAAACGGAATCAGAAAAAACAGTTTAAACGCAATAAAAAAGAATACGATAAACTTGCAGATCATATTGGCCTTTTTCCGGTAGTGATGGTTTCGCCATATGATGTAAACCTGATTATGGAAGGCAGTGAAGAGCGGAGAAAATTTATCGATAATGTGATTTCGCAAACTGATGCGCATTATCTTGATCAGTTGATTACCTACAACCGCATTTTGTTAAACCGCAATGCCCTGTTAAAACAGATCGCCATTACCCGAAAGTATGATCCAACTTTACTCGAAATTTTAGATGAGCAATTGGTTTTTGCGGGCAACAAGATATTCGCCATCCGTAAAGCCTTTATGGATGAGTTTATTCCGTTGTTTAACCAATATTATACTTACCTTACCGATAATAAGGAAACAGTAGAACTCAATTACCAATCGCAGTTGAATGAGGCTACTTTCGAAGAACTATTGAAGAAGTCGGTTGAGAAAGACCGTGTGCTGGAGCGTACCACAACTGGTATACATAAAGATGAACTCGCTTTTGTAATCAGCGGAATGCCTTTAAAAAAGTTTGGCTCACAAGGTCAGCAGAAATCTTTTTTAATTGCGTTAAAAATTGCGCAGTACGCTTACCTCGCTAAAAACAAAGGATTTAAACCCTTGCTTTTATTGGATGATATTTTTGATAAGCTGGATGATAACCGCGTTCAGAAGTTAATGCAAATGGTTTCCCACCATGATTTTGGGCAGATATTTATTACAGATACAGGAAGAGAAAGAGTGAAATCAATTTTTGAAAAAATAGAAGTTGATGTAACTTTGTTCGAAGTTGATAACGGAGCCATAAAAAATGCGTAAACCCAATGATGTTACCGTAAAAGATGCCATCAGCAAAATGCTGGATGTATACCGTTTGCGCCGTAAGTTCGATGAAACTTCAATTTTATCCATTTGGCCAGAGATTATGGGTACAGCAATAGCCAACCGTACCAAACAGATTTATATCCACGATAAAAAACTGTTTCTTCGTATAGAATCGTCTGTAATTAAAAATGAACTGGTAATGGTGCGGCAGGGAATTATCCAAAAGCTGAACGAACATGCGGGTAGTGAAGTAATTAACGATATGGTCTTTTTATAAGCTAAAATAAAAGGGCATAAGCTTTAAACTTATGCCCTGTTACTTAGTGGAGATAAAGCTCCCGAATAAAGACTGTGCACTAGAGACTAACTCCTGCCTCCGCCAAATATCTTCGATAAAATCCAGATTACCAGAGCAACCACAACTACAACTACAATCACGCCAACCCAAACGCCGGCTTTAAATATACCTTCTACTAGTTCACAACTGCTTAAGGTGGTGCATAAAAATGCGATCAGTACTAAAGGGAATGCTCTTTTCATATTTATGTTAATTTGTAATAGCTAACATCGAATACTGAAGAAAGTTTTAATAAAGGGCTTATTTAGCTCGAATCGGTGTTTGTGATGTCAGATGTTGCCATCTGACACGATATCAATATTTTTTTAATTGAATTATTTCACTTCAAAAAAAATGCAGTCGGATGGTAACATCCAACTGCACATATTAGGTTTAGTTTCGCAATTGTGGTGTCAGATGTTGCCATCTAACAAGATCACTAATTCTTTTTCTATTGGAGTAATTAGCTCACAATTTTATTTCCATTTACAGTCAGATGTTACCATCTGACCACACAAATCTTATTTTCCGTTAACCTTCAATAGCTCAACCTCAAAAATCAAAGTGCTATAGGGTGGAATGTCTGCACCTGCTCCACGTTCGCCGTAAGCAAGGTTGTAAGGGATAAAGAATTTATATTTAGAACCAGCAGGCATCAACTGTACGCCTTCTGTCCAGCCTGGAATAACACGGTTAAGCGGAAAAGAAATCGGCTCACCTCTGTCATAAGAGCTGTCAAATTGTTTTCCGTCTAATAAAGTTCCTTTGTAATGAACCAGTACCGAATCGGTAGCTAATGGTTTAGCGCCTGTTCCGGCAGTTAAAACCTCATATTGTAAACCACTTGCAGTTGTTTGTACGCCTGCACGTTTTTTGTTCTGATCTAAGAAATCTTGTCCTTCTTTCATAATTGGTGCGTATTTAATTTTATTTGCTTCTGTTTCTGCTTTGTTTTTTACTGCAGAGGCTTTAGATAATGCCTCGTTAATACATTGTTGAGCCTGTTGTTGATTTAATACAACCTTACCGCCAGTAAATGCATCTTTTAAACCCTTCAACAATACTTCATAGTTCAAGGTAGATAGACCTGTTGTTTTTAAACCTGCACCAATTGAGGTACCAAAGGCATAACTGGTAGAATCTAAAGGAGATTTTAATACCGTTAAAGTTGAAGTTTTACTAACTGGGGTAGATTTCTTTGCTACAGGCTTTTTTGCTGCTGTTTTGGTTTGTGCATAAGATGCAAAAGCGATACCTGATAAACATACCGCTAGGAAAATTCTCTTCATTGATTTTTTTATTTGTAACTAATTCCAACAGGTTTAGATGTGGATTATTTTAAAAGGCGAAAGATACAAAATAGATAAAACAATAAAACCCCGAATATTCGGGGTTTTATTGTAAATTTTTTGTGCTAAGAACTAGAAACGTTCGTCTGCTTTAAAGAAGAAGTTACCTTCAATTTCTGCATTCTCATCAGAATCCGATCCATGAACTGCATTTGCATCGATTGATTTTGCATATTTTTGACGGATTGTACCTTCTGCAGCTTCAGCAGGGTTGGTAGCACCGATCAATTTTCTGAAATCTTCAATTGCATTGTCTTTTTCTAAAATCGCAGCAACAATAGGTCCTGAAGACATAAAGCTTACTAAATCTTTGTAAAAAGGACGCTCAGCATGAACTGCATAAAACTGGCCAGCAGTTTCATCTGTAAGTTTAGTATATTTTAATGCAATGATTTTGAAACCTGCATTGGTAATGTCGTTAATGATCGATCCGATATGGCCGTTTGCTACTGCATCGGGCTTAATCATGGTAAAAGTTCTGTTAGTGCTCATTGTGCTTTTGATATCAATTTTTTTGCAAAAATACGTTTTAATTGATGAATAATCAACAGCCATTGTTTATGTTTAGGCGGTACTTTGGGCTTTGTGCAACTGATATTGTTACTTAAAACTGCATTTAAAATATTTAACATTGCTTGTTTTAATGATATAAAGCTGCTAATCTTAAAATCCTTTAATCCTATATTAAAATTACTTAGCTTTGCAGCGAAAAAAATATGCTTACACTAACTGAATTAAAAACATTATTGGCTACGCCACAACGAATTGTGATCACTACGCATCACAAACCTGACGGCGATGCGATGGGTTCATCTTTAGGCTTATATGGATATTTAATTCAGAAAGGCCATCATGTTAAGGTAATCACACCAACTGATTATCCTACATTTTTACATTGGATGCCAAATAATGGTGATGTAATTATTTTTACTGAGCAGCAACAAGAAGCCGCTAAGTTAGTGGATGAAGCTTCAATCATTTTCTGTCTTGATTTTAATACTTTAAGCCGTATTAACGAACTGGGCGAATTGGTAAGAGCAGGAGGTGCGAAAAAGATTATGATCGATCACCACCTCGAACCTGAAGATTTTGACGATTACCGTCATTGGGATATCAATGCCTGCGCAGCCGCACAATTGGTTTATGATTTTATTGTGAACCAGTTGGAAGACAAAGCCGGCATCAATAAAGATGTGGCAGCCTGTTTATATACAGGTATTATGACAGATTCTGGCTCATTCCGGTTTCAATCTGCAACATCGGCCGTTTACCGCATTGCGGCCGATCTAATCGATTTAGGTGCAGAACATTGGAAAATCCATCAGTTGGTATACGATAATGCCAGCGAAAACCGTTTGCGTTTTTTAGGTTATTGTCTATCAAACAAGTTAGAAGTATTAAGAGAATACAATACCGCCATTATTTCGGTTACGAAAGAAGAACTGGCACAGTACCATAGCGCAACAGGTGATACCGAGGGCGTGGTAAACTATGCCTTATCTATTAATGGTATTCGTTTAGCCGCATTAATCGTCGAACGCTCTGATAAAGTTAAATTATCTGTTCGGTCTACTGGCGATTTTCCTGCAAACGAAATCTGTAAGAAATATTTTAACGGCGGTGGACATAGGAATGCGGCAGGTGGAGCAGCAGAAAAACCTTTAGCTGATGTGGTAGCCGAATTTAAATCCATATTAGTGGAGTATCAAGAACAGTTGATTGCTTAAAAACAAGAAATACAAACAATAAAAACTTAAAAAAGTCAAATTAAATAAATGAAAAAGGGAATTATTATTCTAGCAGCAGCCACCTTAGGTTTAGCGGCATGTAACAAAGAGAAAAAGGGAGCTGGTGGCTTATTGTATACCATCCATCATTCGGCAGGTAGCGAAAAAATTAAAGAAGGCGATATCGTTAAAATGAACTTCATTCAAAAAAACGATAAAGATTCAGTTTTATCAAGCACTTTCGATAGCGAAACTCCTGCCGTATTTCCTGCACAGAAAAAAATGTATGCTGGTGATATGAACGATGTTTTAACATTGTTTGGAGAAGGTGATAGCGCAACTTTTAAAGTAAATTTGGATACTATGGCCTTCCATAGCAAACAACCAAAACCAGAGCAGTTCAAAAATGATAAATACATCACTTTTACTGTTAAAATTGAAAAAGTATTCAAGAAAAAAACTGGCGAAGCTGATTCTACTTTCAACAAAAGAGCAACAGAATTTTTCCAAGCTGATTACAAAGCTTCTTCAGAGAAAAAGAAAGCTGCTGAACCTGCAAAATTAAAAAGCTATTTAGAAGATACTAAATTGGCAACAAAAACTACTGCTAGTGGCTTACACTACATTATTGAAACACCAGGTAGTGCTGAAAAACCAGCTCTAGGTGATACTGTATTAATTGATTATACCGGTAGAGTAACCAAAAAAGGTAAAGATGGTAAATACAAAATCTTCGATACGAGTGATGAGAAACTTGCTAAAGCAGAAAATGAATTTAAAGCAGGTAAACCTTATGGTCCTCAAAAAATGCCAGTTGGCGGTACAATCCCTGGATTTACTGAAGCTTTACAAATGATCGGTAAAGGCGGTAAAATCAAAGTGATTATCCCTTCTAACTTAGGTTATGGTGAGCAAGGTGCGCCACAAGTTGGTATCATGCCTTTCAGCCCAATTGCTTTCGACTTAGAAATCAAAGATATTATCAAAGGAAAACCAGCTGCTGTAGCTCCGGTTCAAATGCCTGCTCCAGTAGTTAAAAAATAATTACCTAGCTGATGCTATAAATCCTGCTTATTTATTTAAGCAGGATTTTTTTTTGGCCCTTTTTTTGACGTTGACCCAAGAAATAAAACATCCTAAAGATTTATAAAAACGTATTATAGCCTATCTTTGTGGTGATCTAATAAAATAACCCAAATCTTCTCAGAGGAGCAAAAGTTATTTTCAATAAATAAATTTAAATGAAAAAAGGAATTATTATGCTCTTGGCAGCAGCATTAGGACTAGCTGCCTGTAACAAATTCGAAAAGGGTGAAGGAGACATGACTTACAAGATCTATAAAAGTGATGGTAAGCCAAAAATTCAGGATGGCGATTACGTAAAGTTAAATGGAGTTCAAACGGTAGAAACCAACACCAATCCTGATTCGGTAATGGTAAATACTTACGACAATGAGCGACCTGCCTTTTTTGCCATTAGCAAGTCGATGTTTAAGGGAGATTTAGCATCTGGGCTAAAACTACTTGGTGAGGGAGATAGTGCTGTTTTTAAATTGAATCTGGATTCGATGGAGAAATATTCAGGTCAGCCGAAACCGAAAGGCTTAAAATCGAATATTGCTTCATTTACCATAAAAATTGAGAAAGTATTACATAAAGGAAAAGATCCTGATTCTATTTTTGATGCTAAAAAAAGACTTTTTTTCGAAGCAGAATACAAAGCACTAAATGAAAAAAATAAGGTAGTAGAACCTATTAAAATAGCTAAATACGTTGAAGAGAACAGTTTGAAAGTAACTACAGCGCCGTCTGGATTACAATATGTAATTTCTGCTCCTGGAAATTCAGAAAGAGCAGCTTTAACCGATACCGTTGTGATGGATTATACTGGTCAGTTTACCAATAAAAAATCGAGCGGAGCATTAAACGTTTTTGACACCTCGGATGCAAAAGTTGCCAAAGAAGCAGGTATTTTCTCTGAAAGTGTACAATATACGCCACGCAGTTTGCCATTGGGGCAATTGCCACAAGGCGTTATTCAGGGAATCCAATTAATTGGTGTTGGCGGTAAGATTAAAATGATTTTACCATCAAAATTAGGTTTCGGCGAAAATGGCGGCGGACCGATCAATCCATTTACCCCATTGGTTTTTGATATAGAACTGAAAGGGATTATCAAACCAAATGCAGGTACGCCACTGGCTAAATAAGATTATTTATATATAAAAGCGCAAAGAACAGCTACTAGATGTTGGTTTTTGCGCTTTTTTGGTATTAAGAAATTAATAAATAGGTTGGGAAGTTAAATATTTGTTTAAATTAGATTAACAAAACATTTAATCATCCTTATTGTCATTATGCGCTCAAACCGTACCGATCTGTTTCTGTGCCTAAAAAATCTGTTATATGGCATATTTTTCTTGCTGTATATACAGCAGGTAGGTACGATAACTATTCCCGATAGTTATTGTTCAGTGACGCTAAATATCGATCGATTAAAAAATGTCAAAATCCGTTTACGATCCGCCTTAGTTAAAAACATAAAATTCAAAGCTTTTAATAATATACCCGATATCGGCGTGGTAAGGAATTAGGTAAGCTACAGGTTTTTGCCCAATATTTTTGGTGAAATTGGTTAACGTTTAAAAACTAAACTTTATGGAAAAGATCAAGGTCTTTTTAATTAACGATTGTGGTACATTAACAGATCGTGTTGAGTGTATCTTGAACGACTCCGAAAATATTGTAGTTGTAGGCAAAACTAATTCTACCCGCGTAACTGAAAAATTGATTAGAGTATGCATACCACACATTATAGTAGCTGATATAAGTATTTGCGAAAAAATAGGTGCCGATTTAATAAAATTGATCAAAAGAGAATTTCCGGCTATTAAGGTGATTGTGATTTCAATGCAAGATGATTTTACCAATATTTCGGCCATGATTAAATCGGGAGCAACTGGTTACCTTTTAAAGAATGTGAAGGGTCAAGAACTACACAAAGCAATGAATAAAGTGATGCATGGCGAAACTTATATACAAAACTCCATTACTGCTAAGTTTATTAATGGTTACCAGCGTGAAAACCATACCGAAGAAGTAAATACCCTATCGCCACGTGAAATCGAAATTATCAGGCTGATTGCGAAAGAATATACTTCTGCAGATATTGGGCGGATGCTTTTCATCTCCGAACATACCGTAGAAACCCACCGCAAAAACATTTGGCGTAAAACTGGTGTAAAGTCGATTGTGGGCTTGCTAAATTTTGCACACGAGCATCAACTTATTTAATAAAAAGGGGGTATCCTAATTATAGAATTGGTAATCCTGAGGGTTAATTTATTGGACAGAAATCGATATGATGGAGAAATCTTTAATATAGTTAATAGATCTCTCCACTCCGCGGTGCTTCGGTCGAGAAGACGATTTTTCTAATGGGATATCTTTCAATCTAAAGAGAAACTACTTTTATGATACAATTTCCTGAATTAATCGCTAAACCCAATATTTAAAGGGTTTAAGTGTTAAATTGGAGTTATAATACTTTTCTTCTTCGGTAACTTCTATGCTTACCCAATCTGGTAATTCGAAAGTTTCTGCTTCATTTTCCAGCTCAATTTCTGCAACAATTAATCCTTTATTATTTCCCAAAAATACGTCTACTTCCCATAGTTTATTTTTATAAGTAATTTCATAGCGGGTTTTTGAAAGTTCGGATTGTGAAAAATTGTCCAATAATTCTACGGCCTCCGCAACAGGAATCTCATATTCGTATTCCATCCTGGTGGCACCAATTGTTTGTCCTTTTATCGTTAAAAAACCTTTGGTTTCGGTTGCTCTTATCCGTATGGTTTTATCCTTATCGGTAAGTAGATAACCCTGCCTAAAAATATTTCCTTTTGGCTTGTCGAGGTTATCCCACTTTTGCTGATCGATTAAAAATTTACGTTCTATTTCTTTTCCCATTATCTCGCCCTTTTTTGCAAATCAGCTACTGGCATGCTAATTAACCTACCGATTGGTTGTTTACCACGATAAGTAATTACACGCAGCATACTGGCATCTTTTGGAATCTGTATCGCTGTTGTGTATTTAGGATAGAAGCGATCGGGGGTAGAGTTATCGAAGCTATAATAGATATCCAAGCCATCGATCTCAGGAGTTAGTTCGATCATTAATTGTTTATCCGCACTGCGTTTTACGGTGAAAATAGGGTCGTAGATAGCAGGTGAATATTTAATCTCAGCTAAATCAAGTCGCTTAAAATGCTGTTGCGTACGGTCTATAAAATTTGTCCAGTTTTTCTTTTCATTCGGACTCCAGATCGATTCGGAAATCGCAAAAGCCCGAGGCCAAAGCATGTATTCTACCTGGCGGAAAGTGAAGACTTGTTCTGTCCACAGATTGGCCTGTCCGCCGATGATGTACTGAGCATTAACGCCCGCAGGTACCGGATTAAACTGATAAACTTTGTTTAACCTGAGCGAAGCATATACTTTTGGTTCGGTAATTACATCGGCCTGCATATAATCCAGATAGGCATAATCAGTAGGACTCATTACTACATTGTGTTTGTCGTTGGCAGCCTGAATGCCGTATTTCATACCCCGCCAGCTCATTACTGCGGCCGTAGGAGATACGCCTCCTTCAAGAATTTCATCCCAGCCCATAAACTTTTTGCCTTTGGAAATCACAATCTGTTCTACGCGTTTTTCGAAATAGGCCTGAACCTGTGGGATAGTTTTTAAACCTTCGCGTAGCATTAATGCTTTAACCTGATCATTCTTTTCCCAGAAATTATGCGAGGCCTCATCACCACCCATATGGATGTATTCGAAAGGAAAAAGCTGTGCAACTTGTGTAAGTACGGTATCAAGAAAACCATAAACTTTCTCATTTGCAGGGCAAAGTGTATTATCAACCAAAGCTATAGGCGGGGCACCACGGCTCCAGTCCATAATTTTTTCGCCTGAACGCACCTTATAATTCACGGCATCCGGAGTACAGGATAATTCGGGGTAAGAGGCTATAATGGCCAAACTATGGCCCGGAACGTCTATTTCTGGTAATATATTTACAAAGCGTTCTTGTGCATACTGAACAAGCTCTTTAATATCTTCTTGTGTGTAAAAGCCACCATAGGTGCGTGGTTCATCAAGGGTAGGTGGTATAAAATCGCCAAAAGTTCCGGTTTTTTTAACACTCCATGCACCAATCTCAGTTAATTTTGGTAAACCTTTAATTTCAATTCTCCAACCTTCATCATCTGCAAGGTGCAAATGCAAAAGGTTAAATTTGTAACGCACCATATCATCAATAAACTGTTTTACTTCTTGCTTGGTGAAAAAATGACGGGCCACATCGAACATTAAACCTCTCCAGCCCAATTTCGGATAATCGATTACATCTACGCAAGGTGCTTTCCATTTAATATCGTTCACCAGCTCTTTACTTTCTATTTCAGCAGGGAAAAGCTGAAGCAATGACTGAACACCATAAAAAATACCGGCCGGCTGATTTGCAGTGATCACAACCTGGGATGGGTTAACATTTAGTTTGTAACCTTCTTTACCCAATTGTGCATCTTCCTGTGTATTTAAAATCAGTTTAATGGTAGGATGGCTCGAATTACTTACTGTGCTTACAAATTTACCCGTGGCAGTTGTAATCCGTTCGGATAAGTAAGCAATAGGCTGCTTTAATTCTCCGCCCTTAAGAGCCTGTATAATCACATTTTCCGGCAGGGTAAAAGTTCCTGCCTTTTTCATTAGTGATACAGGTTCGGGTATAATGGCAATCGGTGTTTGTGCCACCGTACTTTCGGCATCGCCGATTTCAGTTTCTGTAACAATGGATTGAGCGAAAGTGTTAGCTGCAAAAAGATAGCAAGAGATAATCAGGAATAATTTTTTCATTAAAATAATTAAAGCGGTTTAACCGGATAAGTATAATCCGCAATTTATTAAAAAAGATTTTAATCAGAGGTATTTGTTTCTGCACTTTTTTAACCACAGAGGTCGCAGAGAAAAACACAAAGCGCACTGAGCTGTGAGGCTGTTAACAAGAAATTTGTGAGTTTGAACAGATTGAAAATTTAATTACAAAGGGCATTGAACTGATTAGCTAGGTTTGCGATAGTTCATGAAGATGCACATTTAGCATAAGGTAAATATGGTTAAAATCTTTTTTATCATTTTGAATTATTTTACCTCTAGTCTTTTTAGTATTGTTTCAATAACACTATATAAGATTCCTGTATTCCAGTCGTTTAAATAGCTGTATCCCTTATTGATTTTCGATGGATTTTGTTTCGAAAAAATTGCAAAATAAGTTAGATAATTTTTGGTGCCTACATCGGTCCAGGCCAATGATTTTTCTTGTTCATTGATAAAGTTTGTGGCTTTAATTTTAACTCCTAATTCATCAAAATTCACATTAGCGAGCGTAAAAGATGTTTTTTGATCAAATAACGCTAAATAGTGATCAACTAAGCCATCGAAATAAGTTGCCCACAATTGATTTAATATTTCGGTATATTGTTTATGTAGAAAGGTTTTATTGATGCCATAGTAAGAACCAAAACTTATTTTGATCATTTCGTCATCGTTATTCTTGATCGATAACTGATATTTTCTACCTACTGTAAATTCAAACCCTCTAACCCATTTAATGCCAAACCTATATTGTATAGGTGCTACATGAGATAAGTCGATTGTTGTTGGGACTGATAATTTTTGGCTGCCAAATGTTATGGATTGTGAAGTAAATAGTAAATTTTTAGGTTTTCGATCAAAATAACCCTGTTTAATTAACCAACTCTTTTGATTGCTTTCTTGGGTAATCATGCATTAAGTTTTAGTAATTTAGTATGTTTTAATTGCAATCGTTACTCATCTGATTCTATTTTTAACTGGTTAAATCTCTTCAAGATAGTAATTAATGAGTCATTGTTTTTGTTTATTCGCCTAAGTGTTCCAGTATTTTCATCAATGAAATGGTCGATTACTCTTTTGCTATACTTTTCTTTTCTGATGATTTCAATCAGATCGGAAATAAGCGTTGCTGGTGTTGCAAAAAGACCAGGTCTCGACCACCAGCCTAAGGCGAGTGTGGTGAGCATACTTTTTAAGCGAAAACTTTTTGCACAATTTGAACATATAATCAGAACCTTTTGATCATGATTATACCAAATAAGGTATGATCTCAGTGTATTAAAAGTATAGCCATGTAATTCGTTTGTGTCACCGCAATTGGTACAAACAGCTTTTTTGATTTCCTCGATTAAATGCTGCCTTTCTTCGCCTTCATAAAAATTTGTTTCTTCTGTTACAAAGTCGATCAATCTAATGTTGAGGTTTCTTTTTCTGATTTCATCATTCAATAAAACGACCACTTCTTTTCTCAGTCCCTTAGCTCCAGAAATAATTTTTAGAATGGTCGTATCATCATACTTTTCATAGTTTTTACGGATATCTTCTATCGGGATCATTGTGTTTTCCTCTTATAAAGTGTATCAGCAAGTTTAATGGTCTGGTCAATTTTGTGCGATAAATTTAAAATAGATTTTTTATCCGGTAGATTTTCTTTCTGATATTTTTCGATTAACGGCAGTGTTCTGGAAATTTTTAAAGCTAATGATAAGTCGTTGAGCGAATGTAGTTTTGCATCTATAGCATTGGTTAATTTCGTGTGCTGACCAATTTTTACTTGATACGCCTCCATATTTTGATTAATTAAAAACACTAAGGCTTTTCTTAAAACAGAATCTTTGATTTCTTTTACATGATCGTTTGCCGAAACAAAATAATCCTTGTTTTTTTCGTCGTAGCTATTGAATTTTTTTAGGGAGTCACTTTCGCTGTTTTCAATTTCCTTGATGTTATCGTTAACCTTTTTTAAATTTAAATCTTTAGCTAAAATTTCGGCATAGAGGTTCTCGATCAGGTCTTCTCTTCCTCTTTTGGTAACTATATTATAAGATTCTTCATCTGTAAGTGCATTAGGGGTATCTTCTTTGTTTTTTGTTGACCTTTCTGGATCTTTGCAAGAAAATGCGGCAAAGAGTAGAAGACAATAGGCGATATTTTTTTTCATGAGCGTTAAATTATCGATGAATTTAATAAATGGAATTGATAATCCTTGAGAATATTATTGTGTAGCTGTAAGTAGGAAGTGGTAATAATTGGTGGCTCCTTTGATTGATTTTAATTTACAAAAACTGCGTTAACCACTCCCTGGCTTTCTCATCATCAGTAAACGATTTCATGGGAATGGGTGGGATTTGAAACTTAAAAAGGATCTTCATAATCAATTGCGCTAAACCTGGTTTCGAAACCATGGCCATTGCCTTATAAATATTGGGTAACTGTTCTGTCGAAAATTTTCGTGTTTCTTTATCCGGAACAGGAGAATTTTTTAAGTAAATTAACAATGGAACCTTTTTATTATTGGTGATTTTTTTCACCAGGGCAACATTGGCAGATATATTTTCTACTGTTCGTAAAATGCTTTTACTATACGAAATCAATATCCCGTCATCAGTTAATAAATAATCGGCAATTTCGCCTTCGATTAAATGATTATCTCTTTCATTTCCCATATTTTATCCCCTTAAATGATAACCTTTTGGTTTTGTAAATGCTCTTAATCCCTGGTGCGATAGTGTAGCGCCAATACCAGAATATTTTCTTCCGCTCCATGGAAGGGCAGCACTCACCCTGTCGCAGCAATTCCAGTAACCTGATCCGGCATCTAATTGAGCTAATATTTTTTCAGCTTTTGTCTGGCTAGCCGTATAAACAGAAGCGGTTAAGCCATAGTCGGTGTCCTGCATCATATTTAAAGCTTCGGCATCATCTTTCACTTTCATAATACCGATAATTGGCCCGAAACTTTCTTCTTGCATCACTAGCATATCGTTGGTCACATCCGTTAAAACAGTTGGTTCAAAATAATACCCTTTCCCCTCAATGGCCTTGCCACCAGTTACTAATTCGGCACCTTTGTTTAAGGCATCTTTAACCTGATTTTCCAGTACAGCAATTTGTTCTTTGCGTGTTAAGGCCGCAATATATACACCATCAACAGTCGGCAGACCGGTTTTCCAGCTTTTAACCTCAGTAACGAAAGCATTTAAATAACTATCGTAGTTTTTTTCGTGTACATAAATACGCTCTACTGAACAACAGCTTTGTCCGTTGTTGTAAAAAGCGCCATCCGCTGTGCCAATTGCGGCAGCCGAAACATCACTTACGTCGTCAGCAATGTACAAGGGATCTTTTCCGCCCAATTCCAACTGACAGGGGACCATTTTAGCGGCTACTTTTTCGTAAATAAATTTTCCTGTTTTGTATGATCCTGTGAAAAAGTAACCATCAAAGTCTAACGCTAATAAGGCAGCACCTGTTTCTTTCGCACCAATAGCAATTTGAAAAACATCATCAGGTATGCCTGCCTTTTTTAGCAGCTTTTCAATCTCGATACCTGTTAGTGTTGCATATTCAGATGGTTTGTACATTACCGCATTCCCACTTAAAAGTGCTGGGATAAAAACATTTACGCCAACCAGGTAGGGGTAATTCCAAGCAGAAATATTACACACCACACCCAATGGTTCATATTTAATGATTTCTTTAATTCCAGGCTCATCAACCATTACTTCATCTGCAAGGTATTTTTCGGCATTGGCCAGCATCCATTTAATACGGTTCCTTGCGCCATTAATTTCATTACGCGATTGTTGGAGCGGTTTGCCCACTTCACTGGTGAGTACCGCAGCGAGTTCTTCTATCTCAGCTGCTAATAAATTACTAAATTCGGTAATGATTGAAATTCTTTCGACAAGGGTTTTATTGGCCCATAGCGGCTGCGCATTATTTAAAGTAGCGAACTTGGCTTGAAGTGTGGATGAATTATCTTCAGTTAAACTGGTTATAATTTCTTCTGTTGCGGGGTTGATGATGTGCATCTTCTTTATATTTTACCACAGATTTTCAAATGAATGTTTGGCCTTAACATCCTAAGTTAGCCTAATAAATGCGATCTGTGTTTATCTTTTTTATTTGTGGTTAATATTTAATTTTATTGCATGAATAAAAGCCTCATGAATGTTTTTACTAAATGGGCCTTGTTGGTCTTTCAGCCGTTCTGGGTGCCATTGTACGAATAACAAAAAGGATTTTTCTTCAGGTTCCATCCGTTCCATTGCTTCAGTAATACCATCTGGAGATATTGCACTTACTACAAGTCCTTTTCCTGTTTTATCGGTGCTTTGGTGGTGGTTGCTGTTTACCAAACCCTTATCTGTGTTTACAATCTGGTTCAGCCACGAAGATGGATTAACGATAATTTCGTGATAACGGTCAGATTTATCGTGCATTTTAGAATGATCGAATTTACCCCAGGTTGGGATATCGGGGATCAATGTTCCGCCAAAAAATACATTGCCTACCTGTATGCCACGGCAAATGCCCAAAACCGGGATTGAATTGGCTTCGGTATAGGTTAAAACCTTAAATTCAAACTCGTCGCGTTTTTCATCAATATCATCATCATAACAATAAGGATAATATTCGGGCTGGTGATAAAAGCGCGGATGAACGTCTTCTCCACCAGTTAAAACAATACCGTCACATTTTTTGATTTCATCAAAATTGTTCAGTTTATAGCCAAGCTGGATCACATCTACGTTTTCGTTGTAGGATAAAACCCAATCTCGGTAAATATCGAATTTACTACAGTCGGTAACACCAATAATTATTCTATCAGACATATTAATTATTTCACTTATTTTTCCTTCGGGGTGATTACGCTCATTTTTCCTTCGGCATGATTACACAGATTTAGGATTACACTGATTTTTAAGGCGCTATAATCCTATAATCTGTTCATCCTAGCTTATAGTGCATTTAAATATAGTTGTTTAAAATCGGCTCTGCTTACCGGTTTAGGGTTATTTGGATGTGCAAAATCTGCAAAGGCTAAATCGGCAAGTGTTTCAATGTGTTCATTTTTAACGCCAATATCACTCAATTTATGCGGAATATTCACTTTTGTATTTAAATCGAACAGATATTTTACAACCCCCTCGCCATTTTCATCTTTAAGATCCAAGGTGCGGGCAATTTTTTTAAAACGATCTTCAAAACCCGCAATGTTGAACTGCATTCCATAAGGAATATTTACTGCATTGGCCAAACCGTGGTGGGTATCTAAAAGCGAAGAAAGCGGGTGCGCCAGTGAATGTACAACGCCCAGCCCTTTTTGAAAGGCAATAGCGCCCATCATCGAAGCCATGAGCATTTTACTGCGACTTTCTAAATCAGGGTTATTAGTTGCCCGTTCTAACGAATCTTTAATTAAAGAAATTCCCTCCAAGGCAATTCCATCACACATGGGGTGGAAATTTTTGGCCAGATAAGCTTCCATATTGTGTGTTAATGCATCCATACCTGTAGCAGCAGTGATAAAGGGTGGTAAATCCATGGTTAACTCTGGATCTGCAAAAACAATCTGCGCCATTAATTTTGGTGAGAACAGGATTTTTTTCTGATGGGTTTCATCATCGGCAATAATTGCACTGCGGCCAACCTCACTTCCGGTACCTGATGTAGTTGGGATGGTAATAAAATGAGGAACCTCGTTGATAACATAAATATCACCACCAATCAAATCATCGTATTTGAATAAATCCTCGCGATGGTTCACGCGGAGAGCGATTGCACGGGCCACATCTAAAGCCGCACCACCACCAATACCCACTATGCCATCGCGATCGGTGGCATCCCAAACTTCGGTGCCTTTGTAAACATCACTCTTTACCGGGTTTTTGTGGATATCGCTAAAAACCTCAACAGAAATGCCCTTGGCCTTCAAATCTTCAACAATTTTTTTAAAAAATGGAAGTTGTGCAATGATTGGGTCGGTAACGATTAACGGTGCTTTTAAATTGTTCTTGCTTAGGTAGGCCGGTAACTCTTTTACCGCACCTGCACCAAAACGGATAGTGGTTGGGAAATTAAACTGATGAATTTTATCAAATATCATGACACTTATTTTATATTATCTTTTGTTTCTCAAGTTTACGTCATGCTGAATTTATTTCAGCATCTATTCTGTAAAAGATTCCGAATCAAGTTACCAATCACAGATTCTAAAAACGGTCGTCATTCTCACGCAGGCGGGAATCTTAATGCAACTTACAAACCCTGCCATGGCATTAGGATTTCCAATCAAATTGGGAATGACGATAACCCGTATGCCCTCATCTTTAATCATTGTTTTTTGTAAAGATTTGATTTTTCAGCATGAAGACTTTAGGCTAAATAATCTCTAAATACCTTTTCAGCTCCCAATCGGTTACTGCTTTGGCATATTGCTTACATTCCCATTCGCGGGTCATGGTAAAATGATCAACGAAATCTTCGCCCAATAATGTTTTGGCCAGATCAGAATTTTTCATCTTTTGTGTTGCTTCAAATAAATTGCGAGAGAGTATACCATTTGATAAATCGGTATAACCATTCCCTTTGGTAGCGGGTTGTTCCAGTTTTAGTTTATTTTTAACGCCATACATACCGGCCGCTAAACAGGCCGAAAGTGCCAGATAGGGATTGGTATCCGAACCCACTATCCGGGTTTCTAAACGCGAAGCCTTTTTGCTTCCAGGTAATGCGCGCAGCGCTGTGGTGCGGTTATCGATGCCCCAGGTTACTGTTGTGGGTGCCCATGCCCCTTCAACTAAACGTTTATAGCTGTTAATGGTAGGAGCAATCATCGGTAGAAGATACGGCAAGCAATGCAGCTGACCAGCGATATAACTTTTCATGATGTCGCTCATTTTATCTGGATCTTTTTCGCTGTAAAAAAGACTAGTTTTCTTATCTGCATCCCAAAGGCTTTGATGCACATGACCACTGCATCCAGGTAAATTTTCACTTATCTTAGCCATAAATGTGGCCATAATGCCATGCTTGTAGGCAATTTCTTTCACAGCTGTTTTAAATAATATTGCCTGGTCGGCAGCTTGTAATGCCGGTGCATATTTGATGGCTGCCTCATAAACTCCTGGTCCGGTTTCGGTATGCAAACCTTCAATTGGGATGTCAAATTTATTAAGCAGTTCAAACAGGTCGCTCATAAACTCGTTCCGGTAGGTGCTTCTTAAAATGGAATAACCGAACATACCCGGACTTAGTGGTTTTAAATTGGCAAAACCTTTCTCGTGGATGCTTTCTGGTGTTTCCGAAAAATTAAACCATTCAAATTCTTGTGCAAAAAGGGGCGAAAAAGCCTCACTTTCACACTCAGTAATCAATTTTTTTAACAATTGTCTTGGGCATACAAAGTTTGCCTGATCTTGGTCATCGATAAAATCGCCCAAAAAGAAGGGTACTTCATTTTCCCAGGGTATTTTTCGAAATGTACTGATATCGATTTTAACCTGCGCATCGGGATAACCAGTATGCCAGCCAGTATATTTACCATTTTCGTAAGCCAGATCGGCCGCATCCCAGCCGAATGTAACATCGCAAAAGCCTAAGCGGCCTTCAACCATGGAAGCGAATTTTTCGGCTGCTACATATTTTCCTCTCAAAATACCATCAATATCTGCAACAGCTAATTTGACTTTTCCAGAGGGATGATTTTTAACGTAATTCAGAATTTCTTTGCTCGTACTCATTAATCTGCCTTTTTGAATATTTTGTATAAAAGAAATATGCCTAAAACAATACTCGAATAAATTAAACCCAATTTAAGATTATAAATCAGCATTGCGATGAAAGAAACACAGGAAATAATTAACGCAATAATTGGAAATAATGGGTAAACTGGCGTTTTAAAAGGTCTTACCAATTCAGGCCTGTTTTGGCGCAGTACCATCACCGAAATCATGGAAATTATATATAAAGTTAATGCCCCAAATACCGAAATAATAATAATTTCAGCTGTTTTACCTGATAACAACGCAATAATACCGATGAGCATATTGCCCAAGAGTGCATTGGCTGGTGTTTGAAATTTAGGAGAGATTTTTCCAAGGACAGCTGGAATGCTTTTTACGCGTCCCATCTCATAAGTAGAGCGACCCGCAGCCAACACCAATCCATGGAAAGAGGCAACCAAACCGAACAAACCAACCGTAATCAGTAAGTGATACATGAGGTGATTATCGCCTGTAATCATTGAAAGGGCCAGCGGTAATGGCGAATCAGAAGTTTCGCCGGATCTCCCGTTTTTATATACAATGGTTTCCCAGCCACCAATGCCAATGGTAGCGATAAAAACCAATATACACAATACTACCAGGGTAAATATTCCCCAACCAAAACCTTTGCTAATGTCACGTTGTGGGTTTTTGGTTTCTTCGGCCACATTTGCAACCCCCTCTATACCCAAGAAAAACCAGATTGCAAAAGGGATGGCTGCAAAAACGCCACTCCATCCGTTCGGAAAATTATTGTGTATCAGGTTTTCTGCCTTAAATTTAGGTAATGTAATTCCAGAAAATAGCAGCAGTTCGCCAACTGCCAGAACGGTTATAATTACCTCGAACGATGCGGCTGCTTTTATGCCATAGATATTTAGGGCAGTAAAAATAAAATAAACTGCAATAGCGCTGGTAAGAATAGGTACTTGAGGGAGGAAAGCATTAAAATAAGCACCAATGGCAAAAGCAATGGCAGGTGGCGCAAAAATAAATTCGACCATTTGGGCAATACCTGCAATAAAACCAATATTTTTCCCCAGTGCTGTATTGGCATAATCGAAAACCCCGCCTGCTTTTGGTATGGCACAGGCGAGTTCGGCATAACTGAAGCTAAAGGTAACATACATGATCATGATCGCAACTGTTGCGATGGCCATACCCAGCGTACCACCTTTTTCGAGGCCTAAATTCCAGCCAAAATACATTCCGGAAATTACATAACCAACGCCGAGCCCCCATAGCATAAAGGGCGTAAGCGTTTTCTTTAAGCCATCTTTTTTTTCCATTGGTAGGATTTTTAAGATTTAATAGGTTTGCAAAATTTGCTCGAAAATGATAAACTATTAGCTTCGGTATCTGATGGTTAAAGTAGCAATTATTTTCGAATCATTTAACTGATACAGGGTTTTGTTATCATAATTTACTGTTATTTTTTATAAAGTTCTTTTACCTGCCTATGTGTTTTATTATCTTGCATTACCAAACATTATTTTTATGAACAAAAACGCTCTCCAGCCATCGGCAAATTTTAAGAAGATGGCCCGAAAATCCATTCAAGCCATTTTATTATTCGTATTTACCTACCTTATACTAGTTTTTGGCGCAATCTGCCTTACAGTACTTTGTGCATATGCAGGGTTAATGCTAATTGCTGTTAAACCAATGTTTCTTACCCTTATGTTAGGCGGTGGATTGGTTTGTTTTGGTGTATTAATCCTGGTTTTTTTAGTGAAATTTATTTTTAAGGTTAATAAGGTTGACCGCTCTCATTTAACCAGGATTACAAAAGCCGAGCACCCCGATCTTTTTAAAATGATTGATGAAATTGTAGAAGAGGTAGGTACAGATTTTCCTAAAAAAGTATACTTGTCTAGTGAGGTTAATGCCTCTGTATTTTATGATTCTAGCTTCTGGAGTATGTTTTTTCCAGTAAGAAAAAATCTACATATCGGTTTGGGCTTAATGAATACGATATCCATTGATGAACTAAAAGCCATTCTTGCACACGAATTTGGTCATTTTTCTCAAAAAAGTATGCGAACCGGGAGTTATGTTTATAATGTTAACCAAGTTATCTATAATACACTTTACGATAATGAGGGATATGGAAATTTCACCCAAAAATTGGCAGGAATAAGCAATTATCTTGCAATTTTCGTGGTTTTGGCAAATAAAATCATTTCTGGTATCCAATCTATTTTAAAAAAGATTTATGATGTAGTTAATCTGAATCATTTGGCTTTATCCAGAGAAATGGAATTTCACGCCGATACCGTTGCCGCTAGTGTTGCAGGTTCTGAGGCATTAATTACCGCACTTCATCGCCTGCAACTATCTGATTATTCATTGAATAACGTTTTTAGTTATTATAACGGTAAAATCATAGATAAAGAGAAAACCAATAATATTTTTCCCCAGCAAAAATTTGTGATGGATTTTTATGCTAATCTTCAAGATATCACCATTGAAAATAACTTGCCTATAGTATCTGAAGAGCATTATAACAAATTTAATAAAAGCAAACTCGTTTTGAAAGATCAATGGTCATCACATCCGAGTACCAAAGATCGAGTAGCGCATTTAAGAAAATTAAATTATCCGCTTAAGCGTTATGGTGTTGGAATTGCTACAGATTTACTGGCAAATAAGCACCTGGTTCTGGAGCAGATTACTAAAAAACTCTTTGATGCGATCGATTATGGCAATTCTCCTATTGTTTCAGATACCAGCAAGTTTGAACTGGATTTTTGGGAAAATCAAAAACAGTATTCTTTTCACCGTTTGTATAATGGTTATTTTGATTTTAGAGATCCGCTAATTGATTTGGATGCAGATGAATTCGAGAAGCCATTGCCATCTGTACAGATTCAGATAGGTGATTTGTTTAATGACGAAAATTTAAGTTTAATCTATCTGCAAGATGGTATTAAGAGTGATTTAAGTACAATAAAGCAGATTGAGGATGAGGTTTTTAATGTTGATACTTTTGATTATGATGGCCAGCGCCATACCAAAACAGATTGCACCGAACTTATTGGGCGGCTGAATGTTGAATATGAAGAACTGGAAAGCCAATTAAAGAAATTGGATAAACATATTTTTGAGTATTTTCTGTCACTTGCTCATAAGCAAAACACGGTTAACGATCTTAAACATCTTTACGATAGTAATAAAGTGATCAATACCCTCCTGCAAAACCAGGAGACCATGCAGAATAAAATTGTAGAGGTTACTTCCTTTATGCGCGTTAGCACCGCTTTTGAAACGATAACGCAAAAAATGTATTTAGTTAAAGATGAAGAAGTGATTTTTAAAGCGCAACTCGGATTGTTATTAAGCAATCCTATTTATACAGCAGAAATAACGGTCGAGGATAAAGATAAGATAGAGAAGTTTATCGCAGCTAATTATAACTATTTTGCCGGTGGCAGTTATTTCGATGCTCAGGTAGATGATCTTTTTGAATGTGTTAATTTGTTCGGGAAAATTATTAATGGTACCAGTTTTAAAGCGAAAAAGAAATTACTTGATTTTCAGGCAGCTTTAGAAGTTACCTATATTGGCGAAGCAAGTGGCTTGGTAACAAGTTGATCGTATTATTTTCTGCAAAAAAAAACTGCAAGTATTAGGGAATTTAAGGACTAATTTAAATAAGCTGCATTTTTTCTTTAGCTTATCTACCCTATATATAACCCTAAAACATTTTTATATGCTTTAGGGTTAATTATTTTAAACATTTTATATTAGTAGGATGCGAACATTGCTTACATCTGCCCAAATGCGCAGTGCCGATCAGTTTACCATTGCCAATAAACCCATTGCCTCTATCGATCTGATGGAAAAAGCGGCGCGGGCCTTTGTTCAAAGTTTTTTGAGGGATGAGTTCGATACCAATAAAAGTGTTGCTATATTCTGCGGTAAGGGAAATAACGGAGGCGACGGGCTTGCCATTGCGCATTTACTCATCGCAAACGGATACCAGAATATTAAAGTTTACATTATCAATTTCAGTAAAAAACAAACTGACGATTTTGCCATTAACCTGCAACGTATTGAGGAAACACGGTGTAAAAAAACAATCATTAACGAGCCATCTGATTTA
>Ga0308165_1002350_pt1 | contig 22963 bp, 23 predicted proteins | sample PhyWR2_FD_201032 | JGI IMG/M metagenome (GOLD analysis project Ga0308165, IMG submission 201032) | Phyllosphere microbial communities from UC Gill Tract Community Farm, Albany, California, United States - DLSLW.R2 | ecosystem: Host-associated > Plants > Phyllosphere > Unclassified | place: USA... | reverse complement strand
ATGCCATGGTTGATGCATTAGCAACCGGCCAGCGCATCGAGATCCGTGGTTTTGGCAGCTTTGCGTTAAATCGCAGGCCGCCTCGCATCGGTCGCAATCCCAAGTCGGGCGACAAAGTGATGGTGCCGGAAAAGCGCGTACCGCATTTCAAGCCCGGCAAGGAATTGCGGGAGCGTGTCGACGCCATGGTGGGGCAGCCCATCAAGGAAGACTAACGCTATATCGGCAGCGGTTGTGTATCTTGAAAGGCGGACATGCGCAGGCATGTTCGCCTTTTGTCTTTTACAGGCCACACCGTGGACGCGCCACAGAAGTAAGGCATAAGATATGGCCAATCACCCGGGACGAGGATTGGCTGCCATGAGACTGCGCTTCTATCATTTGCCCCTCGGCTTGAACGTGTCGTGTTGCATCAAGGCAATGTATGCCTTGACCGAAAATCTTCCCAAGCTGGCCCTGGGCAGCTTTTTCTGCCCGGTCATGACGATCCGGCGCAAAGCGCGTGTGACGCCGCTTTGCCTGCGCTCAAAAAAAACAACGTCCGTCCCCTCCGGGTTGCCTGGCGAGGAATGCAGTTCAGGCTGGACGACCAGAGTGACCAGGCCGAGCTCAACATCGCGACGCTGACCGCAGGTTATTTCGTCTCAATCCATCCTGACATCCTGCGTGAAGCCGCGCTGGTGAGCGTCGAGGCGTTTGCGGTCCGCCGATACGCTGCCGGAAAGACTGCCTGGCTACGAGGTTTCCCAGAGGAACTACAGCAAGGAATCCACTTCGTGCATTAATCCGCGCATGTTGGCAACCTATGACGCCGCCTACGGCAGGTGGACGTGCTGCAGCGCGCCGGCTCCTGAGGTGGCAAGGCGATCTGGGTCGCCTTGCGCAAGAGCCGATGCACGGGCGTGATTGTGAACATCGTCTTCGACGAGAAAGGGATCTCGTCAATCCTGCCTGCGTCCTCGACAAAATCCGGCAACGGATGCAGCGCGGCAGCCAGGCAGGTTGGTCGTACCACTACAAATGGGGGATACATGAAAGAAAGGCTATGCATTGCAGTCGCCGTCCTGGCGATTCTGGTCCCGAATGCCGCAGCGGCGGCAGGCAACGAAACGGCAAGGAAAGTATTGATCGGCTATGCGGCACCGCTGAAGCAGGAGCCGGCTCAAGGGGCGCGGGACGCGGCCAGGCTGGCCATCAAGGAACTCAATGCCGGTGCAATGACGATTGATGGCGCCAAGGTGGTCTTCGAACTGCTGGAACAGGACGACAAGGCCGATCCCAACATCGCGGTGCTCAGCGCACGCTTCTTCGTTTCATCGCGGGTGGCGGCGGTGATTGGCCATTGGAACACCGGCGCCAGCCTGAGCGCGGCACCTGTTTATAGCGAGGCCGGCATTGCCCAGATCAGCCCGTCCTCAACCGGAAGCCGCTACACGCAACTAGGATTCCAGACCACTTTCCGCCTGGTCGGAAACGACGGTGCCCGCTCCGCCTATATCGGCAACTATGCGCTTGCCACCTTGAAAGCCACACGCATTGCCATCGTCGATGACGGTACTGCGTTCGGCAGCATGATCGCCGACCAGGTGAGCGCGTACGTCCGCTCCAACAACGGCGTGGTGACCGGACGCAGCAGCATCAGCAACAAAATGTCCGACTACACCCCGGCGCTGGAGGCGATCCGCCAGTCCCGTCCAGACCTGCTCTTTCATGCCGGGTTGTTGTACGGCGGCCATCTCGATCATGGAGGGGATTTCATCGGCGATATCAGGAAGCTGGGTTTCCCCAAGAAGGTCATCCTGGGCGAGAGCACCGTCGATCCGGATGTCCTGAAACAGATGGGCGGGGACATCGCCGTGTATTCCATCTCGCCCGGTCTGCCGCTGGAGAAGCTGCCGCGCGGGAAAATTTTCGAGAAGGCCTATCGCGCCCAGTACGCGACACGGATCACGCCCTATACGCCGCCGGCCTATGACGCCGTGTACCTGATCGCCGCAGCGGCGAAGCAGGCGAATTCGACCGATCCGCGCGCCATCACGGCGGCATTGCACAAGATCAAGTATTCTGGATTGATCGGACCCATTGCTTTCTCCGAAAGCGGAGATCTCCTGGAACCCTCCTTTACCGTCTATCAGATCAAGGACGGCGCCTGGAGCGCAGTAAGCACGCTGGGGCGTTAGCGAAGAGGCCATGTGTAAAGCAATGGGGCCGCCCGGGACCTGTAAATTTCCCATGCCTGCCCCGGTGGCTCTCTGTAATGTCATTTTTTTCACGTACAATTCCACACTTTCGCATTTGCGGCTTCAGCGGCATTCTCGCTGGGTGATAACTTTTCGGAAGGATAACGTCATGAAAATTATTTCAAGACTGATTGCGGCCATCCTGTTCATTCTTTTCTTTTTCTTCGCGTTGAAAAACACGCAGGAAATTACGCTGCATTTCTTCCTCGGCTACGAACGCACCGATCCGCTGGTGCTGGTGTTGCTGGTGTGCTTCGTCGGCGGCGCCATCCTTGGCGTGCTGGCAATGACGCCGCTGGTGTTTCGCCATCGCCGCGAAGCGTCGAAGCAAAAGAAGAGCCTTTCCGTGCTCCAGAAGGAACGCGAGGCCCAGTTGCAGGCCCAGACCCAGCCGCCGCAGCCGGACAGCGTGGTTCCTCCGCAGCACCTCATCTGATCGCGGTTTTATATGGAATTTGAATTCTGGTGGCTGCTGGGCATTCCGGTCTTTTTCGGACTGGGGTGGATCGCGGCCCGCGTCGATATCAACCAATTGCTGTCCGAGTCGCGCACGCTGCCGCGCGGCTATTTCAAGGGCTTGAATTTCCTGCTTAACGAGCAACCCGACAAGGCGATCGATGCTTTCATCGAAATCGTCAAACTCGATCCCGAAACGGTCGATCTGCATTTCGCCCTCGGCAACCTGTTCCGCCGGCGCGGAGAAACCGAACGCGCGATCCGGGTTCACCAGAACCTGCTGGCGCGGCCCGATTTACCGGCCGAGCACAAGGCGCACGCGCAGTACGAACTCGGCCAGGATTATCTCAAGGCCGGGCTGCTGGACCGTGCCGAAGAGACTTTCCATCTGCTCAACGACACACAGTACGGCGCCCAGGCCGGGCGCGCACTGTTGGAAATCTACCAGCGCGAAAAAGAATGGTCGCGCGCCATCAAGGCCGCAGAAACCCTGCAGGCTGCGGGGGCCGGCGGCCGTCAAAAGGAAATCGCCCAGTTTTATTGCGAACTGGCTGAAGACGAGTTGGTGCACACGCATCCCGATGCCGCCATGAGCCTGTTGGAAAAAGCCCTGGCCACCGATCGCAAGAGCGTGCGCGCGACGATGTTGCTGGGCGATGTTTACCGCGCCAAGGGCGATATTGAAGCCGCGTTGCTGGCGTGGCGTCGGGTCGAACACCAAAGCGTGCCGCATGCCGCGCTGGTCGCGCAGCGACTGCTTGACGGCTACCAGGCGGTGGGGCGCATGCAAGAAGGTTTGAATCTGCTGCGCTCCTATCTGGCCGAAGCGCCGTCGATTGACTTGCTCGAAGTGGTGTTCAGGGCAGTGCTCGAACTGGAAGGTGTGGAAGCCGCGAATCAACTGGTCAGCGACGAGTTGCGCCGCACGCCGACCTTGCTCGGCCTCGACAAATTCCTTGAGGCACGCATGTTGAACGCGCCTGCGGAAATACGCCCGGAACTCGCCGTGGTGAAGACCCTGGTGCACAGCTATACGCAAAAGCTGGCGCGTTACCAATGCACCCATTGCGGTTTCAAGGCGCGCCAGTTCTATTGGCATTGCCCCGGCTGCAACCACTGGGAAACGTATCCTCCGCGCCGCACTGAAGAATTAAATGTAATGAACTAGAGTGCCCACGTACTCGCATCTGCAGGGATATTATGAAAATCACCATCATCGGCACTGGTTACGTCGGCCTCGTGACAGGCGCTTGCCTGGCTGAATTGGGCAACGACGTGTTCTGCCTCGACGTCGACCAGAGCAAGGTCGACATCCTGAACAACGGCGGCATTCCCATCCACGAGCCGGGCCTGGAAGACGTGGTGGCGCGCAATCGCGCCTCCGGACGCCTGAAATTTTCCACCGACGTCGCCGCCAGCGTGGCGCATGGCGACGTGCAGTTCATCGCCGTCGGCACGCCGCCCGACGAAGACGGTTCTGCCGACCTGCAATACGTGCTGGCCGCCGCACGCAACATCGGCAAGTACATGACGGGCTTCAAGGTGATCGTCGACAAGTCGACCGTGCCGGTCGGCACCGCCGGCAAGGTAAGCGCCGCGATTGCGCAGGAATTGCAGCAGCGCGGCAATGCCGAGGCCACCTTCTCGGTGGTGTCGAATCCGGAATTCCTCAAGGAAGGCGCCGCCGTCGAAGACTTCATGCGTCCCGACCGTATCGTCATCGGCCACGACAATACCGCCGAAGGCATGCGGGCTTACGCCGCCATGAAAAAATTGTACGCGCCGTTCAATCGCAACCATGAACGCACTTACTGGATGGACGTGCGTTCCGCCGAATTCACCAAGTACGCCGCCAACGCCATGCTGGCGACACGTATCTCGTTCATGAACGAACTTGCCAACCTGGCGGACCAGGTCGGCGCCGACATCGAGGCCGTGCGCCATGGCATCGGTTCCGATCCGCGCATCGGCCACAGCTTCCTGTATGCAGGCTGTGGCTACGGCGGGTCCTGTTTCCCAAAAGACGTGCAGGCGCTGGAACGCACCGCGCGCGCCTACGGCCAGGAGCTGCACATCCTGCGCGCCGTCGAGCAGGTCAACAACAACCAGAAGCATGTACTCGGCAAGAAGGTCGTGGCGCGCTTCGGCGAAAACCTGCAAGGCCGTCATTTCGCGGTCTGGGGCTTGGCGTTCAAGCCCAATACCGACGACATGCGTGAAGCGTCATCGCGCGTGCTGCTGGGCGAACTGATCGCGCGCGGCGCCACGGTGGCGGTGTTCGATCCGGTCGCCATGAAGGAAGCCAGGCGCGTACTGGCGTTGGACTTCCATGGCGACGAAAGCATCCTGAGCCGCATCCGTTTCAGCGAAAGCCCGATGGATGCGTTGCAAGACGCCGATGCACTGGCCATCGTCACCGAATGGAAAGCCTTCCGCAGCCCCGATTTCGACCAGCTCAAGAGCAAGCTCAAGGCACCGGTGATTTTCGATGGCCGCAACCTGTTCGAACCGCAAGTCATGGCGGATGCCGGTATTGAATACCACGGCATCGGCCGCTCCATCCTGACCAAGAGTTAACTCGATGACCATTCTGAATTCCGGCAATCCCCTGGGCTCCTTGAGCAATGCACGCATCCTGATCGTCGGCGACGTCATGCTGGATCGTTACTGGTTCGGTGAAGTCAACCGCATCTCGCCGGAAGCGCCGGTGCCTGTGGTGCGCGTCGAGCGCCGCGAGGAACGCTTGGGCGGCGCCGCCAACGTCGCACGCAATGCCGCCACGCTGGGCGCACAAACCGGCTTGCTGGGCGTGATCGGACAAGATGAAGCCGGCGCCGCGGTCGAAGCATTGTTGACCGACCTCGGCATCAGCAGTTATCTCAACCGCGACCCCGCCATTTCGACCATCATCAAGCTGCGCGTCATTGGCCGTCAGCAGCAACTGGTACGCGTGGATTTTGAAGACGCACCCACCGACACCGTCCTGCGCGACAAACTCACGCAATTCAACGCGCTGATCGGCAGTTACGACGTCATTATCTTGTCCGACTATGCCAAGGGCAGCCTGGTGAACGTCGCCGACATGATCAGCGTCGGCAAGAAGCTCGGCAAACGTCTCCTGGTGGATCCCAAGGGCGATGATTTTTCGCGTTATAAGGGCGCCTCCGTTCTGACCCCCAACCGTTCCGAGCTGATCCGGATTATCGGCAACTGGAAATCGGAAGAAGAACTCACCACCAAGGCGCAAAACCTGCGCCGCTCGCTTGATCTCGAAGCCCTGCTGTTGACGCGTTCGGAAGAGGGCATGACCTTGTATCAGGAGAACGAGGTGGTCAATTTCCCGGCGGTGGCGCGCGAAGTATTCGACGTCTCCGGCGCCGGCGATACGGTAATTGCCACGCTGGCGGTCATGCTCGGCAATGGCGTAGCACTGGCGGAAGCGGTCCGTATCGCCAACCTCGCCGGCGGCATCGTGGTCGGCAAGCTCGGCACGGCCACCGTCACGCGCGAAGAACTGGCGCTCTGAGCCTGATTCCCCTGCATCGTCCCGGAATGTCGATTCGGGCGCATGCAGGGAGAATTAATGCAGAATTAATACTGCTGCAATTTCGTTTTCATTTCGTCAACTGTTGTTCCGGGGAATCGTTAAATTTCTCAGCTCGCCGCAATTGCCAGCTGAGATCGCCCTTTCCATGATTTAACGATGACTTTAAAGGAGCAATACCCATGTTGAAGAAACTCACTGCCGCCGTTTTCGCTTTCATCCTCAGCACCGGCCTGGCGTTCGCCCAGGCTGACGTCAACAAGGCCGATCAGGCTGCGTTGGACGGCATCAAGGGGATCGGCCCAGCCATGTCCAAGCGTATCCTCGATGAACGCAAGAAGGGCGAATTCAAGGACTGGTCCGACTTCGAAACACGCGTCAAGGGAGTGGGCGAGAAGAGCGCCGTCAAGTTGTCGGATGCAGGCCTGACGGTCAACGGCCAAGCACGCGGCAAATCTGCTGCCGCGCCGGCCAAGTCGACCGGCAAGCCATTCGGCAAGAAGAACAAGGACGGCAAGGAAGAGGCGGCCATGGACAAACCGGGAGCCGCAGCCAAGGGCTGACGTTGCGCGGAATTTTCCTGCTACGAAGAACCCCGCTTTTGCGGGGTTTTTTGTTTGTTCCACCTACGGAGCAGGCGGATGCTTGCGGAGACGCGCGATCGGCATTACAGTCATAGATAGAAAAATAACCAATAAAAGACAAATAAATTGTTTGTATGAAATAGCTGATTTGCGAGCAGAGTAGCTGCGACAGAGGGCCGGGGCGCGGCACTTGGGCGAGCGAGTTTTGAGGAAAGACTCAGCTTGCCTCGCACAAGTGGCGGGCTGATTTCAATCAACAACTGCACGGAGACCGATGAAAATCGCTGATATTCCCGTCGACGAAGAGGCGCGCGTCGCCGAGCTGCATGGGCTGCAGATTCTCGATACGCCGCCGGAAGAACGCTTCGACCGGTTGACGAGGCTGGCGCGTCGGCTTTTTTCAGTGCCGATGGCGGTGGTCAGCCTGGTCGATACCAAGCGCCAGTGGTTCAAGGCGCGCGTCGGGATTGATGCCTGCGAAACCGGGCGTGATGTGTCCTTTTGTTCGCATGCCATTTTGCGTGATGATGTGATGGTCGTACCCGATGCCCTGGAAGATGAACGCTTCAGGGACAATCCGCTGGTAGTCGGCGATCCGTTCATCCGCTTCTATGCCGGTTGCCCGATTCGCAGTCCGCAGGGCCATAAGCTCGGTACATTGTGTCTGCTCGATACCGTTCCACGCGGGTTCGACGCCGACGACCAGGTATTGTTGAGCGACCTGGCGCGCATGGTCGAGCAGGAAATGGTCGCAGTGCACCTGGCCACCATGGATGAATTGACCAAGTTGTCCAACCGGCGCGGTTTCGAATCGCTCTCGCAGCATGCGCTGAGCATGTGCAAGCGGCTCGGCAAACCGGCCTCGCTGCTGTACTTCGACCTCGACTTGTTCAAGCAGATCAACGATCGCTTTGGGCATGCCGAAGGCGATCGCGCGCTGGTGGCATTCAGTAATATCCTGGCGGCCAATTTTCGCGAGTCGGACGTGATCGGGCGTCTGGGCGGGGATGAGTTTGCTGTGTTCCTCACCAACACCAGCGCGCAGGAAACCACCGCCGTGCTGGGGCATTTTGAACAGGCAATAAGCTTGCACAATCAAACCAGCAAGCGCGGCTACGATCTGTTGTACAGCGTCGGCGCAATTGAATATGATGCGACCGCGCATGATACGATTGGCGACCTGATGAGCAGCGCTGACGCCTTGATGTACCAGCAGAAAAAGCGTCGCCGTGAAGCTCCCTAGCTTGCTCGCGCGACGACGTGCGACAGGCTGATCGAATATTGACCTCACGACTGACCTGATGACCCATCTGCAACCGGTAATTCTCTCGGGCGGCTCCGGTACCCGTCTATGGCCGCTGTCGCGCGAGCAGCATCCGAAACAATTGTTGCCGCTGATCGGCGCCGAGACGATGTTGCAGGCGACGGCACTGCGCATCCGCGACGGCGGAGCCGATTACACGCTGGCGCCGATGCCGGTGGTGGTCTGCAACGAAGAATATCGCTTCGTCACCGCTGAACAGTTGCGCGCCGCCGGCAAATCGACGCGTCACATCATGCTCGAGCCGGTCGGTCGCAATACCGCGCCGGCTCTGACGCTGGCCGCCTTGCTGGCGACGCAGGACAACAGCGATCCGGTGCTGCTGGTGATGCCGGCCGATCACGTCATCCTCGATGCTGACGCTTTCCAGGCAGCGATCCGCCAGGCGGTGCCGCATGCGGTTGCCGGCGCCATGGTGACCTTCGGCATCGTCGCAGATCGTCCCGAAACCGGTTACGGCTACATCCGGCGCGGCGCGCAAATCGCCGGTGCGCATGCCATCGCCCGTTTCGTCGAGAAGCCCGACCTGGCTACGGCGCAGGCATATATCGATTCCGGCGACTACCTGTGGAACAGCGGCTTGTTCATGATGCGCGCCAGCGTCTGGCTGCGCGCCATCGAGCGTTTCCAGCCGGCGATGGGCCAGGCCTGCCAGGCGGCTTTCGACGGCGGCAAGCAGGACAACGATTTTTACCGCATCGACAAGGCTGCATTTGAGGCGTGTCCAGCCGATTCGATCGACTATGCCGTGATGGAAAAGCTGGCCGATACGCCTGATCTGGGCATTGAAGGCCGCATCATTCCGCTTTCGGCCGGCTGGTCCGACGTGGGTGCGTGGGACGCCTTGTGGCAAGTGTCTGAAAAAGATGGCGCCGGCAACGTCACCCGCGGTGACGTCATGCTGGAGCAGGCCTCGGACAACCTGGTGTTCTCCGAGGGACGACTGGTCGCGTGCGTCGGCATCGACAACCTGATCATCGTCGAAACCCCTGACGCGGTGCTGGTGGCCGACAAGAACAAGATGCAGCATGTCAAGAACATCGTTGCCCGCCTCAAGGGGCAACAGCGCGGCGAAGCGCTCACGCATCGCAAGATCCATCGCCCCTGGGGCTGGTACGACTCCATTGACAGCGGCGAGCGGTTCCAGGTCAAGCGCATCGTTGTCAATCCCGCTTGCTCGCTGAGCCTGCAGATGCATCACCATCGCGCCGAGCATTGGATCATCGTCAAGGGCACGGCGCGCATCACGCGCGGGGAAGAGGTGTTCCTGCTGTCCGAGAACCAGTCCACCTATATTCCGCTGGGGGTCACCCACCGGCTGGAAAATCCCGGCAAATTCCCGTTGGAAATGATAGAAGTGCAATCCGGCAGCTATCTCGGCGAAGACGATATCGTGCGCTTCAGCGATACCTATGGGCGCTAGTGAGCCGGGCTCTTCCTGCAGTCGCAGGGCGAATCCGGGCAATTCCGCGATAGTCGGCAAAGTCGGGCGCGAAATAGAATAAAATGCCCGTCTGAACCCACGCAGGTAATCTCACGTTTATGTCCTACCAAGTCCTCGCCCGTAAATACCGCCCCCGCAGCTTCGACACGCTGGTCGGGCAGGAGCATGTCGTGCGGGCGCTGACGCATGCGCTGGAGCAGCAACGGCTGCATCACGCCTACCTGTTCACCGGCACCCGCGGCGTCGGCAAGACGACCTTGTCGCGTATCCTGGCCAAATCGCTGAACTGCCAGGGTCCGGACGGCAATGGCGGCATCACCGCCCAGCCGTGCGGCGTCTGCGATGCCTGCGTCGCCATCGACGCCGGCCGGTTTGTCGACTACATCGAGATGGATGCAGCCTCCAATCGCGGCGTTGACGAGATGGCGCAATTGCTGGAGCAGGCGGTCTATGCACCGTCGAATGCCCGCTTCAAGGTCTACATGATCGACGAAGTGCACATGCTCACCAACCACGCCTTCAACTCGATGCTGAAGACGCTGGAGGAGCCGCCGGAGCACGTCAAGTTCATCCTGGCGACGACCGACCCCCAAAAGATTCCGGTGACCGTGTTGTCGCGCTGCCTGCAATTCAACCTGAAGCAGATGCCGCCGGGCCACATCATCAGCCATCTGGACAACATCCTCGGGCAGGAAAACATTGAATTCGAAGCACCCGCGCTGCGCTTGCTGGCGCAAGGTGCGCACGGCTCGATGCGCGACGCGCTGTCGTTGACCGACCAGGCGATCGCCTACGCCGCCGGCAAGGTCACGCTGGAAGCAGTGCAGGGCATGCTCGGCGCGCTCGACCAGTCTTACCTGATCCGCGTGCTCGATGCGCTGGCCGCACAGGATGGCAGCGGCTTGCTCGCCGTGGCCGATGAAATGGCCACGCGCAGCCTGTCCTACAACGCCGCACTGCAAGACCTGGCGACGTTGTTGCATCAGATCGCGTTGGCGCAGACTGTTCCGGCTGCGCTGGCGGAAGACTTGCCACAGCGCGAAGACATCGTGCGTCTGGCGTCGCAATTCAGCGCCGAGGAAGCGCAGTTGTTCTATCAAATTGTCGTGCACGGCCGCAATGAACTCGGGCTGGCGCCGGACGAATATGCCGGCTTCAGCATGACCTTGCTGCGCATGCTGGCGTTCCGTCCCGTGGCTGCCAATGCGGCCGCCGCCGGCAGCGCACCTGCGTCGACGCCGGCAGCAAGGCCGCAGGCCGCTGCGCCGTCGCGTCCGAATCCCTCGGTCGCACCTCTGAGCGCGGCGCCGCAAGTGGCAACTGCCAGCACGCCGGTTGCGCGTCCCGCTGCCGGCCCTGTGCCTGCAGCAGCAACGGCAGGCCCGGCGAGTTCCGCGCGCGCCGCTGCGCTGGAAGCTGCCCGTGCCGCGTCCGGCAAGAGTTCGCCGCGTCCCGCTGCTGCATCTGCTACACCTGCTACACCTGCGACACCTGCTGCAGCGCCTGCTCCTGTACCAACTGCGGCCGCACCGGCTTCGGTGCCTTCAGCGGTTCCGGCGGCACTGGACGAGCGGGCGCCGCCGTGGGATGAAGAGCCGGCAGCAGCCGCTGCTCAAAAAAAAACTGAACACTCTTCAGCCAGCAACGCCGTAGCCGGCATGGCAGCGGTTGCGCCGGTTGCGCTTGCCGCCGGGGACGCCATCGTCGTGGCGGCAGCCCCTGTCAGCACGGTGACGCCGGCGATGGCGGCGCAGACTGCCAAGATCGCCGCCGAACTCAGCTGGGACGGCAACTGGCCGCAACTGGCCGCCGATCTGTCGCTGCGCGGTATGGTCGCGCAAATGGCGCAGCAGAGCGAACTGGTGCGCTGCGAGCAGAGCGGCAACACCGTGGTTTTCCATTTGCGAATCCCGGTGGAAACCCTGCGCGCTTCAGGAAATATCGAAAAATTGACCGCCGTGCTCGGCGAGCGTTTCAACAAGAGCGTGCGCGTCGAAACCGAGATCGGCGCCGTGGCGCTCACGGCGAATGCGAGGGCGCAAGCCGATCGCGCCGAGCGACAACGCGAAGCCGAACAGACCATGCGCAACGATCCGTTTGTACAGGTGATGATGCGCGAATTCGACGCCTCCATCGTGCCGGGATCGATCCGGCCGTTGTAATAAACTGATTGCCGGGAAGAAGCGTTGAATGTTCCGAATGTTCTGAATGTTCCATTTCCGCCACGGCTGAACCAAGATGAACCAACTTAGTTACCAAGGAGTATGACCATGATGAAAGGCCAACTGGCAGGCTTGATGAAGCAGGCTCAAGCGATGCAGGACAACATGAAGAAGATGCAGGATCAGCTCGCATTGATCGAAGTCGAAGGACAGTCCGGCGCAGGGCTGGTCAAAGTCGTGATGACCTGTAAGAATGACGTCAAGCGTGTCTCCATCGATCCGTCGCTGCTGGCCGACGACAAGGACATGCTGGAAGACCTGGTTGCCGCCGCCTTCAATGACGCCGTACGCAAGGCTGAAGCAACCTCGCAGGAAAAGATGGCGGGCATGACCTCCGGCATGCCTTTGCCGCCGGGCTTCAAGATGCCGTTCTGACGCGACAGCGAAGTCGCGACGATTTTGCAGGCTGCTTTCATGAGGAGGCATCATGTTCGTGATCTCGATTACCTATACCAAGTCGGCGAGCGAAATCGATGCGCTGCTGACTGCGCATAAGCAATTCCTGAACGAACAATATGCCGACGGCGTGTTCCTGATGTCCGGCCGCAAGGTGCCGCGCAGCGGCGGCATCATCATCGCCGATGCTGCCGACCGTGCTGAAGTCGAAGCGATCATCGAGACCGATCCGTTTTACATCGGCGGCGTCGCCGAATATGAAATCACCGAATTTGTTCCATCCATGACGGCCGAAGCGCTGTCTGTCTTCCGGCATACCTCAGACCGAAATTGAAAACCCCGTCCAGTCTTACCCAGCTCACGGAATCCCTGCGCGCTCTTCCCGGCATCGGTCCCAAATCGGCGCAGCGCATGGCCTATCACCTGCTGCAGCACGACCGCGATGGCGCCCTGCAACTGAGCCGCGCGCTGGCCCAGGCAGCCGAGACGATCCGTCACTGCGCGCTGTGCAATACCTTCACCGAGCAAGTCATTTGCGACACCTGCCAGGACGGCGACCGCGACACCGCGACCTTGTGCGTGGTCGAGACGCCGAGCGATCAATTGATGATCGAACAGACGCTGACCTTCAAGGGCTTGTACTTCGTGCTGATGGGACGCCTGTCGCCGCTGGACGGCGTCGGTCCCAAGGATATCCACATTGAAAAGCTGATCACGCGCGCCACCGACGGCGTGGTCGCCGAAGTCGTGCTGGCCACCAACTTCACCAACGAAGGCGAAGCCACCGCGCATTACATCAGCGAGACGCTCAAGGCGCGCGGCCTCAAGGTCAGCCGTCTGGCGCGCGGCGTGCCGGTCGGCGGCGAGCTGGAATACGTGGACGCCGGCACCATCGCGCGCGCCATGCTGGACCGGCGCGCCACCTGATCATCCGATGTCGCGTTGGTCAGCATCATGACGGACGATCTGCCGCAGAGCAGACGCCAAGATGATCAAACCCATGCAGGAGACAAACATGCAATGTCTTTCCCGTTGTTCCGTTCGTTTGCGTTTGTCGGCATCGATGCTGGCGGTAACGCTGGCATTGGCCGGCTGCGCTGCCTCGCCGACCGGGCGCAGCTATGAGGTCGCGGAAGTCGGCAGTTTCCATGTCGGCGGCAAGCAGGTGACGCTGGCGGGATTGCCGTCGCGCGACATCGTATTTACCGAAGGCGCCGCGCCGCGCAAGGTCGATCCCAACGGCGACTTTGAAACCGGCCAGATGTACGCCCACTACGTCAAACTGAAAAATCCACGTGCCCGTTATCCACTGCTCATGTGGCACGGCGGCGGTCTCGCCGGCACGACCTGGGAAACCAAACCGGACGGCGCGCCCGGCTGGCAGCAGTTCTTCCTGACGCAGGGGCACACCGTCTACGTTACCGACGCCGTGGAGCGCGGTCGCGCCTCCTGGTCGCGCTATCCCGAAGTCTATAAAACCGAGCCGTTCTTCCGCACCAAGCAGGAGGGCTGGGAGTTGTTCCGCATCGGCGGTGCAGGTTCCTACGACAGCGATCCGGCCAAACGCGTCGCCTATGCCGGAACGCAGTTTCCGGTCGCCGCCTACGACCAGTTTTCCAAGCAGGGCATCCCGCGCTGGGCCAGCAATGACGTCGCCACGCAGGCCGCTTACGACGCGCTGGTGCAAAAGGTCTGCCCTTGTGTGATCGTGGTGCACAGCCAGGGCGGCAATTTCGCCATCAACGCCGCGCTGCATGCACCGGACAAGATCAAGGCCATTGTTGCGGTCGAAGGATCCGGTGCCCCCGATCCCGGCAAGGTCGATATCTCCACGCTGAAAAATATTCCCTTCCTGTTTGTGTGGGGCGATTTCATCGACCAGAATACGTCCTGGAAGCAATACATCGTGGCGCCCGATAAATTCCAGCGGGCGTTGCGCGCGCAAGGCGGCGTGGCCGACCGGCTCGACTTGCCGCAACACGGCATCAAGGGCAATTCCCACATGCTGATGATGGACCGCAACTCCGACCAGGTCGCTGCATTGGTGCAAGCCTGGATGGACAAGAACGGATTGATGAAATAACCCTGCAACTCCCCCATTCATGACAACCAAGACACCGACACCATCCCCCGGCCCGCTGGCCGGCATCAAAGTACTCGAACTCGGCACGCTGATTGCCGGCCCGTTCTGCTCGCGCATGCTGGCCGAATTCGGCGCCGACGTGATCAAGGTCGAAGCGCCCGGCGTCGGCGATCCGCTGCGTCAATGGCGCGTGCTCAAGGACGGCACCTCGTTGTGGTGGTCGGTGCAGGCCCGCAACAAGAAAAGCCTGACGCTTAACATGAAGGATCCGCAAGCCCAGGAGATCGCCCGCAAGCTGGCGCTGGAAGCCGACATCATCATCGAGAACTACCGCCCCGGCGTGCTGGAGAAGTGGAACCTCGGCTACGAAGACCTGAAGAAACTCAATCCCGCCACCATCATGGTGCGCCTGTCCGGCTACGGCCAGACCGGGCCACTGAAGGATCTGCCCGGCTTCGGCGCTATCGGCGAATCGATGGGCGGCATCCGCTATGTCTCGGGTCATCAGGATCGCCCGCCGGTGCGCATCGGCATTTCCATCGGCGACTCGGTCGCCGCCTTGCATGGCGTCATCGGCGCGATGATGGCGCTACGCCACCGCGACGTCACCGGCGGTCGCTGGAACGGCAAGGATGGCGAGTTACAGGTGGCGGGGCAGGGGCAGATGGTCGACGTCGCGCTGTACGAATCGGTCTTTAACCTGATGGAGTCGCTGGTGCCCGAATTCGACCAGGCCGGCGTGGTGCGCGAACGCACCGGCGGCGCCTTGCCCGGCATCGTGCCGTCCAATACCTACACCACCGCCGACGGCAAGAATATCGTGATCGCCGGCAATGGCGACGCCATCTTCAAGCGCCTGATGCTGGCCATCGGCCGCGCTGACATGGCCAGCGACCCGCAACTGGAGCGCAATGACGGCCGCGTGCCGCGTACGGAAGAAATCGACCGCGCCATCCAGGCCTGGTGCAGCGGCAAGACCATCGATGACGCGCTGGCGATCCTGCAGGCCGCCGATGTCCCGGTAGGCAAGATTTATTCGGTGCGCGACATGATGAGCGATCCGCAATTCCTGGCGCGCAACATGTTTGAACAGCATGCGTTTGCCGACGGCACGCCGATCAAATTGCCGGCGGTGACTCCGAAGTTGTCGGAGACGCCGGGCGGCACCAAATGGATCGGCCCCGAGCTGGGTCAGCATAACGCTGAAATCTTGCGTTCGCTGGGGTATGATGACGCACAAATTGCGCAGTTGCGCCAGGACAAGGTCATTTGACGGCAGTGAAAAACTGCCGCATGACGCGGCAAGACATAAGCAAATATTGCAAAGTTCATAGGAGGAGACCACATGAAATTCAACCTGAAGCAATTCGCCATTGCGCTGGCGCTGTTCCTCGCCGGCTACCTGACGTTCAACACCAACCTGTTCGCCCAGGCCCTGGAAAAACCGAAGGTCTCCATCGCCGTCGGCGGCAAGAACCTGTTCTACTACCTGCCCCTTACGGTCGCCGAGCAACTGGGCTACTTCAAGGATGAAGGCCTGCAAGTCGAGATCTCCGATTTCGCCGGCGGCGCCAAAGCCCTGCAGGCGATGGTCGGCGGTAGCGCGGATGTGGTGTCCGGCGCCTACGAGCACACCATCAACATGCAGGCCAAGAACCAGCCCATCGTCGCCTTCGTGCTGCAAGGCCGTGCGCCGCAGATCGTGCTGGCTGCAAGCAACAAGACCATGCCGAACTACAAGAGCGTGGCCGACCTGAAGGGCAAGAAGATCGGTGTCACCGCGCCGGGCTCGTCGACCAGCATCATGGCCAGTTTCGTGTTGGCCAAGGCCGGCCTGAAGCCGACCGATGTGTCCTTTATCGGCGTCGGCGCAGCAGCGGGCGCCTTGTCGGCGTTGCGCTCCGGCCAGATCGACGCGATCGCCAACCTCGATCCAGTCATTTCCATGCTGGAACAGAAGAACGAAATCAAGGTCATCGCCGATACCCGTACGCTGAAGGACACCAACGACGTGTTCGGCGGTCCGATGCCGGCTGCCACACTGTACGCGCCGGAAGCGTTCATCAAGAAGTATCCGAACACCACCCAGGCATTGACCAACGCCATGGTGCGCGCGCTCAAGTGGATCCAGAAGGCAGGTCCTTCCGACATCATCAAGGCGGTGCCGGAAAGCTATCTGCTGGGCGACCGCGCGCTGTACATCTCGGCCTTCCTGAAAGTGCGCGAAGCGATGTCGCCGGACGGCATCTTCCCGGACGCCGGTCCCGCCACTGCGCTGCGCACGCTGCAAGCGTTCGAGCCTGACCTGGCCAGCAAGAAGATCGACCTGTCCAAGACTTACACCAACGAGTTCGCCAAGAAGGCCAACGCCAAGCACAAGTAAGCGTCAAACAAGGACGAAATGCACGGGCGCCTTCGGGTGCCCGTCTGCAATTTTCAGTACCGTATTTTTTGCCATGATGATGTACAAACCGATGCCCCATCCGACGTCCCTCCCGATGTCTTTTTTCAACATACAAGAATTCGGCCTGGCCGGAGACTCCTCGCTATGACGCCAGCACTTTTCCTCGACGACATTACCTGTACCTTCGTTTCCAAGGACGACCGCAACCAGCGTTACACCGCAGTCGCCAACACCACGCTGGCGATCGCGCCGGGCGAGTTCGTGTCGGTGGTCGGTCCGACCGGCTGCGGCAAGTCGACCCTGCTCAACGTCGGCGCCGGCCTGTTGCAACCTTCGTCGGGCAGCATCAAGGTATTCGGCGAAGAACTTGTCGGCATCAACCAGCGCGCCGGCTACATGTTCCAGGCTGAAGCGCTGATGCCGTGGCGCAGCGCGCTGCAAAACGTCATCGCCGGCCTGCAATACCGTGGCCTCGAAGACGGTGAAGCCAAGGCGCTCGGTGAACAATGGCTGGCGCGCGTCGGCCTCAAGGGCTTCGGCGACCGCTATCCGCATCAACTGTCCGGCGGCATGCGCAAGCGCGTGGCGCTGGCGCAGACGCTGATCATGGATCCGGACATCATCCTGATGGATGAACCGTTCTCGGCGCTCGACATCCAGACCCGCCAGCTCATGGAAAACGAAGTGCTCGACCTGTGGAACGCCAAGAAGAAGGCCGTGCTGTTCATCACCCACGACCTCGACGAAGCGATCGCCATGTCGGACCGCGTGGTCGTGCTGTCGGCCGGTCCGGCCACGCATCCCATCGGCGAATTCACGATCGACCTGCCGCGTCCGCGCGACGTCGCCGAGATCCGCACGCATCCGCGCTTCGTCGAACTGCACCAGCAAATCTGGTCGGTCCTGCGCGATGAAGTGCTCAAGGGATATCAACAACAGAAGACCGCGGCTTAGATTTAAGCCAACCGCGGCCGGCACCTATAAAAATTCGGGCAAAGAAACATCATGTGGAAACTTCTCAAACCTAGTCATAAAAACCTGCGCTTCTGGCAATTGCTGGTGCTGGTCGTGGTCCTGGCGGTATGGCACATCGCCACGCGCAACGAACAGACCGCGTTCTTCTTCGGTGAGCCGCTCAAGGTCGCCGTGCGCATCTGGCAGTGGTTCACCGTCGGTAGCGGCTCGCTCGAAGTCGGTTTCGGCGACACTACGTTTTTCACGCTGAACTTCCCGGCGGAAATCTATTCGCACCTGCTGGTCACGCTGACAGAAACGGTCTTGGCCTTTGGTATCGGTACCGTGCTGGGCCTGGGCATCGGCCTGTGGCTGGCACTCTCGCCGCTGGCCTCGGCGATCCTGGATCCTTACGTCAAGGCGGCCAACTCGATGCCGCGCGTCATTCTCGCGCCGATCTTCGCGATGTGGTTCGGCCTCGGCATTTGGTCCAAGGTGGCGCTGGCGGTGACGCTGGTGTTCTTCATCGTGTTCTTCAACGTCTACCAGGGCGTCAAGGAAGTCAGCCCGGTGGTGCTGGCCAACGCCCGCATGCTCGGCGCCAACGCGCGCCAGCTGCTGCGTACGGTGTACCTGCCGTCGGCGACTTCGTGGGTGTTTTCCAGTCTGCACACATCCATCGGCCTGGCCTTCGTCGGCGCTGTGGTGGGTGAATACCTGGGCTCGGCCCGCGGCGTCGGCTATCTGATCCTGCAGGCCGAGGGCAGCTTCGACATCAACACGGTGTTCGCCGGCATCGTCGTGCTGACGGCGTTTGCGCTGGTACTCGACGTTGCCGTGGGCGTGATCGAGAAGCGCCTGATGAAGTGGCAGCCGAAATCGGGCGAGACTGAAAAAATGTAATCAACGCAGCATCATCAGCCTAGGCTGATGTCAGAGAAAAAGAGGCGGAGATTCCGCCTCTTTTTTATTTGCCGATCGTAGTAAATCGTTTTGCTTCTAGAATGTTTTTTGAAGACCGGACACTTGTAGGGGTGTCGCGGGTCGTTCAGGAACTTCACCCGGCGAGGGGTCTCAGAACTGGCCGTTGCTTGCATCGTCGTAAAAGCAACGTTCTTTCAACCCATTTCAGGAGAACAGCATGGGTATTCTGAGCAACATTTTCAGCAAGATTTTTCCTTCTTCCCATTCCGCGCAGAACGATGCTCCAAACACCACAGCACCCGAGGCCGGAGTACTCCCCGACCAAGCGAAGCCGCTGGTGGATGTCGCCGCAGTCCTCAACGACATGGCAGCAAAGAACCCGCAAAAGCTCGACTGGAGCAGTTCGATCGTCGACCTGATGAAATTGCTCGATCTCGACAGCAGCCTGACCGCACGCAAGGAACTGGCTACCGAACTTGCCTATCAAGGCGATGTCGGCGATTCGGCTGCGATGAACATCTGGTTGCACAAACAGGTCATGACCAGGTTCGCCGAGAACGGCGGCAAGGTGCCGGCCGAACTGCAGGGCTGAGATGGAAGCCGGCCGGGAGACTGCAACCGGCCTCAGCCAATAAAAAAGGGACGCCGATGCGTCCCTTTTTTTGTCTGCAATAGCAAGATCAGCGCAAACCATCCACGATCTTGTCCAGCTTGACCGCATCGGCGCAGAACTGGCGGATGCCTTCGGACAGCTTTTCGGAGGCCATGGCGTCGTCGTTGAGCGCCAGGCGGAAGCTTTTCTCGTCCAGCGAGATTTTCTTGAGATCGGCCGATTGCGCGGCGTCCTTGCTCAACTTGCGTTCCACCGGGGCGTCGCTCTCCGCCAGCTTCTGCAGCAGGTCCGGGCTGATGGTCAGCAAGTCGCAGCCGGCCAGTTCGACGATCTGCGAGGTGTTGCGGAAGCTCGCGCCCATGACTTCGGTGGCGTAGCCGAACTTGCGGTAGTAGGTATAGATGCCGCGCACCGATTGCACGCCCGGATCGTCGGCGCCGGTATATTCCTGGCCGGACGATTTCTTGAACCAGTCGTAGATGCGGCCGACGAACGGCGAGATCAGCTGGACCTTGGCTTCGGCGCAGGCGATGGCTTGCGGCAGCGAGAACAGCAGCGTCAGGTTGCAGCGGATGCCTTCCTTTTCCAGCACTTCAGCCGCGCGGATGCCTTCCCAGGTCGAGGCGATCTTGATCAGGATGCGCTCGCGCTGGATGCCGGCCGCCTCGTACAGCTTGATCAGCGCGCGGCCCTTGGCGATGGTGCCTTCGGTGTCGAACGACAGGCGCGCATCGGTTTCGGTGGAGACGCGGCCGGGAATGATCTTCAGGATTTCCAGGCCGAAGGCCACCAGCAACTGATCGATGATGCCGTCCGTGCTCAGCTTGGCGTGCTCGCGCACGATCTTTTCCAGCAGCGGCTTGTACTCGTCCTTCTGCACGGCCTTGAGGATCAGCGACGGGTTTGTCGTCGCGTCTTGGGGCGCGAATGCCTTCATGGCCTGGAAGTCGCCGGTATCGGCCACGATGGTGGTGAACTGCTTGAGTTGGTCTAGCTGGGTCATGGCAATCAATCTCGATGTAATGAACTAAATGACATTTTAACGTGGGACGCCGGCTTCACCGTTTTTTCGGCAGCGGCGCCCCAACGGCATTGAGCGATTCCAGATAGGCGCCCAGCGGATGGTAAAAGTCGGTCTTGCCGTGCGGCGGTTTCTCGGGGCCGTAGCGCGTGTTGTCGCGCTGCAGGATGCGATACCAGCCGCCACGCTCCTGATCGATCAGGTGCTGCATGCTGTACTGCCAAAGCTGGTCGTAGACTTCCCAATAAATATCTCCGCCGGTGCGTTGCGCCAGCAGGGCAGCGGTAGCCAGCGACTCGGCCTGCACCCAGAAGTACTTGTCGCCGTCGCAGACGCTGTTGTCGGGTGCGATGCCGTAGAACAGGCCGCCGTGCTCCTCATCCCAGGCCACCGGGATGGTGGCGTCGAACAGCGCACGGGCGCGCGGCGCCAGCCAGCTGGCGTCGTCTTGCAGGTGTTCGGCATGGCGTTCGAGGATCAGCAACAGCTTGGACCATTCTGTCATGTGGCCCGGTTGATAGCCCCAGGGACGGAACATGTTGGTGTTGTCGTGGCGGTTGTATTCCCAGTCGATCTTCCAGTCGGCAGTGTAGTGTTCCCAGATCCAACCGTTCGCCAACGCCGCCTGGCGCACCGTGATATTGCGTGCCAGGCGTTCGGCGCGATGCAGGAAGCGCGGCTCGCCGGTCGCCTCGAAGGCGGCCAGCAAGGCTTCGCAGCTGTGCATGTTGGCGTTCTGGCCGCGGTAGTCCGAGACCACGCCTGCGGGTGTCGCTTCATCGGCGTAGAGGCCGTGCTGCTCCGACCAGAACAGTTTTTCCATGTGCTCGAACGTCGCATCGATGTGCGCACGCGCTTCTTCAACGCCGATCTCCAGCGCATGGGCATACGCCAGCAGCACGAAGGCCAGGCCGTAGCAATGCTGGGTACGGTCGACCGGCACGCCGTCCTTGAGCACCCAGGCATAACCGCCGTAGCTCGGTTGCCAGTGCTGTTCTTGCAGGAATTTGAGGCCGTGGCGCACGGCGTCGCGATGTTCTTCCTTACCGTTGAAACGGTAGGCCAGCGCGTGGCAAAACACCATGCGCGTGCTGTTGACCAGATGGCGGCTGTTGTCGTAGACGCTGCCGTCGTCGTTGAGGTAATGGAAGAAGCCGCCGACCGGGTCGAATGCATGTTGCGTGAAGAAACCGATGTCGCGTTGCAGGCGCTCGTGCAGGAAGGCGGGGGTGCGGAAAGGAGTGGTTTGTGTCGTGGTCGAATTCATGAAAAGCTCGGCGTAAAAATCAGCTTAAAAAATTAGCTTAAGAATAAGCTTAAAAAATCAGCGGAAGAACGAATCGAATTGCATGTCGAATTTTTGCAGCGACTTCTGGGCATTCTGCATCTTCTTGCGGAACTCCGGACCGCGCCGCAGCGCCAGGCCCACCGCCAGGATGTCGATCACCACCAGGTGCGCCAGGCGCGCTGAAATCGGCGTGTACGGGTCAATGTTGAAACTGAGGTCGATCGGCACCAGCACGGTGGCCAGTTCCGCCAGCGGCGTGCCGCTCGGCCCCAGCACGATGATGTCGGCGCCGCCCTTGCGCGCGAGTTGGACACTGCGCAGCAGCGCCGCATTGCCGCCGCGCTGCGAGATCGCCACGACGGCGTCGCCGGGTTTGAGCAGCGAGGCTGCAATGCTGTGGATGTGCGGATCGGAGTAGGCCACGGTCGGTACGCCCGAACGGAAGAATTTGTGTTGCGCGTCGTTGGCCACGATGCCCGAGGTGCCCTGGCCGTAGAACTCGATCTTGCTGGCGCGCGCCAACACGTCCAGCGCCAGCTGGATGGCATCCGGATTGAGGTGGTTGCGCAGGTCCAGCAGCGTGTTGATCGAGCGGCTGCAGATCTTGTTGACCAGATCCACCGCGAGGTCGTCCTGGGCCAGCGATTCGTCCGCGCCGGGCAAGGCCAGCGCCAGGCTTTGCGCCAGCTTCAGCTTGAAGTCGTGCCACCCTTCATAGCCGATGGCACGGCAGAAGCGGATTACGGTCGGCTCCGACACCTCGGCGTTCTTCGCCAGCGCGGTCAGGTTTTCCTGCAGCGCCAGTTGCGGATTGGCGAGGATCGCGGCCGCTACCTTCTTCTCCGATTTGGAGAGCGAGTTGATGTGCGTGCGGATGGAGTCGAGTAGCATGGACTTTGTCGGGCCTCTGGTATGGAATTACGCGAGACGCTGTCGTCGTCCCGCCAAGGTGCTTGAACGTCGGATGAAAACTTAAACTTCCGGTAGCGCCTCTTCACGCCACTGCAGGCCGTCGCGACCGATCAGCGCGCTGGCTGCCGCCGGACCCCAGGTGCCGGCGCTGTACGGAATCGGATCGCTTTCTTCCTGGTCCCAGTGTTCCAGGATCGGCTCGACCCATTCCCATGCCGCCTCCAATTCGTCGCTGCGCATGAACAGCGTGAGCTGGCCGCGCAGCACGTCGAGCAGCAGGCGCTCGTAGGCTTCCATGCGCGGCGTCTTGAATTTTTCACGGAAATCCAGTTCCAGTTCCACCGGTTTCAGGCGCATGCCGTCGCCGGGCGTCTTGGCCATCAGGTTCATGTGCAGGCCTTCGTCCGGCTGCAGGCGGATCACCAGGCAATTCGGCGTGCTGCGGCTGTTCTGCGCGAAGATCGAATGCGGCACGCTCTTGAAGCGCACCACGATTTCGGCCAGGCTGTCGGCCATGCGTTTGCCGGTGCGCAGGTAGAACGGCACGCCGGCCCAGC
>Ga0308165_1002348_pt1 | contig 22986 bp, 20 predicted proteins | sample PhyWR2_FD_201032 | JGI IMG/M metagenome (GOLD analysis project Ga0308165, IMG submission 201032) | Phyllosphere microbial communities from UC Gill Tract Community Farm, Albany, California, United States - DLSLW.R2 | ecosystem: Host-associated > Plants > Phyllosphere > Unclassified | place: USA... | reverse complement strand
AATCAACACGCTTGAAGATGTGTTTGCTGATCCGCAATTCATCGCGCGACAGATGAGAATCGATCCCGATGGTGTGCCGGGCTTGCGTACGCCAATCCGATTCTCGGATGCTGAACTGAAATTGGATAGACGATCACCCAATCTTGGTGAGCATAGCAGTGATATTTAACAAAAACCCCGCTCTTTACTTGAACGCGCATCTTATCTGAAAACCGTTTCACACTTTTCAGGATGCGCATTGAGCGGGGTTTTTAGTAGGTCAGTCGTCGGTGGCGACCATCACATCTGACGCTTTGACGACGGCATAGGCGGTTTTACCGACCTTGAGATCAAGCTCATCAACGGCTTCATTGGTGATGGATGAGGTGACAACGACACCATTTCCGATATCAATGCGGATATGCGCGGTGGTTGCGCCCTTGGTGACATCGACGATTGTGCCTTTGAGGCGATTGCGTGCGCTGATTTTCATGGTGTCTTCCCGTTATTGATTGGCGTTTGCATGATGCAATAAAGCATTTTAGCGACTGGGATAACATCCCAAATTCGAGAAGCTATTCACAGTTAGCGCGCAAAAAATCAGATTGTTTTCAGGGAAGAGAATGGTGCGGTCGAGAAGACTCGAACTTCCACGGGTTGCCCCACAGCGACCTCAACGCTGCGCGTCTACCAATTCCGCCACGACCGCACTGTGTGGTAGAAGCTGAACACTGTCAGCGAGACGGCATTTAGCAAATCAATTTGGACTGCACAAGACCATTTTTTGACTTGAGCACAAATGTTTCACAATAGTCTTAAATACATGATTTTAAAATGCAAAAAAGCTTCGCATCGTCTGGAGTAAACCAGATAGCAAAGCTTTAACACGAACATATAAATTATTTTTGAGAGAATGGTGCGGTCGAGAAGACTCGAACTTCCACGGGTTGCCCCACAGCGACCTCAACGCTGCGCGTCTACCAATTCCGCCACGACCGCACTGTGTGGTAGAAGCTGAACAATGTCAGCGAGGAGCCATCTACCAAATCGATCCGACAGGCACAAGCCTATTCTTTAGCTAGTTTCAATCTTTTTTGAAATATCGGTGAAATATCGAATTATTAAGCACTTATGCTCTGGAGACGCCTGATGTCTTCCAGTCGCTTCACCGTTTCGGCATAGCCAATGTCGATTGCTTCGGAGGCACGATGAAAGTCTGCCAGACCGATTTGCCCAACGGTTGGCATAAGCGATACATCAGGCGGATCGCCAGCCATACGAGCGCGTGAAATGCGGTCCTGAATGATGTTGAAGGCTTCCATCATCACCCCGGTAATACCAAGGCGACCTTCTTTTCCACTATCAAATATTTCGCTCAATGTGTCGGGATGTGATTGCGCGTGTTTGATCACAGCAGCGCGTCCAAACTGATCATAATGCAGGTTCACCGCCAGCACCAATCGCTGCTCGTAAGCCCGACAGACAGAGACGGGCACAGGATTGACGAGTGTTCCATCAACGAGAACGCGCTCTTGCCAGCGAACCGGCTCGAATATGCCGGGCAGGGCATAGGACGCACGCATGGCCTCAACCAGAGGACCAGTAGACAGCCAGATTTCATGACCTGTGCGCAGTTCGGTGCAGACGGCCACAAAAGGCCGGTCAAGGTCCTCGAGACGCAGACCATCGAGATGTTCGCGCATACGGCTATCAAGCTTCATGCCGCCAAAAAGACCGCTGCCGCGCAAGGTTATGTCTAAAAGATTGAACATGCGCCGCCGCGTCAGGCTGCGCGCGAACTCTTCCAACTGATCGAGTTTACCTGCGAGATAGCAGCCGCCGACCAAAGCGCCGATTGATGTGCCGGCGATCATCTCAATTTCAATGCCGGCTTCATCAAGAGCGCGAAGTACTCCGATATGCGCCCAGCCACGCGCTGCGCCGCCACCCAGTGCCAGTGCGATTCGTCTTGGCTCAGGTCGGGCTTGAGGCCGGCCAGTCTCAGCACCTTCGAGGTTCAAAGGCTGTGAACTGGCTGCTTTACGCTTTTGACCCCAAGGGAACATATCGATCAACACCTCTTGTTTCGGTGAGTTTATCAAAACACTCTAGCGAAACAATAAATGTTAAAAGTAACAGTATGAAAAAATTGGGGCGCATCCCGAAAAGTACGAAGCGGTTTGCTGGATGCGCTCTAATGGTTGTGGTCGCAGGTGTCTTCAATCGAAAGGCTAACCTGACCGTTATCGGACTGAACTTGCCGATAAAAGCACGAGCGGCGTCCTGTATGGCAGGTTGGGCCATCGCCAGCAACGCGGACCTTCAGCCAAAGTGCGTCCTGATCGCAATCAGTACGCAGTTCTATCACGCTTTGCAGATTGCCAGAGGTTTCCCCCTTTTTCCAAAGCTTGGATCGCGAGCGGGACCAGTAATGCGCAATGCCGGTTTCAAGCGTCAGACGCAACGCTTCATCGTTCATATGCGCAACCATCAGCAACTCGCCATCCTGCGCATCGGTGACGACAGCAGTGATAAGGCCGGAAGCGTCGAAACGCGGCATGAAAGCCGCGCCTTCTTCAATCACCTTCTTGTCGGAAGGCTGTGCTGGAAAACTGCTCATTTTTGTGCCTGATAATATACTTACTTACGAATAAGAGACATGAAGCGAACCTGTTCGTTCACGTCTGTCTTATAATCGCCGGTAAAGGTCGTGGTGATTGTGCTTGCACCCTGCTTGCGGATGCCGCGCATGGCCATGCACATATGTTCAGCGTCAATCAACACCGCAACGCCGCGTGGTTTCAAAATGCGCTGAATGCTGTCAGCGATCTGTGCGGTAATGCTTTCCTGCGTTTGCAAGCGACGCGCAAAAATATCAACCACACGCGCAATTTTCGACAGACCAAGCACCTTGCCGTCCGGCAGATAAGCGACATGCGCCTTGCCGATGATCGGCACCATATGGTGTTCACAATGCGAGAAGAAGGAAATATCCTTTACCAGCACCATGTCGTCATAGCCGGACACTTCTTCAAAAGTGGTGCCGAGCACATCTTCAGGGCTTTCGGCATAGCCCCCGAAAAGCTCACTATAAGATTTTGCAACACGCTTTGGCGTATCGAGCAGACCTTCGCGATCAGGATTGTCTCCCGCCCACAAAAGAAGGGTGCGTACTGCGGCTTCTGCTTCAGCCTGCGTTGGCTTCTGCACTTGTGCAGGAGCAATAGATTCGTCACGGATTTTTTTGATGTGCGCGTCCATCGTTATTCTCCAGTAGCCTCCTTCAAAGAGGAGACGAGTTAAACGGACAATACAACGGTGCGCCCGGCGATTGTGCTTGTGAGCGTGCGGTGTATTGATCCAACAGCACTGAGCTGCCGGACAGTTATTCCTGCGACTTCATAACCATGTGATAATCTGACCATGGCGTCGTCGCGGCTTGCCTATTATATAGACATCAAAATGCAACTTCAAACCGTAACCGGGCGACAATTTTACGTTTTTATCCGGCAAGGCAGAAGGTTCGTCTCAATGATCGACGATGTTTATAATAAACGTATCCTTGAATTTGCAGGGAATATCGAAAAGCTTGGCCGTATTGCTGACCCGGATGCGGTCGCGACCGTTCACTCAAAATTGTGCGGTTCCACCCTCACGGTCTATCTCAAGATGCATGATGGCGTAGTGACGGACTTTGCGCATGAAGTAAAAGCCTGCGCATTGGGGCAGGCATCATCGTCAGTTATGGCGCGGAATATCATCGGCTGTTCATCCTCAGAACTGCGGGCGGTGCGCGATTCGATGTATGCAATGTTGAAGGAAAACGGTCCTGCGCCAGAAGGGCGTTTTGAGGATTTGAAATATTTCGAGCCGGTTCGCGAATATAAAGCCCGTCATGCTTCAACGCTTCTAACCTTTGATGCGGTCGTCGAGTGCATTCGCCAGATCGAAGAGAAGGTGCAAGCTGCGTGATGTGTGGTTGCGGGAAAGATCACGCGGGTAATGCCGAGGCACTCAAAAAGCGTCAGACCCGCAACTTCAGCGATCCGTGGCGCAAAACGCCGGGCAGGGTGCTGGGTACAAGTTTGATACGATTATATCAGCTCACACTTTCCTCTTTCATCGGCAATTCGTGCCGCCATATGCCAACCTGTTCCGAATATACCTACGAATCTGTGGCCCGCTATGGCTTGTGGAACGGCAGCTGGATGGGGCTTTTTAGGATCATGCGTTGTGGCCCGATGGGCACACACGGCTTTGATCCTGTGCCGAGAGAATTAGTCCCTTATTTGAAGTGGTATTTGCCGTGGCGCTATTGGCGCGTTTCGTCACCGAAAAATTAAATTCTTTTATAAAAAACTGTTGATCAATTCAGCGTTGATTAGAATTCGTTAATGATAAATCTGTTTTATCAGGAAACGCAAATCAGTTTGAGCCAACGTCTTTTTGACGCCGCATTTCAGCTGCATTTGCATCGTGTTTTTTAGTCTTGCGAGCAATCATGAATAAATCGTCGTTCCGCATCTCCCAGCTTATTGCCGGTGTTGCGCTTGGTGCCAGTGTTCTCTGTGCAACTAGCGCGATGGCCAATGTTTCATGGGTCGTTTTTGATGCGGATACAGGCGTCGTTATGGGGCAGGATGGAGCGACTGAGCAACACGCTCCGGCGTCGCTAGCCAAAATGATGACACTCTATCTGGCGTTTGAAGCATTGAAAACAGGTCGCATCCATTGGGATGATGAAATGCCGGTGACAAAAAATGCGTCTGCAAAAGTTCGCATGAAGCTTTATTTGAAACCCGACACGACGATTTCTGTTCGTGATGCGGTTAATGGTATGATCGTCGTATCGGCCAATGATGCAGCGACAGTTATGGGCGAGTATCTTGGCGGTTCAGAAGCAGGTTTTGGCCGCCTGATGACGCAGAAAGCTCGAAACCTTGGCATGAAGAGCACCTATTTCGTCAATCCATCGGGTTTGACAGGACATTTGCCGCAGCTGACCACTGCACGCGATATGGCAGTGCTTGGAATGTCTCTTCGCCGTGATTTTCCGCAGGAATATGCGTTATTTTCGCAGCGTTCCTTTGAATATAAAGGTCGTCCATTTAACGGCCATAATAATCTGATGTATCGCTATCAGGGCGTTGACGGTATTAAGACCGGATACACTGACGTCTCGGGCTATAATCTGGTTTCATCCGCAATCATTAACAACAAGCATCTTGTTGGTGTCGTTCTCGGCGCTGGCTCGTCACGTGAACGCGATGATCGCATGTCCAAGCTTCTGACACGCTTTGGCACAGAAGGTGCCGGGTTCGCAGGACGTGAACTGACCGCCTTTGCAGCACCTATTGAAAATGCTCTGCCAATCGTCACGCAAATTAAAACGCCTGAGCCAAAAGATGATGCCGTTTCGGATATGATCGATGATTCCAAGATCGAGCAGGGTGATGGTGGTTTTCTGGTCAATCCTGCAGCGTCACCGTGGCGTGTTCAGGTCGGTACGACGCCATCGCGCAAAGGTGCGGACGAGTTGCAGGCGAAATATTTGCCAGTCGTAGACCGGTTGGTACCGGGCACCAAAGCTGAGATTTCAACCGCGCCGCGTGGTCGCAAGCTTTATCGCGTCCGCTTTACAGGCTTTAAAGACTCGGATGCAGCACAAAAGACCTGTAGCCAGCTTAAATTACAGGGCGTGCCGTGCTTGGCTATTCGCAACTGATTTCAATGAGATTTTAAGACGTCTTGAAAGCACCGTGATGCAGTTTGCCACGGTGCTTTTACTTTACGGGCGGCTGAAAAAAGATTAATAGCGGGCCTTCATTTCCTGTTGTGTAAGCAACATATAGATGGTTCTGCCAATTCAAAGCAGGATCGTTTCATGACTAACCACCCGCAATCGTTGGCGGGACTGGATAAGGATAATACGATGTCGAATGTTTCTATGCAGTTTCCTGATGGATCGGTGCGCGAATATGATGCCGCAACAACCGGTTTTGAGTTAGCTGAATCAATCTCCAAATCACTTGCGAAAAAAGCCGTGGCTTATGCCGTAGATGGCACCGTGCGCGATCTGTCTGATCCGCTTGGCGCTTCCGGTGCAATTGAAATTCTGACCCGTGAAGACCCGCGTGCGCTAGAACTGATCCGTCACGATACGGCACACGTGCTTGCCGAAGCCGTGCAGGAGCTTTTCCCGGGCACACAGGTTACGATTGGTCCGGTCATCGAGAATGGTTTTTATTACGACTTTGCGCGTAATGAACCTTTCACGCCTGATGATCTGCCAGTGATCGAAAAGAAAATGCGCGAAATCATTCAGCGCAACAAGCCATTCACCAAGCAGATCTGGTCGCGTGAAAAGGCCAAGCAGGTTTTTGCCGATAAGGGCGAGAGCTATAAGGTCGAGCTCGTTGATGCGATCGCTGACGGACAGGATCTCAAGATCTACAATCAGGGCGAATGGTTTGATCTTTGCCGTGGCCCGCATATGGCCTCCATAGGTCAGATCGGCAATTCATTCAAGCTGATGAAGGTTGCTGGCGCTTACTGGCGCGGTGATTCAAACAATCCAATGCTGACCCGCATTTACGGAACAGCATTTGCCAATGATGCTGATCTCAACGCTTATCTTCATATGCTTGAAGAAGCCGAAAAGCGCGATCACCGCCGCCTTGGTCGCGAAATGGACCTGTTCCATTTTCAGGAAGAAGGTCCGGGCGTTGTGTTTTGGCACGCCAAAGGCTGGCGCATGTTCCAGACGCTTGTGGCCTATATGCGTCGTCGGCTCGATAGCCACGGCTATCAGGAAGTCAATGCGCCACAGGTGCTGGACAAGTCGCTTTGGGAAACTTCCGGTCACTGGGGCTGGTATCGTGACAACATGTTCAAGGTTACGGTTGCCGGTGATGATACCGACGATGACCGCGTGTTTGCTCTGAAGCCAATGAACTGCCCGGGTCACGTTCAGATATTTAAGCATGGTCTTAAGTCTTACCGCGATCTGCCTATAAAGCTTGCAGAATTTGGCAATGTGCATCGCTACGAACCATCAGGTGCTTTGCATGGTCTGATGCGTGTTCGCGGCTTCACACAGGACGACGCGCATGTGTTCTGCACCGAAGAACAGATGGCTGCCGAATGCCTGCGTATCAATGATCTCATTTTGTCGGTCTATAAGGACTTCGGCTTCAAGGGGATCACGATCAAGCTTTCGACACGCCCCGAAAAACGTGTGGGTTCGGACGAATTGTGGGATCGCGCTGAAAGCGTGATGATGACGGTTCTGGAACAAATCGCGGAACAGTCAGACGATATCAAGACTGGCATTTTGCCGGGCGAAGGTGCCTTCTACGGTCCGAAGTTTGAATATACGCTGAAAGACGCTATCGGCCGTGAATGGCAGTGCGGAACGACACAGGTTGACTTTAACCTGCCAGAACGTTTTGGCGCATTCTATATCGACAGCAATTCGGAAAAGACGCAGCCGGTAATGATCCATCGCGCGATCTGCGGTTCGATGGAACGTTTCCTCGGCATCTTGATCGAAAACTTTGCCGGTCATATGCCTCTTTGGTTCGCACCAATTCAGGTTGTTGTTGCGACCATTACGTCTGAAGCTGACGGTTATGCTGCAGAAGTTGCAGCTAAGCTTAAGGCTGCGGGCTTGCAGGTTGTGACTGACGTTCGCAACGAGAAGATCAACTACAAGGTCCGCGAACATTCAGTTCAAAAGGTTCCGGTCATTCTCGTTTGCGGGATGCGTGAAGCGGAAGAAAAGACAGTCAATATGCGCCGTCTGGGTTCACGCGATCAGGAATCGATGACGCTGGATGAGGCGATTGCCCGTTTAACGGAAGAAGCAACGCCGCCAGATTTGCTGCGTCTGCGTAAGGCATAAAACAAAAAGCAGTGGTGTTATTTAGATTAACACCACTGCTTTTTTATTAGATGATTTAGTGTCTAAATATTCAAATTAAATATCAGCTGATTGCACATCCACATAAGGCTCAGAACGGCTGCTGTTATTTTCGCAGATTAGAAGCCTGTGGTATCTGCATAGTGCATTGATTTTTTGCCAACCCATCCTTGGATTGTACCAACCAATCCACCTAACGCAGTTGCTGATGAAACCAGTCCTTGACCGCCTCTAAGCGGGATAGAGAGGCTAGCTGCGATAAATTTCACTGCGCGCCCTGTGATCTTAACTGGTAACTTCCGCATTGTTTTCTCGGGGTTTTCTCTATACCGCGCACCAAATTCCGTGATGTTATGATCACGATTGCGGCGATAATGATAGCTCAGCGTCAATCGAGACGAGGGCACTGTTTCATAGACAATAGCATCGCAAGCCCAGCCTGTTTTGGCGCCGAGTGATTTTGCCTTTGCCCATAGGTTCCAGTCTTCACCACCTGTTAGTCCAAAATGGGAATCAAAGCGCAAACCGGTGGTGCGAAAGAATTCGAGTCTACCCATCCAACTGCCCGTGGCTACCTTAATAGAATCGCTACGTCCGGCCTTGCATTTTAATCGGCACTTACGCTCTGATTTATAGCCACTACGCTCAATCCCAGACCAAACAAGCTTTTGCAGGAGTGTCAGATTTTGGTCAAAAGGCTTTGGTCTTACTGGTGAACCAACAATATCAAGATCAAGACGATCCCGTTCAGCTAACAGATTGATCAACCAGTCCGGCTCGACGAATTCATCATCATCAACATAAACCAGAAAATCAAAACCATGCTCAATTGAATGGCTCAGCCCACGATTACGTGCTGCTGATATTCCTAATACTTCTTCGACAACATATTCGATATTGTCGTTTGGCATATTTGAACGGAACTGACCGATAGTTGTTTCAAGTGTTGGAGAAGCGTTATTCTCTACAACTAAAAATGAAACATCAGCATTATTGGGTTTTTTAATCGCCGCAAGCGACGAGAACAACATGCAGAGCATGTTCGGTCTGTTGCGCGTAGCAACTGAAATGCAGATTCGCCGTTGAGACATGATAGATTGCGCCCAGAAATATATCTAATATATTATGCAAGCTTAATATTTAATAATTATGAAGATAATAGTTGTGATGCATGATTAAATGCAACCTATATTACATCTATAAAACAAATTTTCTTTTTTAAACCGGGATTTGTCTTTTGTGCTGTGCACCAAAAAAATAGTGGTGCCCCCAGAGAGACTCGAACTCCCGACCCCCTGATTACAAATCAGGTGCTCTACCAACTGAGCTATAAGGGCAGCACAGGCGTGGAATTAGCATAATTTTCAGCTGTGTAAAGCGAAAATTCACATAAAAGGGCAATGGTAAGCAAGTTTTGCATATGATAGCCATTTTGCCTGTGGAAATTGCACCGGCTGGCGCATTGGAATGGAATAATATGGACGATAAATCCCTGGCGATTCACTTCCTTTCTTCTGGAACAGAGGAATCACTCGCAGCTCAGAAGGAGTTGGTGAAGCGTTATGGTCATGTGGCTGCTGAAGATGCAGATGTCGTCGTATCGCTCGGCGGTGATGGCACGATGTTGCAAGCACTTCGCGATTTTATGAACAGTGGCATCCCCGTCTATGGAATGAACCGTGGGTCGGTCGGCTTCCTTATGAATGAGTTTAGTCTTGATGATTTGCCCGCGAGAATTCGTGCCGCTCAGAAAGAAGTGATCCGTCCGCTTGAAATGATTGCTGAAACAGAACACATGGCCCCTTTCAAGGCGCTTGCGATCAATGAAGTTTCGCTTTTTAGGCAATCCTATCAAGCCGCAAAGGTTCGTATAACCATTGATGGCAAAGTACGGCTTGAAGAGCTGGTCTGTGATGGTTTGATGGTGGCAACGCCCGCAGGTTCAACTGCCTATAATCTCTCAGCTCAAGGGCCAATTTTGCCGTTGGAAGCGCCTTTGCTGGCGTTGACCCCGGTTAGCCCGTTTCGGCCAAGGCGGTGGGGTGGGGCGCTTTTGCCAAAGCATGTGACTGTGCGCATGGATCTGCTGGAAATTGAGAAGCGTCCAGTGAATGCAGTTGCAGACAACAATGAAGTGAAATCTGTCCGGGCCGTGACTGTACGTGAGGCGGTCGATAGTCAGGTTGCCATCTTGTTTGATCAAAATCATTCTTGGGATGAACGAATTTTGACAGAACAATTCAGACATTAGTTGGCTTTGCTTTTAGTAAAGCCTTACGTAAGACAGATGTGAAAGATAATAAAATACAAATAAATAGGCGTTTTTATATACCGCAACCGTATTTTAGTTGACTTTTGTTCCATGTAGACGTAGGCGATGCTGCAAGAAAACGCTTTTTGCGTTGCAGACGCCTTTTCTGCCTTGGTTCCTGCGCCTGATGACGTGGCGGCAATGACAGGATGGGTGGAATTCATTTCCAAACAGAGAGCTGCGCCTCCATTGACAACATTTGCCGAACTCGGTCTTTCCCCGAAAGTGCTCGCCGCCGTTGAAGCTGCGGGATATGCCTCGCCTACACCTATTCAGGCTGGAGCTATTCCTCCTGCGCTTGAGCGCAAGGATGTGCTTGGTATAGCACAGACGGGTACGGGGAAGACTGCATCTTTCGTTTTGCCGATGCTGCATCTTCTGGAAAAGGGCCGTGCACGTGCTCGCATGCCGCGCACGCTTATTCTTGAACCAACGCGCGAACTCGCAGCGCAGGTGGAAGAAAATTTTGTAAAATACGGCGTTAATCATAAGGTCAACGTGGCGCTTTTGATTGGCGGCGTTTCTTTTGACGAACAGGAACGTAAGCTGGAGCGCGGCGCAGATGTGTTGATCGCGACGCCTGGCCGACTTCTGGACCATTTCGAACGTGGTAAACTGCTTCTGACTGGCGTTGAAATTCTGGTTATCGATGAAGCTGATCGCATGCTTGATATGGGCTTCATTCCTGACATTGAGCGCATCTGCAAGATGATACCGTTTACGCGTCAGACATTGTTCTTCTCGGCAACAATGCCGCCGGAAATTACCAAGCTGACCGAACAGTTCCTGCATTCGCCAACGCGGATTGAAGTAGCTAAGGCTTCTTCAACAGCAAAGACTGTCACGCAGCGTCTGGTTAAATCGGGCCGTAAGGATTGGGACAAGCGCGCAGCTTTGCGTGATTTGATCCGTTCTGAAGGTGATGCGATTAAGAATGCGATTATCTTCTGCAATCGTAAGAAAGACGTATCGGAGCTGTTCCGCTCACTGGTCCGTCACGAGTTTGATGCCGGTGCTTTGCACGGCGACATGGACCAGCGTGCGCGCATGACCATGTTGGCGAACTTTAAGGAAGGCAAGCTGCGCCTTCTCGTTGCATCTGACGTTGCGGCACGCGGTCTCGATATCCCTGATGTGAGCCACGTCTTCAATTACGACATTCCGATTCATGCTGAAGATTATGTGCATCGCATTGGCCGTACTGGTCGTGCAGGCCGTTCGGGTCAGGCATTTACTTTGGTTACGACCGGCGACGCAAAATATCTTTCGGCAGTCGAATCTTTGATTAATGAAAAGATTGAATGGCATGACGGCGATCTTTCAACCTTGCCAGCAGATGACGAATCTGACGATACGTCGCGCAAGGGCAGAAATGCCCGAGGCAAAGGCAAAGATGCCAAGGGTAAATCGAAAGATAAACAGAAGGTCGAGGCACCTGTGATCGTTCAGGCCGATGAACCGCAGCCAATCATTCACGAAATTAAAGAGCGTCGTGACCCGATCCGCACATCAAACGATGAGCGTCGTAATAAGCCACAGCACGATCATCACAAGCGTCGTCGTGATCGCGATGATGATGATGGTCCGGCACCAGTTGGCTTTGGTAGCGAAATTCCAGCATTCATGCTGATCCCAACAGGGGTTCTGGCATAAGAAAAGAAAACCCGACCTGATCATTCAGGTCGGGTTTTTACTTTTGAGGCGTAGAGCGGACACTAGCTGCGAATGCCAGCTTTGCCCAGTCTGTCATGATGTCAGGATCATCAAAAGCGTCATCCGGCACACTCCAATAAGGCATGGCAACCGGCTTTCCACTTTTTTTACTGGCATAAGCCCATTGCCGCGACCCGGCATCAATGAAAGCGGGCGCGCTTTGAGTATCAGCTTTCAAAAGCAACTCATCTCCAACGACGAGCGCTATAATAAGGCCCTGATGATAAATGCCTTTGCCGCCGAACATGCGGCGAATGCTGATCGCACCTAAGCCCGCAAATAATTCTCGTAGGGTCTCGTCATCCATTGCTGAAAGCCAATTGGTTAAGCAGCACCCTGCATCTGGCGAAGGCTTTCTGGTGAAGCAGGAGTGAGTTCAACCGATTCACCACAGCCACAAGCAGACGTCTGATTGGGATTATTGAAAACAAAACCAGTGCGTAGCGTTGTGACTTCAAAGTCCATTTGTGTGCCAAGCAAAAACAGAACGGCTTCCGGCGCGATATAGACCTTCGCACTGTTTTTTTCGACGCAATCGTCGCCAGCCTTTGGCTCTGTGGCGAGATCAATCGTATATTCCATACCCGCACAGCCGCCTTTTTTTACGCCAACGCGAATGCCGAGCGCACCTTCTCTGGATGCCATGATTTCACTCACCCGCGCTGCGGCTGCATCGGTAAGCGTCAAGACTGAGAAACGGCCCATTTTCATCTCTTCCGGTGTTCTGCTGGTCAGAGACTGAAGAATCATTCAGTCTGCTCAAAGCAATCGCTTTTTCGCGAGATTGCCACGTTTTTACTATAGTTAGTGTTGTAACATCATTACTGCAAGACACCAAATCGAGAGCGCATCCAAAGCCGCTGTGCAGATTTCTGGGTCGCGCAAAAAAGAATTGCTTGAAGAGGAGATGCGAATGTCGATTGAGCGCATGAAGCCTTTGATACTTGCAGGTGTTGCTGGTTTATTCAGTACAATGGTCCTGATGTCTGCCGCCGGTGCGCAAGACGCTCCGAAAAAGGCAGCTGCGACACAAGAAGAGACAAAGCCCGTCGAGGAAACAAAACCGTCTGAGCAGACGCAAGATGCAACTGATGGTGTGATTGTTCCTGATTATCGGGATGACCGGTCCACACCGCAGGCGCTGATTGAATCTTACTACAACGCCATTAACCGCAAGGAATATGCCCGCGCTTACGGCTATTATTCGGAAGAGGGGCGCGAGCCAGATTTCAAGACTTTTGCCAAAGGCTATGACGGCACCAAGAGTGTGAAAGTGGCTGTTCGCAAAACTGAACCCGATCCAGGGGCAGGGCAGATTTACTGGAGCTTACCGATTGCTATTGAATCAGAAGACAATGATGGGAACACTCAGGTCTATACCGGCTGCTACACTCTAAGGCTTACAAACCCTGCGATGCAGGAAGTGCCGCCCTATAAGCCAATCGAGATTATGACGGGTTCACTGACAAAATCGCCCCTCGACATCGAGAAAAGCGTCCCTGAAAGCTGCGATGCTCCATAACGCATAACATGCTTGACCTTACCACGATGGGAAGCTGTAAGGTCAGGGCAGAGTTTAGGTAAGGAGTGGTTCAATGGTTACGTTTTCAGTTCCCAAGATGAAATGCGGCGGTTGCGCTCAGAGTGTTACGAATGCTCTGCACAAGATTGATGAGGCAGCTGTTGTCGATATCAATCTCGATAAAAAAGAGGTGAAGTTTGATAGCTCAGCTTCACAGGCTGATGCACTCAATGCTTTGGCGGCGGCGGGCTATCCCGCGACTATCACGCAATAATGTGAATGGGGCGCTCCGTCTTTTGATGGCAGTTGTCTTGTAAGATATTTATTGAAAGCTTAATTGCCGGATGCGAATGCGTCCGGCATTTTTGCTTGCAAATTAAATGTGAGGGCCACGCAGAGGCGACCAAGTGTTGCAGTTGGGCTCGCAAATTCTGTGTCTGATTGACTGTAAGGTCGATTTTTGCCACATCAACGGCAAATCTCGTTTATGGTGCCTAAAATGGCAGTGAACTGCGATTGTCACGGCTTTGTCGTATGGTCATGGTTCTTGTTATCTAGGATGCCGAAAGCATAATAATCGCCTATGCGCGATATAGAAGGATGTAGGGCATGGCTATGTCAGCCGATTATCAAGATCTTCGCACAAAGATGGTCGACAATCAGATCCGCACGACGGATGTAACAGACCTGAGCGTCATTGACGCTTTTCTGGCTGTTCCACGCGAGGCTTTTGTTCCGGCAAACCGTCAGGTTCTTGCTTACATTGATGAAGATCAGTTGCTTGAAAGCGAAGGCACAGCGCCGCGCTACATCATGGAGCCATCGCCTTTTGCTAAGCTCGTGCAGCTTGCCAAGGTGAACAAGAATGATGTCGTTCTCGATATTGGTTGCGCTACAGGCTATTCTTCGGCAATCTTTTCAGAACTTGCTGGATCGGTCATTGGCTTAGAGAGTGATTCCGCATTGGCGGCTGTTGCGACTACTCGTTTGCAGGAACTTGGCCATGACAATGTTGTGATCGTATCAGGCAATCTGAATGCAGGTTATGCCTCTGAGGCACCATACGATGTAATTTTCATTGAAGGCGCAGTTGATTTTGTACCCGAAGTACTTTTCAATCAGCTTAAAGAAGGTGGCCGTCTGGTTGTCGTTGAAGGGCGTGGAAATGCCGGAGTTGCGCGACTTTACGTAAAAGAAAATGGCACGGCTTCCGGTCGTAGCGTTTTCAATACGGCAGTTCGTCCTCTGCCTGGCTTTGAGCGCATTGAGCAGTTCGAATTCTGATTTGGTGCGTGGGACAATTCTGCAACCCTACTAAAATTGTTTGTGATAGTGGCTGCGGAAAGATGGAAATAACGAAATTTACACGTTATTAAGTCCTTCCGAACTGATCGGTTCGATTAGAGATTCGTTTGTTCTTATATGAGGTATACGGTGTTCAAAGCGTGCAAAGGACTTATGGCGGCGGCAATACTCCTGTCTGGCACCGTTTTATCGGGTCAGGCTGCTTTGTCGGAAACGCTTAACGGCGCGCTCGTTAAAGCCTATAAGAACAATTCAACCTTGAACTCTTCGCGTGCAGGCGTTCGCATTGAAGACGAAAACGTTGCGATTGCAAAATCGGGCTATCGACCGCAGGTTACAGGCAATTACAATGTTGGTCGCAGTAAATCGCCAACATCAGGTTACCGCACAACTGGTACCTATGGTATCGAACTCAATCAGATGCTGTTTGATGGCTTTCAGACCAAGAACACGGTAGCTGCGGCAGAAACAACTGTTTTTGCGCAGCGTGAAAATCTTCGCAACACTGAGCAGAATACACTTTTTTCGGCTGTCCAAGCCTATATGAATGTTTACCAGTTCAGGCAAATTGCTGCTCTGCGGGAAAAAAACCTTGCTGCGATGAATGAACAGGTCCGCGCCTCGCGTGCACGTCTTGATGTCGGTGAAGGCACACGTACGGATGTTGCGCAGTCAGAAGCACAGCGTTCGACAGCAATTGCTGCTCTTAATTCAGCCCGTGCTGATGTGAAGTCAGCGGAGGCCTCTTTCGTTCAGGTGGTTGGCACACAGCCGGATAGACTTGCAGTAGCACCTGCTGCCAGAAACCTGCCAAAGTCGCCAGATACAGCTTATTCTAACGCGTTGAATATTCATCCAGGCATTCTGGCCACACAATATGCAGTTAACGCGCAGGGTTACAACGTCAAGGCTAAGGAAGGTGCTTTGTTACCGACCGTTGGCTTGACTGCAAGCGCGAGCCATCTTGACACATATGCAGGTACCAACGCTGGTGATGGCAACTCGGCATCGGTCGGTGTCGGTGTAAGCATTCCTATTTATACAGGTGGACGTTCTTCGGCTCAGGTCCGTCAGGCTAAGGAACAGCTTGGACAGGCACGCATTGAAGTTGATGTCATCCAGGATCAGGTCCGTCAGGCGATCGGCTCCGCATGGTCGCAGCTCGAATCTGCTCGTGCTTCGGTTAAGGCAAATCGTGATGGTATCTCCGCATCGCAGCTGGCTCTGGACGGCGTGATTGAAGAACGTAAAGTTGGTCAGCGTACGACGCTTGATGTGTTGAATGCACAGAATAGTCTTGTCGATATTCAGATTGCGCTTGTTCAGGCTGAAGCCGATTCCATTATTGCAAGCTACGCACTTCTTGCTGCGAGTGGCCGTATGACAGCACAGGATATGCAGCTGCAGGTCGCGCAGTATAAGCCTGAAGAGCATTACGATGCTGTTAAGGACAAGTGGTTCGGTTTGCGTACACCTGATGGTCGCTAATTGATCGACATAGAGTTTTGAAAACGGCGCCATTGGCGCCGTTTTTGTTTGATTCGTGCGTTACGCATCAATTCTTAATAAAATGATAAAGCTGTGGGTTTGGAATACACTTGCCTGTGCAGGGATTCTCAAAGGGCTGCATGTCCGATACCCTTGAGCCAATGATTCTCTGCCTGAGTGAGTTATTGGCAATAAGGGAAAGACGGACAGCTATGGCACAAACATCGAGCGCAGCACGCGAACCGTCAATGGAAGAGATACTCGCCTCCATTCGCCGGATTATTGAAGACAGCGATGTTTCACGTCATCCGATGCCCGCTGCGTCCGCTTTTCAAGCGCGTAGTGATGTAGCTAAGTTCCGGACTCCTACACATATTCAGGATGCGGCACCGAAAGCAGAAGAAAAGCCTGCTTTGAAACCTGTCGTCTTCAAGGAAGAAACAGTGTTGCGCGGAACTGTTTCCGAGCCTGCTCTTGAAGTGCCGGTTGCAGATGAGGAAACTGAAGAAGACGATGAAGATTTTTTCGTTCTGAATGCTCAGAACGATGATAATTTCAGCGAAGTTTCAGAACCTGTCGCCGAATTAGACAGTGCTCCATCGCTTGAAACGCAGATTGCCAGCGAGTTGAATATAGCGCAGACTGAGCAGGTAGCTGTCGTGCCAGCAGAGGCACCGACTATTGCGAAGGAAGAGCCTGTTAACTTGAAACCTAGCAGCACAGATCATATTTTGTCTGAGGGTACTGAGCGGAAAGTATCAGCGGCGTTTCAGGATTTGAACCACGCCGTTCAATTAGAGCCGCGCCGGTCGTTCGATGATATTGCTTCTGAGATACTTCGCCCAATGTTGCAAAACTGGCTTGATACCAATCTGCCGCCGCTTGTCGAACGGCTTGTTCGTGAAGAAATCGAACGCGTGGTGCGTGGCGAACGCTGATAGATAAGTGCCAGATTGGACCATTTGACCCGTCTGTCTCGCAGGCGGGTTTTCACTTTTAGGGTGATTTGTTGGCTGTTAGTTGCTATTCAGCCGTCAATCAATTCATTCCGTATTCAGACCGGATAGTTCCATGCTTGAAAAGACTTATGACGCCGCGGCTGTTGAGCCGAAAATCGCTGAACGCTGGGAAGAGGCTGGCGCATTTAAAGCGGGTGCAGGTGCAAAGCCTGGCGCTGATCCATTTGCCGTTGTCATTCCTCCGCCAAACGTGACCGGATCGCTGCATATGGGCCACGCGCTCAACAACACGATTCAGGACATTATGGTCCGTTTTGAGCGTATGCGCGGCAAGAATGTTCTTTGGCAACCGGGTATGGACCATGCGGGCATTGCAACGCAGATGGTTGTTGAGCGTCAGCTTGCGGAGCGTCAGGAACCAAATCGCCATGCTATGGGCCGTGAAAAGTTCATTGAGCGTATCTGGCAGTGGAAGTCGGAATCGGGTGGTCTGATCTCCAATCAGCTCCGTCGTCTTGGTGCATCATGCGACTGGTCGCGTGAGCGTTTCACCATGGATGAAGGTCTGTCGCGCGCCGTTCTGGAAGTGTTTGTTTCGCTTCACAAGCAGGGACTGATTTATCGCGATAAGCGTCTGGTAAATTGGGACCCGAAGCTGTTGACCGCAATTTCTGATATCGAAGTCGAATCCCGCGAAATTAAGGGCCATCTCTGGCATCTGCGTTATCCGCTGGAAAACGTGCCTTTCGACCCTGAAAACCCGCACACCTTTATCGTTGTCGCCACAACGCGTCCCGAAACTATGCTGGGCGATACTGGCGTCGCGGTTAATCCGAAGGATGAGCGTTATCACGCATCCATTGGCAACAATATCGTGCTGCCGCTCGTTGGCCGCCGTATTCCGATTGTTGCCGATGATTATGCTGATCCGGAAGCAGGTTCGGGTGCGGTTAAAATCACGCCTGCGCACGACTTCAACGATTTTGAAGTCGGTAAGCGCAACGATCTGCGTGTGATCAATATTCTGACGCCAGAAGCGGCGATCACGCTGAAAGAAAACGTTGATTTCCTTGAAGGTCTGGAATTAACGCACGAACTCACTGCACTCATCAAAGAGTTTGAGGGTCTGGATCGTTTTGCAGCGCGCAAGCGTTTGGTCGAAACGCTTGAAGAGCAGGGCTATCTGGAAAAGATTGAAGATCACACACATGCGGTCCCACATGGTGATCGCGGCGGCGTACCGATTGAGCCATATCTGACCGATCAGTGGTATGTGAATGCAGCAGAACTCGCAAAGCCTGCCATGGCTGCGGTTCGTGATGGTCGCACGCAAATCGTGCCGAAGAACTGGGAAAAGACCTATTTCGAGTGGATGGAAAACATTCAGCCGTGGTGTGTCTCGCGTCAGCTTTGGTGGGGGCATCAGATCCCGGCATGGTATGGCCCAGATGGCGAGTGGTTCGTTGAAAAGAGCGAAGAAGAAGCCAAGGCTGCTGCTCTTGCACATTACGGCAAAGAGGTTGCTCTGGAACGCGATAGCGACGTTCTGGATACTTGGTTCTCGTCGGGGCTTTGGCCGTTCTCGACACTTGGCTGGCCGGACAAGACACCGGAACTTGCAGCTTATTACCCAACCAGTGTTCTGGTAACGGGCTTCGATATTCTGTTCTTCTGGGTTGCCCGCATGATGATGATGGGCATGCATGTCATGGAAGAGATTCCGTTCCACACGGTTTATCTCCATGCGCTCGTGCGCGATAAGCACGGTGCGAAAATGTCGAAATCCAAGGGCAACGTTATCGATCCGCTTGAGTTGATGGATGAGTATGGCGCGGATGCTCTTCGCTTTACGCTTGCCATCATGGCGGCGCAGGGGCGCGACGTGAAACTCGATCCGGCGCGTATTGCTGGTTATCGCAATTTCGGCACCAAGCTTTGGAATGCGACACGTTTTGCGCAGATGAATGGCGTGAAGCTTGACCTGAACTTCAAGCCGGATGATGCGAAGCTTGCAGTCAATCGTTGGATTCTGACAGAACTCACCAAGGCAACCAGCGCAGTGACTGACGGAATTGCGAACTACCGTTTCAATGAATCAGCGAGTGCAGCCTATCGCTTTGTCTGGAACCAGTTCTGTGATTGGTATCTGGAGCTGCTCAAGCCGATCTTCATGGGCGAGGATGAGCTTGCGAAGGCAGAAGCACAGGCAACGGCGGCTTATTGTCTGGATGAGATCTACAAGATGCTTCATCCATTCATGCCATTCATGACCGAGGAGCTCTGGACGCTGACCGCAGGTGAGGGCACAAAGCGCGATACGGTTCTGGCTTTGGCAGAATGGCCACAGTTGTCGTTCGAAGACGAAGAATCTGCGACTGACATTAATTGGCTGGTTGATCTCGTCATGGGCATTCGCTCGGTTCGTGCGGAAATGAATGTTCCAGCCGGTGCGGTGGCTCCAATTGTCGTTCTCGAAGCTAATGCTGCAACGCTTGACCGTTTCGCTCGTCACGATGCTGCAATCAAGCGTCTGGCACGCGTTGAGACAATTTCGTTCGCTGAAGAAGCGCCAAAAGGCTCCGCTCAGCTCGTTCATGGTGAAGCAACAATCTGCTTGCCTCTCGGCAGCCTGATTGACCTCAAAGCCGAAGCTGCTCGCATGGCCAAGGAAGCAGGCAAGATTGCTGCTGAAATGGAAAAGATCGAGAAGAAGCTTTCGAACGAAAAGTTCGTGGCGAACGCAAAAGAAGAAGTCGTTCAGGCTGATCGTGAGCGTTTGGCCGAACTGAAAGAAGCAGCTGCCCGTGTTGCGACCGCTGAAGCACGTATTCGTGAAGCCGGGTAATATAAAAACGCTTTAATTTTTACACGAATCATAAGCATCCGCTGGTTTTATCGGCGGATGCTTTATTTATTGGAGTTGTATTCGGATCGCGTTTTTTAGACTTTTGCGCTCATCGAACCAGCGTTTCGATTGTTTTTTCGCGTTGTTGCGCTTTGGCAACAAGGCGATAAATAGGCCGAAAAACGGCGAAAAACGGCCTATATTTTGTGAAGTCAGCTTAGAAGTTTAGAAGTTTTAGAAATTGTACCTATCATTTTGGGATTTTCGTCATATCCATGTTTCGCTACCCAATCACACATAAATTTAAGCATCTTGCAGGTTGAAACATTCCTGATTTACGTTTGCGTCAACGTAAAAATAATGGGTTCACTACATTTTTGTTTGGGAGGACATTTTATGAAGGTTAAGAGCCTGAAAGTCGCCGGTATCGCCACTGCTTTGCTAGGGAGCGCAGTTGGCGCACATGCAGGCGGCTTCGAACGTAGTTCGCAGGATTTTGATATTCTATTTGAGCAGGGTACTGTCATTGATACGACAGGTACTTTTGTATCGCCACAGCGTAAGCTGAAGAATATTCGCGGTCCGATTGGAAATGCGACTGGTGGTATTAATCCAATTACGTTGCAGCCCTACGCTACTGAGGTGGATGAGGCGAAAAGCTATTGGGTGCCCAAATTCTCCGCCAAAGTCGATCTTACGGATGATCTCGCTTGTTCTGCTCAGTATCGTCAGCCTTGGGGCATTGAAACCAACGTTGGTACTGACAACATCCGCATGTTCACTGCTATCGAGCAGAAAATATCGTCAAATGATTACGGTTTGAATTGTTCATACCGTTTTTCCGCAGGTGAAAAAGGCTTCTTTCGTGTTCTTGGTGGCGTAAGCTATCAGGAGCTGAAGGGTGAACAGACGCGTATGATACCTCCTGGTTCTGCGTTTGGTGGTTCATTTCGCGTTGCTTCGCTTGATGTGGAAGACAAAGCGGTCGGCTGGCGTCTCGGCGCAGCATATGAGCTTCCTGAATATGCAATCCGCGCAAGTTTAGTGTATCAGTCGGAAGTTAAGTACAATCTCGAAGGTACGATTGATAATCTTGCACTGAATATGATTAGCGGCAATGCGATCCCCATCAGTGTTGCAAGCGATGTAGCTACACCACAATCTGTTGAATTCAAGTTCCAGACGGGCATCGCTCCGGATTGGCTGGCCTTTGGTTCGGTAAAGTGGACTGATTGGTCCAGCATTGAAAAGGTTGCGTTTAACTCATCATCGGACCTCACACTTGCGCCTGGCGTAGTTATTCCTAAGGGTACAAATATAACAAATTTGAACCTTTACTATCAGGATGGCTGGACTGTCAGTGGTGGTGTGGGACACAAGTTTAATGATCAGTGGTCGGCGGCAGCAACAGTTACTTGGGATCGTGGGACGACAACTGGCCTGACTTCGCAGACAGATATCTGGCTGTTCGGTCTCGGCACGAACTATAAGGCTACGGATAACTTTGAAGTGCGCCTTGCAGGTGCTGCGGGTTGGCTTACATCCGGTGAGATGGATGATACTGTAATCAACGGTACGCCAAATGCTACTGGTTCGATGGGCGAGTTTGGCAACGACTTCGTTGGAGCTTTGTCGCTTACTGCTAAAGTTAAGTTCTGATTCTCGAATAGATACAAAAAAAGCCCGGCATTGCCGGGCTTTTTTATTGCTATTTCATTCTATTAGGCTGGACGGATCAGCACGTGGCGCTTCTTGCCAAGCGAAACCTTGATAACACCTTGCTCGTTAAGCGCTGATGCATTGATCGACAAGCGTGGGTCGGTCACGATTTCGTCGTTGATGCGAACTGCGCCGCCTTCAATGTGACGACGTGCTTCACCATTGGTGGCGCAAAGTTCTGCAAGCACCATCAATGCAAGCACACCGATACCATCGTTGAGCGTCGCTTTGTGCACACCAACGGTTGGAAGGTTCTCCGAAAGTTCACCGTCCTCAAACGTTTTGCGAGCGGTATCAGCGGCTTCTTCGGCCGTATCGCGGCCATGCAGAATTGCAGTGATCTCGGTTGCGAGAATTTTCTTCGCTTCGTTGATTTCTGAACCGCCGAGAGCTGCCAGCTTCGCAATCTCATCCAGTGGCAGCGTTGTGTAGAGCTTCAGGAAGCGTTCGACGTCAGCATCTTCTGTATTGCGCCAATACTGCCAGAAGTCATAGGCGCTGAGCATATCGGCGTTAAGCCAGATCGCACCACCGAGGGACTTGCCCATCTTCTGGCCTGAAGCCGTTGTGAGCAAAGGTGAGGTGAGGGCGTAGAGCTGTGGCGTACCCATACGGTGACCGAGATCGATACCGTTGATGATATTGCCCCACTGATCCGAGCCACCCATCTGCAGCCGCATATCATAGCGCTTGCTGAGTTCTACGAAATCGTAGGCCTGCAAGATCATGTAGTTGAATTCGAGGAAAGATAGCGACTGTTCACGATCGAGGCGTGTTTTCACCGAATCAAACGACAACATGCGGTTGACCGAAAAATGACGTCCAACATCGCGCAGAAATTCGAGATAATTAATATCGCGCAGCCAGTCAGCATTATTGACCATCAGCGCGTCTTTCGGACCATCGCCGAAAGTCAGGTAGTTTGCGAAGACGCGTTTGATACCTGCGATATTATCGGCAATTGTATCTTCGGTCATCAGCTTGCGTGCTTCATCCTTGAAGGATGGATCGCCAACCATGCCGGTGCCGCCGCCCATAAGCGCTACTGCGCGATGGCCAGTCTGCTGGAACCAGTGCAGCATCATGATCTGGATCAAACCGCCAGCGTGAAGGCTCGGCGCTGTCGGATCAAAGCCAATATAGGCCGTCACGGTTTCCTTGACCAACAATTCATCGAGGCCGCTTTCATCAGACATTTGATGAATAAAGCCGCGCTCGGAAAGC
>Ga0308165_1002347_pt1 | contig 22990 bp, 20 predicted proteins | sample PhyWR2_FD_201032 | JGI IMG/M metagenome (GOLD analysis project Ga0308165, IMG submission 201032) | Phyllosphere microbial communities from UC Gill Tract Community Farm, Albany, California, United States - DLSLW.R2 | ecosystem: Host-associated > Plants > Phyllosphere > Unclassified | place: USA... | reverse complement strand
GCACCAGAAGTGGTAGGTGTGGCAAAGACCAATGCTCGGGTCACCGTTAGTCAGCAAGGACGGGTACTGTATGAAACGCAGGTGGCATCTGGCCCATTCCGTATTCAGGATATTCACGATGCTGTAACGGGAGAATTGAATGTGCGCGTAGAAGAGCAAGACGGTAGCGTGCAGGCGTTCAACCTCAATACTGCCACGATCCCCTATTTGACGCGTCCCGGCTTGGTACGCTTCAGATTTGCCACGGGGAAACCTTCGGGATTACAGCATCGAATACGTGGCCCATTGTTCGGTACAGGGGAGTTTTCCTGGGGAGTCAGTAACGGTTGGTCGTTGTATGGTGGTGCGCTAATTGCGGGTGAGTATAACGCCGCTTCGCTGGGGATCGGCCGCGATCTGATGATTTTTGGCGCTTTGTCTGTGGATGCCACCCAGTCCCGTGCGAGCTTGCCATTCCAGCAAGGTACGCTCAGCGGCGGTTCGTATCGCTTGAGTTACTCAAAGAGCTTTGAGGAATATGACAGCCAGGTGGCCTTTGCCGGTTACCGTTTCTCTGAGCAGAACTTTATGAACATGGGGGAGTTTCTGGAGGCTCGGGAAACGGGTAACCGCAGCGGCGGTGGTAAAGAGATGTACACCATCAGCCTGAACAAACACTTTCGCGATTGGGAGCTGAGCTCGAATCTCAACTACAGCCACGAGACTTACTGGAACCGGCCAGCGAATGACCGCTACACCCTGACGCTGTCCCGTAATTTCGATTTCGGCCGCTGGCGTAATGTGAATCTGTCTCTGTCAGCGTACCGCAATAATTACAACCAGAGCAGTGATAACGGGGGATACATCTCGCTGTCGATGCCTTGGGGAGAACGTTCGTATGTCAGCTACAGCGGTTCGGTGGCAGACAGCGATACGACCCACCGAGTGGGGTACAGCACCCGATTGGACGAACGCAGCAACTACCAGTTAAGCGCGGGGAGTGCACGCAGCGGGGTAAACCTCAGTGGCAACTACAGCCGTGAGGGGGATTTTGCGCGTATCAGTGCCAATGCCAGCTACCAGGAAAGCCGTTACAGTGCGCTAGGTTTTTCCGCTCAAGGCGGGATGACTCTTACCAAACAAGGCGGAGCGCTGCACCGTGCGGGTGTGCCTGGGGGGACACGTATGTTGATTGACACCGCTGGTGTGGCCGGGATCCCGGTACGGGGTTATGGCAGCAATACCCAGACTAATAGATGGGGCAAGGCGGTGATTGGTGATATGAACAGCTATTACCGCAGCCAGGCGAGCATCGATCTGAATAAGATAGGTGATAACGCGGAGGCGCTTAACTCGGTGGTGCAGTTAACGCTGACTGAAGGGGCGATCGGTTACCGGCAATTTGAGGTCGTCGCAGGGGGCAAAGCAATGGCGGTGATTAAACTGGCAGACGGTAGTGAACCGCCGTTTGGTGCCTCGGTAATGAATGCCCGCCAACAGGAAACAGGCATTGTTAATGAAGGTGGCAGCGTTTACCTGAGCGGGATTAAGGCCGGTGATGTGATGACGGTACACTGGAATGGCGGAGCGCAGTGCGCGGTGACCATGCCTGAGTCACTGCCAGAAAATATGATGATAGATAGTCTGCTGTTGCCGTGCCAACGGGTGGACGCTCAGCCAGTATCTTGAAGTAATAACATTTAACCAACTAACTGATTTAAAGACCGAAATGGTCGGGAAGTAAGTAATGATAAACACTAAGTTAACCCCGCAGGTATGGCCCCGTATGGTAGGCATTCTGCGCAATAACACCCTAAGGATGGGGGTTCTTTTAGGGGCGCTGGCTGCTCAGCAGGTTCAGGCAGCGATTGCACTGGACCGTACCAGGGTGGTTTTTAATGGTAGCCAGGATTCATTGAGCTTGAATATCAGCAACCAGAATAAACAACTGCCGTATCTGGCACAGGGCTGGCTCGAAGATGAGCAGGGCAATAAAATCCAGAGTCCACTCACCGTGTTGCCGCCAGTGCAACGTATTGAACCAGGAAAGTCCAGCCAGATAAAGGTTCAAGCATTGCCTGCGGCTAAGCTGTTGCGACAAGATCGGGAATCGGTTTTCTACTTTAACCTGCGTGAAATACCGCCGAAAAGCGATAAACCCAACACGTTGCAGATTGCGCTACAGACCCGTATCAAGCTGTTCTATCGGCCGGCGGCTATTGCTATTGCTATTGATGCCAATGCTCAACCTCCTCAGGAACAGCTGACGATGAGCCGCCAGGGGGACAAGTATGTGGTGAACAACCCGACTCCTTATTTCGTCACTTTAGTCGATGTGAGCAGTAAGATAGATGGCGAAGGGGTTAAGGAATTTGAACCGATGATGGTTCCGCCGATGGGTAATTTACCGCTTACGGTGAGCGCCGCCAGCGTGGGTAATAACCCGGTACTGACCTACGTTAATGACTACGGTGGTCGCCCGCAGCTCAGTTTTAATTGCACGGGGAACTCTTGCAGGATCATAGCGCAGAAGTAAGGCCCTGAAGGGACACAGCCTAGTACGAGATTGAATGCTATACCCTGATATACCAGAGTGGTTGCTGCGCTTGAAAATAATGGATGTTGACGAGTCTCTGGGCACTGATCATTGCATTTTACGCGTACACATTCAACCTACGGCATCCCTAAGTGCAAGAGAGCCCCCGTATAGCAAAGTCCTGCATTGTCCTATTGGTAATAAAGAGAAAGTGCTATGCATATTATGATGAAAAATAGTCTGTCATGGAAAGTAATTATGCTATTAGCCTCGGGGGTATTGGTTCATGAGCATTCTTATGCTATTGGTTTGAGTGTAAAAGGAACGCTTTCTAATACTCCTTGTATCATTAAACCACAGCATCAGGATATTGTGGTTGATTTTGGCATGGTGGTTAATAAATATCTTGCATTCAATAGTCGCACTCATCCTCAGGTGTTTCGCTTGGTGCTGTCCGAATGTGATGGTTCCAAAAATAAGGTGAGTATAACATTCAAAGGGAACGAAAGTTTGAATCAAAAAAATAAAGGAATGTTGAGGTTGAAAGGTGCTCAGGGAGTATATATAAGTATAGAAAACGATAAGGGAGGGCAGTTACCTATTAACCTGCCTAGTAAGTTTTACGATCTGCCGCTTGAAGAAAATAGCATAGATTTTAAGGCGTTCGTAGTCGCTGGCGTTAATGAAAAAATTACATTAGGACAGTTTACTGGTGAAGCTGTCATGCTGCTGGATTACAGTTACTAAGCTCGAAATGTGGTTTCATGTGGTAACTCAAGAGGCGTTTTATGTCTTTTTTTAGTAAAGGCGAGAGGCTATTTATTAAGTGTGTGATTTTGTTTTTGGCGATGGGAGGATTGCTACTCCAGCGTATTAACGCTGCGGATGTGGATATCAAGGTAAGAGGAAGTATTATGCTCCCTCCTTGCGTTATTAATGAAAACAATAGTGTTGAACTTGATTTTGGTACGGTTTATATACGTGATGTAATGGCAGGAACAAGTGATTCAATAGAGAAAACCGTTGTACTTCCTGTGAGATGCCTTGGATTAAATGGGTTGAAAGTTAAGTTTTCCAACAACGCTGGTTCGGTGAGTGGTCATAAATTAGAAACGATAGGAATACCTAAAAGTGGTTTGGCTATCGCGTTTTATGATATGAATAGAAATGCTTTTAATCTTAATGCTTATGCGGATTTTAGCCGTTTCGGTTCTCTGAAGTGTTCGGGAAACAATTGTTTAGGTACGCTTGGATTTAATATGGTTTTAGAACGATACAATAATAATATAACATTAACACCTGCAGACTTCAGCGCTTCCACAACGTTAGTTCTTGAATGGCAGTAATAAAGGTGAGAGTTGTGAATAATACAAATGTATTAAGGTTTTTTATTTCAGTTTTTTTTATCTTGTCTGGGTGCAAGGCTTATGCTTTTTCTTGTATAGGGCCACAAGGTTCTATTCCGGCAACGGGAGGGGTAATGAATGTCACGATATCATCCGAGCCTCAAATAACGCCAAATGCCAACATCATTTTTGACCTTTCAACGCAAGTGTCTTGTAAAAATGATGATGTTACTGTTGAGGATTATGCTTGGGCATCAACTGGAACAGTATTCCCACAATTGCTTATAGATAAAGGATTTTCTGGTGGTATTTTATGGCATGGTGGTAACTATCCTTTTCCAATTAAGGACTACACGCCCAAATGGAAAATGCCGCATCCCAAAGGTAAGTATTATTATTTGCCATTAAAATTATATGTATCCCCAGTGGGGGCTCAGGGAGGCGTTAAGATAAATGCTGGAGAGTCTTTAGGTGTTGTTGTTATAAGGGTTTCTCAAAATCCCATCTCGATTCGCGATGAAACTTATAAATTTAATCTTTTCACGGAAAAAGATGTTTTTGTTCCGACCGGTGGGTGTGATGTAAATAATTATAATAATCTGGTGGTGCTGGATTCCAAATTTCCCTCTGAATTTTCAGGCTACTCCAAAGATGTTGGTTTAAGTCTTAAATGCGCCTCATCGAGGAAGGTAACCTATACGGTCCAAGCTGCAGGCAATTTTGATTATACCAATAAAATATTCCATAACACAACAAATAACAATTCTTCTCATGGGGTTGGTATACAGATCCTCACTGGCGCTAACGAGATTTTAGAACCTAACAAAGCTTACTTAATCGGGGAGGTTAATAACTCTTTCCAATCTTTGGGGTTAAAAGTTAAGTATGTAGCGACCGGGCAACCATTCCGACCTGGCAATGTAGAGGTAAATATGACGGTAATATTTGCATATCCATAATGATGCAATGAATGCATATATATCCGTTATTTTTCAAATGGCACCTTTGTTGGCTTAGGTTACTTGTCTCATTCATTAGGCTCATCCTTTGGGTTTCCGTTTCGCGGCATTCCAATCGGTTTTCGACCGATTGGAACTGTCTTTGCTCTAAGCAGTATGTGACCATAACCGCCACCATTACTGATACGTCAAAGTAAAATTCGCCGCGCTATTAGCCGAGCCGCCAGTAATCAATGACTGGGTTTGATAATAGCGCGCAGTGAGTTCTATATCATCCTGGCCAATATTATACTCGCCCAATGAATTATGCTGGTTTAGCGTAAGCGGTGTATCACCATATAAAATCTGAATGCCAACCCCGCTGGCAACGGGAGTAACAGAGGTATTTAAGGCTAATACGCCAGGAGCATTGCTGCTATCGGCCATTCCATCCATTTTTAACAGCACTTCTGTCAATCCATCGCACTCTATATTAATGGTGAAGGTCCGTTCAGCCACTGTGCTACCCACTCCGGAGAAATGGCTTTTATGGATGATGCCCATAGGGACCTGAATAGCCGATTGTATTACATTGCAGGATGATTTTTGTATTGTTACAGGTGTGAAATTTAAATAAGAAAACAACGGAACGCCGCTGGTGTTAATATTGGTTTGCCCCCAGATCCCGCTATTTTTTGGCTTGAGTTCACCTACGGTAATATCACCCGTTTTGATTAGCCTTAACTGAGGAGTGAGTGGTGCGTTTAACAGCGGATTAAAGTTAATGACTCTGGATACTGCAGGGTTGGCTAAATTTACACCCAGGTGTGATATGGAGACACCCACGCCAGGCAATGACGTTGGATAGACGGCGTTGCCGAGACTGGGGGACGATTGCATAGAGAAATAAAGCGTGTTGTTGCTGTTGCCGCATGTTGCTGTTGTATTACTGATCAATATCATGCTTCCAGTATAAATTTCACTATTAATGGGTAAGCCACTGGATACTGAAATTGAATTGGGTAAATTATCTATGAAATTTGCTGAACTTGCCTGGCTACCCCCAGGGTAAGTACAGGCTCCCAGAATGGGGTTGCTAAATAACAGTGCTGGGAATGTAGATAATGCTAACTTGATGTTCATATAGAACCCTTATGATTGAAATCGTTCAAAGACATTGCGTATTAATCAGGTGAATCGAGCTTTTTTGCTCTGTAATTTTATAGTCGGCTTCACATTGCTGATTTCCCCAACTTACGCGAATACGTCCGGCATTCGGCATGCCAGAGAAATAGACCCGGCTATCATTATCCATGATACCTTCGCTCTTTTTGTGAGCCGCGCTGATCAATTCTGCCTGTGCGCCAAAGGGGAGCGGGGCTCCTTGGTGGGTCAACGTCACAATGATGCGCTGGCCAACCTGAGCATTAAAATCAGCAAGCACTAACGCGCCGCGGGTCGGGATAACCGACTGGGTATTTTTTTCAATATCAAGGTTGTTCCCCATGCTGGTTGTATCCAGCGTCAGGCGGTTTTTACGGTAGGCACTTAAATAAGGTACCACGGTGTAGCCACGCCAATCTGTTGCGACCCCTGGGTTATTTTGTACGCTTACCTCGCTGGCTCCAGGGGCTCGAACCAATACCGAGGTTTCCCCCAATGGTTGAGAAAGCGTTACCCCATAAGGATGGCCAACAATGCCACCTTGTAACTGATAACTGGCCTTTTTGGCATGTGGGCTCTGGCTATAGCCTGCACCAAGATTGCCATAGCGTCCCTTATAGGTGGCGGTTGCCAGGCTGTTGGCTCCCTCACCATTATTGCTGTAACCTGTTTGCAGATTATAACTTAAGCGGTTATCTGCCAGAGCCGTGCCACCAATACCGACATTCTGAGTGGCGGGGCCACCACGGCTTGAGCTGGCTCTATAGCTGCCCCAACTGTTGGGCAGCCAGTGACTCAGGGGCATTTGCATACTAAAGGCCAGTTGCCGATCGCTATTCTGCTGCCAGGCTGACTGGGTATAATTGATGCTTAATGAATAACTGATGGCGTTATAATCAAAGTAATAACGGGTATTCAGATTCCGTTCTATGCCACTTTGGTGCCAAAAATCCTGTTGATAACCGGAGAGCGAAATAGACCCCCATTGGCCTAAAGCCTGATTGAGGTTGAGCTGCAGTTTATTACGTTTTGCGTAGCGGTTATTCTCCCATAGGCTACTCGCAGAGTTCAACCTGTTGGCTTCATTAAAATCATAAAAACCATTTGAAGAGAACTGATAGCCAGCAAACTGCAAGTAGGTACCCAGTTGGGTAATATCTTTGCCATATTGCACGCGATAAGAGAGCCCACGATGGTATTCGGTTTCATCGGGCAACTGAGTATTGGCTTGAGTAATATCAAAGGCGAGGCTGCCGAACGTATCCAATCCAAAACCAGCGCCCAGTAGTAGGGCCTGATAGGAACCGGAGAAAAGCTGGCTGGAAGATAACGTCACACCATAAGGCATGCCATAACGCTGGCCACTTTGGATAAACAGTGGTGTGCGGGTATTAGGGGAAGATGCGCGATACTTGCCGATGCTGGTCGAGTAGTTCAAATGCCCTTCACGTTGCATATTTGGCATTATGGCATAAGGCTGAACAAAATGGCGTTCTTCGCCGTTTTCTTCCGTAATGGTGACGTGGAGATTACCGCTACCGCCGGTAGGATAGAGATCGGTAATGGCAAAACTCCCTGGAGGGACATTGGCCTGGTACAGGGTATGGCCATTTTGGCGAATGGTCACTCTGGCAAAGCTGTTGGCAATACCTCTCACTACCGGAGCATAACCACGTAAGCTATCTGGCAGCATGGCTTCGTCAGAACTCAGTTGTACACCGCGAAATTGCACGCTGTTGAGCAGATCGCCAGGGGTGAAGGTTTCGCCCAGGGTTAACTGCCCTTGAATGGCATGAATATCGCGCTGTAAATAAGAGTTAATGCTGTCCCAATGATAGCCTTGGTCATTTTGTCGGCTATAGGTGCTGTAGTTGCGTGCGCGCCAGGCTCCCAGATTGGCCCCTGAACGCAGGTTAAGGAAGTAGCTGTCTTTAGGGCCAGAGCTATTCTGCTGCCAGCTATTTTCTCCAGAGAACGCATAGTTCAACATCAGGGCGGGTAATCCCTGATCCCACGAGGCCGGGTTGACATAACCCCGGGCTTCCGCCTCCATGGCGGTTTGAGGAATACTGATGTCAAGGCGTTGCTGGTTAAAGTTAAAGCTGCTATCCGCTGCGGGGATCACATCGGCGAGGTCGGTAATAATATCTTGGTCGGCCAAGTTATTCAGCTTTGGAAAAGCGGCGGTTCTCACGCCATACTGCCGCAACATACCCACGCTGATTTCCGCCTTCAGTCCTGTGGGGGTAGTGATAAAATTAACGGTTTGAGTTCCGGCCTCCTCCTTATTGATATAAATCTCTACCCGGTAGGCACCGGGGCGCTGGCTACCTTTAGTGATAAACTGTGACAGGTCGGTAACGGGGGGGGTAAGCCCACGGGTATTCAATGCATAGGGGTTGAAGTAATCCTCTTCTGCCCATGAGGCAGGGATATAGCCAAGTGAAAAGGATGATGCCAGGTAAGGGATGATGTGGCTTAGTTTTATTCGCTTATCGCGTGGCCATGTTGCCGCTGGGAGCTTCACAGTCATGATTACAGTTGAACCTTTTCCTGCGGGTAGACGCCACCAAAGTCATTGATAGCGCTCCAGATCACGTCGTTATTTTTCTTGCCTGTCGGTAGATCCCAGGCCAGTGAGCTCATGGGGGCGATCATGCCTGGTTTTTCGATATTTATTCCGCCGACGGCTAATGTGGCAAAAGAGACATAGTAGGGGGTGCTATTGTGGGCAATGAGTTTATCCTGCTGCGTTTTAAAGGTAATTTTTTTGTATGCTGAGGCCGCGTCGGCTATCAGCGTAGTGGGGCGATAAAAGAGTTTAATACGCGTGTTGATCGAGATATGCAGGCGGTTTTCGGTCGTTTTTTTAGAGGCTGGGATCGCCTTGGCATTTAGCCAATAAACCGTTTCCCTATCGTTGGGTAACGCGCCATCCACATAAACGATACGCAAGGTGTTTTCCTGTTCCGGATCAAGGCGGAATAAAGGTGGAGTAATAATAAAGGGTACCTTACTTGTCTCAGTATGCCGTTCATTCTCAATCCAGGCCTGGATAACAAAAGGGATCTTTTGCTCCGTATTGGTCACCGAGATCGAGACTTCCTTGTTGTTAGCTGGGTAAATAACCCTGGTGCCCCCCACCACCACACCAGCGTAAGCATTGCAGCTATTTGCCAGTAAGATAAATGCCCATGTGTTTTTTAGCCAAGTAGTCAAGTTGGTTCGCCTTTTTATCCACGTAACGAGAGATACACATATCTTGAAAAATGTGGCTAAATTAAAATTTAACCACAAGGTATGAAAATATTACAGGATGTCGTGGTTAATTATAAGTAATGGAGAAATCAGTGGTGGCAGTAAAAGTCCCTGCAGTAATTGAGTCTTTTGTGGCGACGATTTTGGCTATAAATTGCAATGGAATATCCCCTTGCTGTAAAGTCAGTGGTTTGGACGCATTGTTTATTTTAATCGCCGTATTATCGTTTTCATACAGCCCAATCGCAATTCCCTCCGCTGTTGAACTCTCATCCAGGCTTAAAAGATTGTGGTTATCATTATCTCGTTCACCACTAAAAGCGACGCTAAGTGTTGTGAGGCCTGATGCTGACAGGTCAGGGCAACCAGTTAACTCAATCTGGAACGACTTTGTGGCCGCTACGGCGCCAATGTTTGGCAGGGCACTCTGTGTCACGGTGCCCATTGGGATATTAAGGTTCGGTGTGGGAATATCACAAGCCGCTGCGATAACGCTGCCGCTAAAGGTAATTGTCCCATTATCAGCATAGCTGGCCGTAGAAGCGATAAAAGCCAATGCAGCGAGGGGGAGATGGAATCTCATATGTCTTATTTCCTGTTTAATTGAGGTAGTGTGAAAAGGTAGAGTCCTTGGCTTGATTTACTTAGGAGGAAATCGAAGCCTTGAGATGTTAGTGCATGATTGAAAGTATGTAAAATTTGGCATGATAAAGATAACCCTTTGTTTTTTATCTTAATTAAAAGATAATCAGTTATGTCTGGTGGTTATTTTGGTAAGGGGGTTAGTAATTATGTTTTTTGATGCGCATCATGATGATGAATGAGTTTTTAATCTGTCGGTAATGCTTCTTTACGCCAGGTGAATTTCCTGAAATTAACTTGTCTTTATATTCCTGGTTATTGATTGTTTTGTAGTTAAAGGTTAATTTCTTTATGGCGATTGAAATTAACGTCTATGTTTTGTCTTTTGCTAGTGTTATGTTGTTTTTGTTTTTTATCTTGATTACATTGAATTCAGCTTCAGAGCTTCAACAACTTTCAAAACAACAAGAATACCGATGTAATAAGAGGTTGTAACATGTTGATCGTGGCATATTTTAATAAGCATCACTTAGGTGCACTGCTGGCTACTTTGCTCGGTGTTCCGTTTGCTACCTATGGGCAGGTAGAAACATCAGGTATCCAATTAGGCATGTCCCGGGTGATTTTTAATGAGACGACTAAAAATGCTGTGGTGACATTACCGTTGGAGAACCCAGATAATAAACCTTATTTGATTCAGTCCGTGGTGCGTAATGAAACAATGCAGAAATCCAGTGCCTTTATTGTTACCCCTCCTTTGTTTCGTATTGAAGGCGGGCAGAAAGGGCAGGTTCAGATCATCAAGGGCGACACCGTATTCGCGAGCGACAGAGAAAGCCTGCATTTTCTTTGTGTTAAAGGGATCCCTTCACAAGAAAAGCGAACTGGTGTGCCGCAAAATGCTTCATCGGCGCTGATGGTGGCCATTAATACCTGCATCAAAATTCTTTACCGTCCTGCCAGCCTAGCGGAGTCCAGGGTAGAGGTTGTTGCAAATCAACTGGTTTGGGGACGCCAGGGTAATCAATTGACGGTCAAGAATACTACCCCGCTTTATCAACATTTCAGCAGCATCACGCTTGATGGTGTACCTATTGAAAATGCTGGTTATGTAGCCCCCTTTTCCTCAACCCACTATACCGTTCAAACCCATTCGCCGGGGAATAGGGTGATTTGGCGCGTGATTGATGAGTTTGGTGGAGCGGGCGCTTCGCACAGTAGCCAATTAACGCTCTAGCAGTAAATGAAAAAATCGGGTTATTTCACCTTATCTCTGGGAGGCGCGATGTTGCTTGCGATCTCGCTAACGACTTCGGCGGTTGAATTTGGCTTTGCTCCAGAAGTTTTAGGCACCAGTCTGCCTGAGGCAACCGATTTATCTGCTTTTGCCTACGAGGGGGGGCAATTGCCTGGGGTTTATCACGTTGAAGTCACGCTAAATAGCCAGTTTGTCGCACAGCAACCGCTCACCTTCTTTTTACCTGAGGCCGAAAGTGGCTTGTCTGGGTTGCAGCCCTGTTTATCCTCTGAGCAGCTCTATGTGTTTGGCGTACGTGAAGGCGCGATCCCGAGCAGTGCATTAGATAATCAAGGCTGCGTGATGTTGTCGCGCATACCTTACGCCAGCATGACCTTCCTCTTTCATCAACGGCAATTACTGTTGCTGTTGCCTGCAACGTTGCTGCGGCAAGTTTCAGCAGGTGACGTCGATCCTGTTCGCTGGGATACCGGGGTTAATGCTGCCTTGCTGGATTACCGGTTGAGCTCCACACATCAGTTTTCCCGGCAACCAGAAGCCCCTGATTATGACGCGCAGCAGGTCATTCTGTTACCGGGTATCAACCTAGGGGCCTGGCGTTATCGCAATTACAGTCAATTCCAGCGCAGCATTGAACAGCCAACGACTTATCATTCGAACTTTAATTACCTGGAGAGGCATATTGGCCGTTGGCAAAGTCGTTTAACGCTAGGAGACAGCAATACGCTGGGGGATATTTTTGCCAGCATGCCTTTTAGCGGCGTGCAACTCAGTAGCGATCTGGCGATGCTCCCTAACAGCAAACGTAGCTTCTCACCGTTGCTCTGGGGAATTGCCCGTACTCCAGCAAGAGTGACCGTGACACAGGGGGAGTCACTGTTATATAGCGGTAGTGTGACTCCAGGGCCCTTCGAGCTCAATGATATTACGCCGATTAATAATGGTGTCGATGTCGTTGTGCGTGTAGAAGAGAGCGACGGGCAAGTGCAATTGCTGACATTTCCGTTTGCCACGTTGCCAGTGTTATTACGTGAAGGTGTTGCCAATTACGGATTAACGGCGGGGCGCTACCGTTCCACCGACGCTCGGCAGCAAAGCCCTAACTTTTTCCAGTTAACTCAGGCTGCAGGCTTATCTGGTGGTGTCACGCTGTATGGTGGCGTGCAGATTGCCGGTGTTTATCAGGCGCTTTCACTGGGTGTGGGCGCTATGCTGGGGCAGTTAGGCGCACTTTCTGGGGATAGGACACAAACACAGGCTGCAGGCCGTCATGGCAATGTGAACCGCTTGCGTTATAGCAAGGTAATGGGCACTACAGGTTCTAATATTGCGGCAGCTTATCAGCATGCTAGCGTTGATTATCGCACTTTGGAAAGCGCGATCGGTAACCGTTCCTCCCAGCTGCGGCAGAAAAGTTTCGAATTTAGCCTATCCCAGCCTTTGCCGTTTACCAACGGATATCTATCCCTACGTTGGCTGCGTGAACATTTTCAAGCTTCAGGCGAGCGAACTACTTTCAGCGGCTCTTATCGGCAACAGTTTCTCGGTGCTTTGGTTAGCTTGGGGATCAGCGAAAGTCAGCGAGCACATCATGCCTCGTTAAGCCATGAACGCTTGATTAACCTTGCGGTTAGTCTGCCTTTTGGCGGCGATAGGCAAAATAACTATGTTGGCTACGGCGTATGGGCTCAAGGGCGAGATAACGTCACTCAAACGTTGAATATCAGCGGTTCCGCTTTTGAGGGGCAGGCATTGTCCTGGATAGCGCAGCAGCAATATGGCGGTGGTGATCAAGCTCGGGAAAGCAGCGTTCGGGGCGATTATCGCGGTAGCTATGTTGCCACCTCGGCAGGGTATGGTTATAGCGGCCATAGTGAACGATTGGATTATGCCGTGCAAGGCGGCATGGTTCTTCATGCAGGCGGTTTCACCTTATCGCCCTATCTAGGCGAAACCTTGGCACTGATCGATGCGTCCGGCGCACCAGGCGCCAGCCTGCAGGATAACCCGTTGGTGTCTACCGACGCTAATGGTTATGCGTTAGTCCCTCACCTCAGCGCTTATAGCGTGAAAGCATTGCAAATATCTCCTGGTTCATCAGACAGCGATTATACCTTACCAGTGCTTGCACAGGAGGTTATCCCTACTCGGGGCGCGGTAGTGAAAGCAAAATTTGTCGCTACCAAAGGGCGGCGGGTGTTGATGACGTTGCAGCGCCTCAATGGTCAGCCAGTGCCATTCGGTGCCAGCGCCAGCTTACTAGAGTCCGCCAACGCACAAGGCGCATTGGTCGGAGAGGCGGGGGAGGTCTATCTATCAGGTATGCCAGACAGTGGAGCTTTACAGGTGCAATGGGGAAACAGCCAGGATCAGCGTTGCCGGGTTGATTACACCTTGCCGGTTGAGCGCCCCGTCAACGGGATTTTCCGTTGGTCTGGTGAGTGCCGATAGTACGGCCTCAGCGTAGTCAGCTTTGAGTGAGCTGATTCCACTGTGGCTGCAAGCAAGCAGGACAGTATACCGTTCCTTCCTGAATGGAGGGTTTTGTATAGCACTTGTATTTTATCAGTGCTTTTATTGATTAATTTATCGATTAGGAATGATTACATGAAATTACGTTTTTTAACTCTGGCGTTCGTGACTTTGGCTTCATCGCAGGTGTTGGCTGCGCAATCTACGCTGCATCTGAACCATACGCATTACGATACCCCGCCAGCGCTAAAATGTAGCTTTGCCGATACCCCGACAAGCGGTACCGTCAGTGGTTCAGTCAGATTGGGCTATGTTTCCTGCAAGAATTCGATTAAAGGGCAGACCTACAGTTTAGTGAGTACTAACAATCAGAAACTGCTACTGAGAGGTGGGGAGGATTCTGATGTTTGGCAATATGACATTTTAGATAGTACTGGGAAAGTACTTGCGAATACGGATGAATTGCTGCAAACACAAGTGGAGTATTTAGCGGTAGCGACAGCGGGTGAAACCACGCCAAAAGGAGGTGTTTGGCAGGATACTTGGACGTTAGACGTCGTTACTAACTAAAGCCACACACTCTCTGCAAGGGCGATTGCCCTTGCAGAAGTTGACTAAAGAAAATCAATCCCGCTTAATATGTTTTCTGGCATAGAGTGCGGATTTAATTGCTACGCAAATCAATGTACCTATAACAATCATGGTGAGCACAATATCAATGAGAGTCACATCGGGGGGAAGATTACCCAACAGTAAAGAACGGGTCCCCCAAACACCAATGATAATCCCCGCCGAGCCAGTAATCAGTTTCGAAAAATCAGACAAGAAAATCGTTGCTGTAGTCGTGATGATTAGCAGAATGACCAATAGAGTGACAATGTACTTTACATAAAATGGACGTTCGTAATTGCTGGCAAAGGCTATCACAGGTGGATGTTCAGTCATGATTTTTCTCAAATCCGGTATGATGCGGTGTTCAGTATCCTGTAACCTAGATGTCTGTTCATCGAGCAATATTCTGATCCTGTTATCATCTGTCTTGGCATAAGTGGACACCCCCTTAACGATACTTTCAAGCGCTATGGCGGTAAGCATAGAGTAACGGTCATAAGGATATTCATAGACTACTCCATTGATTGGTAAGATAATGTCTTCCTCAAATTCAGAGCCATCTGCCGGAATGTTAATAATAAAACTTTCAGGTATACGGTTTTCATTTGAGTCTTTATAGTAGAAATTGGAGATGTGCAACTTTAGTTGTTTAATATCACATTTTGCATCGCAGTTTCGATAACCAAAAACCTTTAAATTAATGGTTTGATTAATGGGGTCTAGTTCTTTAGAAAGGATTTCTACGTGAGTAAAGTCGTCCGTTCGATCTGACTCTATTAAGATGAATTTATCAGCATCGGATGAATTGCTCACCACTTCGCTGTAAATAGAGCTTATTGCAAAGGGCAGCCCTGCAATGATAATAACGATAAGAGATGCAATAAATAAATTGATGCCGTAAAGCAGAAAGGTATGCTTGAGTGTTTTTATTTCCATGATGATACTCATCTAAATGTTGGTAAGCGTGGTGGTTAGAAAGTATTTGCGGGTTTTCAAATCGTGCATTGAGACTAAGCTAGTCGTGTTGTCCTGTTACAAGAAGTGGAAATATAATTGCTTGTTGCCATTAATCAGAAAAATAACTGATATGCGATGATATAATGAGGCGTTAATGCCTCATTATATCATTGTAAACTGTATGACTGGGGGAAGAGTTAGTGGGTCTTACAGATAAAGTAAGGATAAGTCAGGCCACGTACAAAAATAGCATTATCATTCAAATTTTTAATTCCAGCAAAAAACGAATCCCCGGGCTTTTCTGGTAAAAAGTAGGTGTGAAAAAGCTCGGTGGATAGTGTATCCGCGCGGTTGATCTTCTCTTCAGTAATTGTGAATTTGTACATTTTCCCAGAACGTTCTTTGACGTAGTTAAAATGGAGAACTCTATTCAAACCATAATACTCACCATTTATACTGACTGCTCCAACGGCTCGGAGTAGCCCGGTGTTATCGTGGTTGAAAATCAGCGAGTAAAGGGCATCCAATTTTGCCTCTTCTTTGCTGTTACTGACGGTGATAATTTGTTCTGAGTCACACAAAATACTTTTCTTGTTGAAAAATGTGATGATATAAGCGTATCCTAGAAGAAGTATAATAACTATGGATGTTAGAAAGTATTTCATCTTCATTTTTATACCCCCTCAAGAAATCTGAAGTTTGCGCAGTGGCTATACGATGAGTTGCTTTCTCTCTTGCATTTCGAAACAAGGTAGACTTGGCCACGAACATCATTTCCTTCGTCGTTTTGGAAAAATAGATCAAATGCCTCTCCAGAGCAGTCTGTAACCTGGGGTTTTAACAAATCCCTGGCTTCATTGATAAAGGCTTTATTACTCGAACTAATATGTGAATCTAGCGAGTAAATATTGCATTTGCCTTCAGTGTAAAGTAATTCAGGATTAAATCTTCCCATGGCAATGTTATTCATATTGGTATAGGTAATACCCACTATGCATAAGGAAACAATAAGTAAAGTTAATGATAGAAAAACAATGCTTTTTGGAATTGTTTTGTTTAGCAATAGAGTGCTCTGATTTTTATTGATGCTATTGGATCCGGAGGAAATGCCAGATGAAATATCTGGCTTAATATCTTCTTCATGTTCAGTGGCTAGAACTGTATCGGACATTGTGCCTGGTAAAGCAACGGGTTCAATTTTATCGCTATGTTCAGTAGGGAGCGTGGTATGGTTTACCAATACTGTTTGCATGCGGGTGTCGGTATCGTTGTCTATTGTTTGGTCTTCAAGAGATTTCTCTGATAAAATGGCTTGGACCTCTGCGTCGAACTGAAACCCCAATTTGGGGATGGTGTTAATGATAGCACCAGTTTGATCTAAAGAGATAAATGAGCGTCTTAACACACTGATATGGTTATTTAAATTTGCAGATGAAACCACAAAACCATAATCCTCCCAAACATGCTTTAGTAAGTGATCTCGCGTGACAAGTTGTCCTTTAACCCGGATAAATTCGCTGAGTAATCGCCCTGAGGGAGCAGGCAAATCAATAGACCTCTCAGAGTCGCCTTGAATCGACAGGGTCCTACTATTAACATCAAATACTACAGAGTTATTTATTATATATTTCATTGTCTTTCACTTTGTGTGGACTTAAACATAGTTCAACCCGTTATAACCTTATAATTATAGACTGTTTTTTAAATCAAGTAGTGAATTTTTACCTGGCGGAAATACCGGTAATTCGTGTAACAACCTGTCTTACTGACATTTGGTGGGGAGTAATTATTGAATCTCCTAAGAGGCTATTTTATCGAAGCGCTAAGAACAGCTTGAAACCAGAGTCTCACAAACCATGTTTCTGCAGCGTGCAGATAAGATCAAGTTCTTTGTATAGAGATTGATAGCAAGTATTGCTTAAACTGGTTTTCTGCTATCTTGGGGAAGCTAAATGGCTATGTTTTGCTAACTGGCTGTTTTTTGTTCGATCGTATGGAGATGACTCGCATTCATTTTTGCCCGACAATGTTCAGCCCGTCTTTTTGCCCAATAATAGTTCTCTGGGTTGATTGCTTTGAGTGATGATTGTTCCCAAAGTTGTATTGCATCAAGCCAAAAGCACATTCTTTCAGCGTGAGCTGCCATCGTAGCAGTGTGAAAATAGTATGAAGTGAGTGCCATTTTCTTATTTCTCCAAGAGGGTTTTAATGTTTTTTAAACAAGTTGAATTCAAGGTATTATTTTTCAATGAAAGTAGTCACTAATGTTATATCTATTATAAGTCAGATTTTGCTCTCAATGACTGCGGTAATGATTAAGGCGGATAATATTGCTGCAATAACGAGTAAAATAAATGTGTGCTCTTTTCTATTGTTAAACCCCTCTTTGTTCGTACTGATGTTTTTTTTCTTTACTCGTGAAAGAGCATGAGTGTTACTCACCAAGGGTGGCTTATCGTTGTCTTGCTGAATCGTTATATTTGCTTTGAATTGGAACCCTTTCTTTGGAATTGTAATTATTATTGTTCTGTCAGTTTTTAATTCAGAAAATCCCTTTCTAAGCGTGCTGATGGCGTTGTTTAAATTTGCTTCTGACGCTGTGTACCCTTTCCTTCTCCATACGTGATCCAATAAATGTCTTCTGGATAACAATATGCCATTTTTGTTTATGAATTCGCTTAGCAACCGGGTTGCTGAACTTGGCAAAAGATAATGTAAAGTATGGTCATCAGTACGATAGATGATGTTATACTTCGGTTCAAATAAGACGTTGTTATTTATAATGACTTTCATGTTCAATTTCACTATTGGGAATTTCATTATGCCCCTCATCCTGATAATGCGATAATATGCATTTATTTTATGGAGGAAGATAACTTATGCAGAAATTATATTTTCCCATCAGTCCATCTTAATGTTTTTCCTTGTATGTAACGCAGATTTAATCGCTACGCAGATAAGCGTTCCAATGACGATCAGTGTCAATATAATATCAATGATAGTCACATCTGCAGGGAGGCTGCCAAGCAGCAAAGATCGAGTTCCCCAAACACCAATAATAATCCCAGCAGAACCAGTAATCAGTTTGGAAAAATCAGATAAGAAAATGGTTGCAGCCGTGGTAATCAATAACAGGATAACGAGAAGAGTGACTATATACTTAACATAAAATGGGCGTTCATAATCGCTGCTAAATGCGACTATGGGAGGGTGCTCAGTTATCACTGTCTTCAAATCAGATACCTGAGTATGTTTGATATCTTGTAGGCGCGATGTTTGCTCGTCGAGTATAATAGCAATTGCATTGCTCTCTTTATTACTAAAGGTTGATATGCCATTCACAATACTTTCTAGTGCTATTGCAGTTTGTACGGAGTAACTATCATAAGGGTATTCATGAATATCGCCACTTACCGGTAAGACGATCTCTTTTTCAAATTCAGTACCTCCTTTGGGGATGTCTATAACAAAACTTTCCGGGACGCGTTTTTCATTGGCATTTTTCAGGTAATAGCTTGATATATGTAATCTCAGCGACTTTTTGTTACATCGTGTTTGGCAGTTATGATATCCTGATACTGTAATTTTAATCGTCTGGTTTATTGGATCTAGTTCTTTTGTCAATATTTCCAGTTGAGTGAAATCATCGAATTTATTTGGTTCAATCAATGTAAATCTATCAGAGTCTGAAGCATTACTCACTACTTCGTTATAGATTGATTTTATAGCAAAAGGTAGTCCGCAGATAATGATGATGATTAGTAGAGTTATAGATAAATTAATACCTATAATTGATAATTTTCTTGTATTGCTTTTTATATCCATGATTATTCTCGTTTCATATAAAGGCGGCAGGTTGTTAAATAAGCTTTAACAATAAAAGGTGATATTTATTATAGGTTTGTAATGGTCGTGGTTTAAATATATGGTCGCTTGACATATTTATGAGTGGTAATTTATTTTTGTTAAGTATTTTGAAAAGTTAATTTTATTGCTAAACCCCAGTTTTCTCATGGCTGATAATTTTTGTTTATGAACGGTTTTATAGCTTTTATTTTTAGTCATGGCAATTTTCTGGCAAGACCATGATATTGAAGTTAACGTTATAACCTCAAGCTCAGATGCTGAAACATAATGTTTTGCAGGTATTGTTGATTCTGTTTTTTGCAAATAATCTATATTTCTCTCTTGTTGTAAAATAAAATCCTCCAGTTTATCTACCTTTGAGTCTAATCGAATGAAACTATGATTGTCAGGCCATAACAGGGTGTTTATTAATCCCTCAAAATTGGATGAAAAAAATACGCTAATTCGTTGTGCGTCATTTCTTAATAAAGAGTTAATTTGATGAATAGAGTTTAGGTGAAAGTAAATAATGTGAGGTCTGCTTCTCGGAAAGTTATAAAGATATAATTCATTATAGGACGCGTGTGTTAGGACTTTAACGCTATGTCTTCTATTAAGCAGAGAGGATATTCCATCACGCACATAATGTGAATCACTGACAATTAATACTTTCATATTATTAACCTTATATGATTTATTTATGTAGTAAAGTATGGCGCAATAGCTACCGCACCAAATTGACATTGATGCTCTACTGGCAACTATCAATCAGAGTGTTTTGTACCTTTGGCATACGATAGGGCTTGTATCAAATTGCACTTATATTTTACATTTTGGCCAATAATCAGCAAAATAATTATTAAATTAGCGATTAATTAGTTTTTTATTCTGTTTTGCGCGGTGGCGGGGGGGCGGTTTGGCATGAATGATTGAGTGTCAATCAATCTGCTAGGAAATATAACGGGATTAATTCACGATAGTGGCTAGCATGTTTGTTGCCGGGTGTTGCTGATAGAGTAGACCAACTGGAAGCGTAGCGATAGGGAGAGCATTACTGTAGCAATGATTGGCAACGGTTCTGGTGGGCGACACCGAGTGTGAGCCTTTGAGGAAATTGCTGGGATATTCGGTGGCAGAATCGTTCTTCAGTTCGCTAAAAAAGAGCGGATCAGAAAGAGAATCGACAAAAACCGGGACATGGCCTGGGTTTTGCCGATTACATTGAAGTGTTCTACAAGCACCTTACCCGACAAAGTTAATTTGTGAAAAATGAAATCTGTCAGGTTGCGATTGATGCGGTTGGTATCAAATTTTCGTGTGGTTTCTGTTTTTATTTAATATCCGCTGATTTTATTGATAGCAGTCTATAGATGAGACCCGCCAGCAGGAATAAAATCAATGCAGCGAGAGATAAAACAAGCGTGTGTGATGCTAAAAAGGCTGTTTTGGCCTTCGAAAAAAGTTGCTCCCCATGCATAGGAGTTAGGCTGTTAATGTACTGCATAGCTTGACTTAGTGACCCTTTGGTTTTCTCAAAATCAATTGAAGAAGGTTCGATTGTAGAAGACAGGGCGTTCATATACGAGTATGACATCATCAGACCAAAGGCCACGATGCCGATTCCGGCGCCTAACTCGTAGGCCATCCCTTCGATGGCACCAGCCGCACCGGCTTTTTCTTTTGGGACTGCATTCATAATAGCTGCGGTTGAGGACAGCAGCGAGGCTTCAACACTAAAACCTAAAAGTATCATGAATGCCCAAGCCATATAGACTTGGGAATTGAAATCAGTCATCGCCATTCCAATAAAGCTGACTGCACTAAGCAGCAATCCCCCTGTCGCGACTTGACGTAAACCAATGAAGGAGACAAGCCAACCAGCGATAGGACCACAAACGCTGCTGGCGATCATCAACGGTAACAGGAAAAGGCCTGCTTGAAGTGGAGTTTTGCCAAAAACAAGCTGTAATTCTTGAGAAATCAGCAATTCAAACCCAACAAGTGAGATCATGGCTGTGAGAGCCATAATTATACCGGCAATGATTACCTTGTTTTTAAAAAGTAACACGTCGATCATGGGGGAGTTTGTTTTTGCCTGATATTTAAAAAACATCACGATCATGAAAATACCGGAAAATAGCATGGCAGTTTTAACGTAATTAAAACCCTCACTGAATCCTGTCTTAATTGAAAAAATGGAGAGAAGTATAGCTACTATTAAGAATATGGAATCTACTATGGGTAGCTTTTTTGATCTATCAATCTTAACTTGGTAAGGTAGCGTCAATGTCGCTATGATAACTAGTAGGCACAACGGCACGTTGATAGCAAATACCATGCCCCAATGATAATACTCCATTAAAGCCCCACCAACCAGAGGACCCATGGCAGCACCACCTGTACCCACTGCAGCCCATACGCCAAGTGCAATGGCACGTTGTTTTTCATCGGCAAAGGTATGCCGCAATGCTGAGAGGGTCGCGGGAAGGATCATCGCGGCCCCTAGAGCCAAAAAAGCTCGCGACAATATTAATGACATGACATTGATAGAAATCGCGGCAAAAAGAGAAGCCACACAAAAAATTGCACTCCCCATCAAAGCAAGCCGCTTGAAGCCAATTCTATCTCCGAGCACACCCATTGGCAGTAGAAAGCATGCCATGACTAACGAGTAGATATCGATGATCCAAAGTAGTTCATTGTTGCTGGCATTTAACTCCATAGACAGTGTCGGAGCAGCAACATGTAAAACTGTGGCATCGATTGACACAGGAAGATACATTGCGATGATCAGTGAAAGTACTAACCACTTATTTGTCATTGTTAAATACCTTATTGATTTTACTGGTGAATTTATTTTTTGAACAAATTAGAAAAGAGAGTTTATTACATGGGGTTTGTTGACCTTAGACATATAGAAGATGTTTGGCTGGTATTGTTATTGTAGATACATGAAAACACCTAATGATGCTAACATACATTTATCGAGGTAAGTACCTGCGTTAAAAAATTTATTGCTTTATTTTTTATTAATTTTATTTAATTTTAATTTTAATTTTATTATTTGCATGTTAATTTCTGTTAATTGAGTTGTGATAGTATGCTGTAGTACATTTGATTTATATTTCCCTTAGGAATGCGAATAACATGAGGCGCTCTGATGTTATAGTCCATTGTCTGAGTCATTCGGGTTGTGGGTTGTTCGAAACAGAAATTAAGCAGAAAATAAAGGAGGTTTTTTATTGCTATTACCCCTATGAGAGCTATAGGCGATGGGATGTTGAGATCAATGACACTATGGCTTATGCCTTTCGCGATACTTATCAGGGGTATTCAGAACTTCATATTTTCAACCTTATTCAGCAACTCTGGGACGTTCATTAACTTTCTTTTCCTGTTTTGTCGAACATCTTCTCAACGGAAAGTAATAGCTAAATGATGTTAAAAAGAGGCATCTGAAGCCTCTTTCAAGACGACGACTCTACATTTGAAATGTTATCGAAATTGAGGTCGTGAGGATTAGAACAGTTGAACGGCTATATTAATCCATATCTGGCATATGACTTTACCCATGTAATGTAGCTACGGCTCTATGCACAGTCACTATGAACGATGGCATTGATTACTGAAGTGATTGCTCTGGGCGAAGGATTAGCTTAGATGCTCGGATCATATTTTTAAATGTGGCATGGATGAAGCGATGGAGACGGTAGGAGGATACCTATGCTGCCTGGCTACTGGATGTAGCCTATATTCTCTCGCATTGCCCAGACTGCCATGGTTTTTACGGGGCCAGTTCGATGGTACGCTTACCAACAGAAGTGGCCATCAAAAATACCGTTAATGCCTTTAAGCAAATCATGAGAAATTAGACTCAACAAGGTGAAATCCCGGTTGCAGTACGTTGGGAAAAGGATTATTGCCTAGAAAGTAAAAAACCCGCCATAGGCGGGTTCTTCTAAATGATGGTGCCCGGACTCGGAATCGAACCAAGGACACGGGGATTTTCAATCCCCTGCTCTACCGACTGAGCTATCCGGGC
>Ga0308165_1002346_pt1 | contig 22993 bp, 22 predicted proteins | sample PhyWR2_FD_201032 | JGI IMG/M metagenome (GOLD analysis project Ga0308165, IMG submission 201032) | Phyllosphere microbial communities from UC Gill Tract Community Farm, Albany, California, United States - DLSLW.R2 | ecosystem: Host-associated > Plants > Phyllosphere > Unclassified | place: USA... | reverse complement strand
GCGCTGGTGGGGATTCCGCTGGGCTTCATGATCGGCCGCGTGCGCTTTTTGTCGGGTATGTTCGGTCCCATCATCAGCTTGTTGAAACCGGTGTCGCCGCTGGCCTGGTTGCCGATCGGCCTGCTCGTGTTCAAGTCGGCCAACCCGGCGGCGATCTGGTCGATTTTCATTTGCTCGATCTGGCCGATGATCATCAACACCGCCGTCGGCGTGCAGCGCGTGCCGCAGGATTACATGAACGTGGCGCGGGTGTTGAATCTGTCGGAATGGAAGATCCTCACCAAGATCCTGTTTCCGTCGGTGCTGCCGTACATGCTGACCGGTGTGCGCCTGGCCATCGGCACCGCCTGGCTGGTGATCGTGGCGGCGGAAATGCTGACCGGCGGCGTCGGCATCGGCTTCTGGGTCTGGGATGAATGGAACAACCTGAACGTGCCGCACATCATCATCGCAATCGTGGTGATCGGCGTGGTCGGCCTGATCCTCGAACAACTGCTGGTGGCGCTGGCCAAGGCCTTCACCTATGAAGAAGTCAGCAGTTGATTCTGGTTTCAATGCAACGCAATGCAATGACTTAACGCTTAACGAAGCAACAGGGGATTCTCATGGACATGCACAACAAGTTTATCGACATCAATGACGTCGAGATGGTGTTCCACACCAAGAAGGGCAGCTTCCACGCGCTGCGCGACATCAACCTGACCGTGCAGAAGGGCGAGTTCATTACGCTGATCGGCCATTCCGGATGCGGCAAGTCGACGCTGCTGAACCTGATCGCCGGCTTGCTCAAACCGAGCGACGGCCTGCTCCTGTGCGCCAACCGTGAAATCGCCGGTCCGTCGCCGGAGCGCTCGGTGGTGTTCCAGAACCACTCGTTGTTGCCGTGGCTGACCTGTTATGAAAATATTTTCCTGGGCGTCGAGCGTGTCTTCGGCGCTGCTGAAAATCGCACCCAGCTGCGCGACCGCACGCGTGCCGCATTGGCACTGGTGGGATTGACGGCGGCCGAGAGCAAGCGTCCCAATGAAATCTCCGGCGGCATGAAGCAGCGCGTCGGCATCGCCCGAGCGCTGGCGATGGAGCCCAAGGTCCTGCTGATGGACGAGCCCTTCGGCGCACTTGATGCGCTGACCCGCGCGCACCTGCAGGACGAATTGCTGAAGATCGTCGCCAAGACCGAGTCGACCGTGGTCATGGTCACGCACGACGTCGACGAAGCGGTGCTGCTGTCGGACCGCATCGTCATGATGACCAACGGCCCGGCCGCCACCATCGGCGAGATCCTCGAGGTCAAGCTGGCGCGTCCGCGCGAACGCGTGGCGCTGGCGCAGGATGCACAGTATTCCGAATACCGTACGACGGTGCTGGAATTCCTGTATCGCAAGCAGGCGCATCCGGCCAAAGAAGCTGCATAAGAATATCTCCAGGGCTTACATGAAAGGAATGCCATGATGGCGTCCGCACAAATCAGGCTGGTGCAGAACAACGAAACCGGAGAGGATGACAGCGGCATCAAGCCGTTGTCGGGTGAAGTATTCGGCGCATTGATCAATCTCTCGGGACGCCGGCGTTTCACCTCCCAGCGCTTGGTGCTGTATGCGGTGCTGGCGTCGCAAGGCCACGATGGTGCGGTGAAGACGGCGCGTGAGGCGCTGGCCTTGTTTCGCGGCGCGCACACGGCGCTGGTCAAGGGTTCCGATATGGTGCCCGGTATTTTTTGCGAAGAAGTGCGCGAGGCCTATTTCGGCAAGCTCGACGGCGATGCGCAGATCGTCTACTTCATGAACCTGGCGGAACGCACGCTCAATGCCATCGAAGACCGCTTGCGCGACGCGCCGGCGTTGATGGAGGAACTGGTGCGCATCACCACGCCGCTGCTGGGCGTGCTGAACCAGATCACTACCGTCTATGAAGAGCAATCGAAACGCCACGCCGTGCTGATGAAGAAGCAGTTGCGCGGCATCATGACCGACATCGAAACCATCGCCAAGCAAGCCAAGATGGTGTCCTTCAACGCACGTATCGTGGCTGCACGCGCGGGACAGGCGGGCAAGGAATTTTCGGTGGTTGCCGGGGTGCTGTCGAACATCACCACCGAGATCGACGACCTCGTCAGGGCGGCGCTCAGCGGCGCAGCGGCTTGAATTCTTTGTCGTGGCTTGAGCTCATTTTCCTGATTCTGTTCTAATTGAGGCAACTCAAAACAGAACAGGCAGGGAAGGGCGATGAAAAAACTCAGCGAGCAGCGGCTCGTCTATTTCTTTGAAGCGGTGCAATGCGGCAGCGTGCGCGCAGCCGCCGACAAGCTCGATATCGCGCCCTCGGCGGTAAGCCGCCAGATCGCGCTGCTCGAGCAGGAAATCGCGATTCCCGTGATGGAGCGCCATCGCCGCGGCGTGGTGCCGACCGAAGCGGGCCAGTTGCTGATTGACTACTACCGTGAGCAAGGCGCCCACCAGGCCGACCTGTTGTCCAAACTGCAAGGCCTGCGCGGACTCAAGCGCGGACATGTCAGCATCGTCATCGGCGAAGGTTTCGTGAGCGATTTCATGAGCCGGCCGATGGCTTATTTCTGTGAACGCCATCCGCAGATTTCAGTTTCGCTTGATCTCGCCGGCACCAACGATGTGCTGCGCATGGTGGCCGAGGACATCGCCGAAATCGGCCTGGTCTACAACCCGCCCGCCGATCCCAAGATCGTCTCGCGCTCGGTGCAGCGACAGCCGATGATGGCAGTAGTCGGCGCCGGCTCGCCGCTGCGCAACAGCAAGTCCTGCACCCTGCAGGAGCTTAGCGAGTATCCGGTCGGATTGATGCATACCTCCTACGGTACGCGGCAATTGCTGGCGCTCGCTGAATATGCCGCCAAGACCAAGCTCAATCCCACTCTCACCACCAACTCCATCAACGTGCTCAAGCACTTCGTCAAATCGGAACTGGGCGTGACGCTGTTGCCGCGCTTCGCGGTATCGACTGAACTGGCGGCGGGTGAACTGTTCGCGATCCCGCTTGAAGACGATGTGCTGGCGGTGGCCGAGGTACACCTGGTGACGCGCGTCGGCCGCAAGCTGTCGGTGGCGGCCAATCGCTTCGTGTCGTACTCGAGTTCGCTGATGCAGGCGTTCCAGGTCACCAGCTGATCGCTTTACTGTGTTCTCATAAATAGAACAATATCGGCTTTTCGATGTAATTGACGCTCATTCCCTCTGCTTGCACACTGGACCCGTCTGATTTGACGTACGACTTATCCAGTGAGGAGTGGCATGAAACATATCGGCGTGGCAGGGTTGGGCAATATGGGGCGCGGCATGGCGCTGTCGTTGCAACGCGGCGGCTTTACGGTGTCCGGTTACGACCCGGCGCCTTCCGCGACTGACAGCATCGCGCGCGAAGGCGTACGGACATTTGCGTCCGTGGCGGCGCTGGCGGCTGAGGTCGACGTGCTGATCCTGTCGCTGCCGACTTCGGACGTGGTGGAGGCGGTGGTGTTCGGCGCCGATGGTGTGCTCGCCGGCGCCAAAGCCGGACTGCTGGTGGTCGATACCACGACGGCGGACCCCAACAGCACGCGCAAGGTCGCCGCCGCGCTGGCGGAAAATGGCGTGCGTTTCATCGACGCCCCGGTCAGCGGCGGTCCCAAGGGCGCTGTCACGGGCACCATGACCATGGTGCTGGGCGGTGCGGCGGAAGACGTCGCGGCAGTCACACCGGTGCTTGAAGCGATGAGCGCCAAGCGTGTGCATGTCGGCCCGGTCGGCGCCGGTCACGTCACAAAATTGCTCAACAACCTGATGTGCGGCGCGCACCTGATCGTCGCCGGTGAAGCGGCGCGCATCGCTGCCGCTGCCGGTCTCGACGCGCAACAAATCTTTGAAGGCATCAACGCCGGCTCGGGCCGCAGCGGTGTCACGCAAGTCAACTATCCCACCTGGATTTTCAACGAGGCCTTCGACTCCGGATTCACGATGAAGCTCATGCGCAAGGACTTGCGCCTGGCCATGGGTTTGCTAAGCGAGCTCGGCACCTCGGCGCCGCTGTCGGGCGAGGTCGGCCGACTCTGGGCCGCCAGCGCGGAAGTAGCGGGCACTGCCGATGGCGAGGATTTCAATCGCATCGTCCAGTTCATCGAAAAATAAATTACTTACCGAATCAGGAGCCTTACATGCAATCGAATGAAGCGGAACAATTGTTGGCGGCGTTCGCGCCGTTTTTTCCGGACGCCGGCTTTGTCGGCTCGTATGTCGGCGGCAAGCTGGTGCAGGGCGACGGTGCGGCCGTGGTGCTGCAAAATCCGGCCACCGGCGCCGACAGCCTGAGCTATCGCGACGCCGGTGCTGCGGTGGTGCAACTGGCGGCCGAGGCTGCGCTGGCGGCGCAGGCCGAATGGTGGAAGCTGACGCACGCCGCACGCGGTCGCATCGTCTTTGCCGTCGGCCAGAAAATCCGCGACAACACCGAAGCGCTGGCGCAGCTGGAGTCGCTCAGCGCCGGCAAGCCGATCCGCGATTGCCGCGGCGAAGTCGGCAAGGTCGCCGAGATGTTCGAGTACTACGCGGGCTGGACCGACAAGTTTTATGGCGATGTGATTCCGGTGCCGAGTTCGCATCTGAATTACACGCGCCGCGAGCCGGTCGGCGCGGTGCTGCAGATCACGCCGTGGAACGCGCCGATCTTCACCTGCGGCTGGCAGGTCGCGCCGGCGATTGCGATGGGCAACGCGGTGCTGCTCAAGCCGTCCGAGCTGACGCCGTTCACCTCGCTGGCGGTGGCGGCGCTGGCCGAACAGGCCGGCGTGCCGAAGGGGCTGATCAACGTGCTGGCCGGGCAAGGTCATACGGTCGGCCAGGCCGCCATCGATCATCGCGCCGTCAAGAAAGTAGTGTTCGTGGGCTCGCCGCAAACCGGCAAGAAAATCGCCGAAGCTGCCGCGCGCCGTTTGCTGCCCTGCGTGCTGGAGCTGGGCGGCAAGTCGGCCAACATCGTGTTCGCCGACGCCGACCTCAAACGCGCCTGCCTGGGCGCCCAGGCAGCGATCTTTTCATCGGCGGGACAAAGCTGTGTGGCCGGTTCGCGCCTGCTGGTGCAGCGTTCCGTCTATGACGAATTCGTCGCCATGCTGGCCAACGGCGCGAGCAAGATCAAGGTCGGGCAGCCGCTCGACGCACAGACCGAGGTCGGCCCGATTTCCAATCGCAAGCAATACGAGCACGTGCGCGGCATGATCGCCGACGGCGTGCGCAACGGCGCGCGGCTGGCGACGGCGGCCCAGGACTTTTCAGCGCCGGGATTCTTTGTGCGGCCGACTGTATTGGCCGACGTCAGCAACGACATGGCCGTGGCGCAGCAGGAAATCTTCGGACCGGTGGTGGTGGCGATTCCTTTCGACACCGAGGAAGACGCGGTGCGCATCGCCAACGACAGCGACTTCGGCTTGGCAGGGGCAGTGTGGACCAATGACGTGGCGCGTGCGCATCGCGTGGCGGGCAGCATCAACGCCGGTACTTTCTGGATCAACGGCTACAAGACCATCAACGTGACCTCGCCGTTCGGCGGTTACGGCCAGAGCGGTTACGGCCGCTCCAGCGGCGTCGAAGCCCTGCACGAATACACCCAGACCAAGAGCGTGTGGGTCGAGACGGCGAAAGAGCCGGCTGCCGCCTTCGGCTACGTATGACATGAACCGGCGAGGCGAACCGGATGGCAGTTTTGTTCCTGTCCGATGAGAACGTTTTCATTTTTATTGCAGCGCGGCGCAGGGCAGGGCATGATTGACGCCGGACAACGAAGGCATCAAGAAACACGTCGAAAACACGTCATCCATCGTTGCAAAAAGAACAGCTGTACCAGGGAGGGGCCGCGCACAATGCGGCTTTTGAACAGTCTTCGCACACAAGATCCGGAGGGAACAATATGCAAACATCCGCAACAACCATACCCGTCATTCAACCAGGACTGCAGACATGGAAGCTCTATGTCTATGCGGTGCTGATCCTCGTCGTGGCCGAACTGATCGGTTCGGTGGCGTTCAAGATGGGGCCGGGCAAGGTGGTGCTCCTGCCGATGGTCTGGGCGCTCATCATGGGCGCCGTGATCGGCAGCCTGCAATCGAAAATGGGACCGCTGGCGCTGACCCGGCCGCTGCAATTCCGCGCTGCGGCCATCCTTCAGCCGGCGCTGCTGCTGTTCGTCGCCAAGCTCGGCCTGATGGTCGGCAGTTCGCTGCCGAAGATCATCGGCGCCGGCTGGGCGCTGGTGTTCCAGGAATTTGGCCACTTTGTCGGCACCATCGTGATCGGCTTGCCGCTGGCGCTGCTGCTGGGCATCAAGCGTGAAGCCATCGGCGCGACGTTCTCGGTCGGCCGTGAACCGAGCCTGGCGATCATCGGTGAACGCTACGGCATGAATTCGCCGGAAGGACGCGGCGTGCTGGCCGAGTACATCACCGGCACCTTGTTCGGCGCGGTCTTCATTGCGATCTTTGCCGGTTTCATCACCAGCCTCAACATCTTCCACCCGGTCGCGCTGGCGATGGGCGCGGGCGTCGGGTCGGGCAGCATGATGGCGGCCGCAGCGGGCGCCATCGCGGCGCAGCAGACGCCGGAGATGGCCAAGGATGTGGCGACTTTCGCCGCAGCCAGCAACCTGATCACGACCACCATCGGCACCTACTTCACGCTGTTCATTTCGCTGCCGCTGGCGGTGTGGGGCTATCGCGTACTGGAACCGATCATCGGCCGCACCACGCCGTCCTCGAGCACTGCCGCCGACGACAAGCTGCATGAACAGACCCATACCGAAGTGGCCGACCTGAACCTGGCCGGTCGCATTGCCGCCTGGGTATTTGCCGGCGTGCTGACCATCATCGCCAACTGGATCGCCTACAAGGTCGCGCCGCTGGAATCGGTGGGCTGTATCGTGATCATGATCGGTGCGGTACTGGTCGGCGACCTGTTGTGCAACCTGACGGGCAGGAAGATTCCTGCCGTGTGCTGGGTCACGCTGGTGGCGATGTTCCTGACCTCGCCGGCCTGCCCATGGGCCGATGCGATCGTGGCGATTACCGGCAAGATCAACTTCCTCGCGGTGATCACACCGATGCTGACCTTCGCCGGCCTGTCGATCGCCAAGGATATCCCGGCCTTCCGCAAGCTCGGCTGGCGCATCGTGCTGGTGTCGTTCGCCGCCAATGCGGGCACCTTCATTGGCGCCACGCTGATCGCGGAGTTCTTCCACTGATCTGCATGCAAGTCGTTCGTAAAAATGAAAAGGCCGGTAATTCACATTACCGGCCTTTTTTGTTCTTGCCTGCTTGCGGCGAAGTTTATTGCGCCTTGTAAGCCGCCCACGCCACCAGCAACCAACCCGCCAAGAAGGCCAGGCCGCCGATCGGCGTGATCGCGCCGAGGAAGCGCACGCCGCTCACTGCCAGTACATACAGGCTGCCGCTGAAAATCACGATGCCGATGAACATCGCGCTACCGGCCCAGCCGAGGATGGCGGGGCCGAACTTGGGAATCAGCAGCGCCACGGCGAACATGCCCAGCGCATGCACCATCTGGTAGATCACGGCGGTTTGCCAGATTGCCAGCATGTCGGCGTCGAGGATCTGCTTGAGGCCGTGCGCGCCGAATGCACCCGCGCCGACCGCGATGAACATGTTGAGACCTGCCAGGATGACGAGAAGCCGTTCGCTCATGTGATTCCCCAAATAATAGTAGATGCGTATTTTAATTCTTCTGCCCCACCGTCATTGCGTCGCTGACGGCGCGGCCGCTTCAGACGCCGAAAATCGGCATCAGCCGCATGATGGCGTCGCGCCATTCGCGCGGTTCGGGCTGGCCGTTGGACCTCTTGCTCAGGAAGCTGGCGATGTGCGTGCCCTGGCGGTTGAACACTTCCAGCGAAGTGATGATGCCGTCGGTGGTCGGCTTCTTCGCGACCCAGACCGAATCGATGTGGTCTTCGCGCAGCTGCATGCGAAAACCCGCATTCATGATCTTCAGGCGCGAATCCTTGACGCGGATGTTCTTGATCTTGCCGTAGTAGGCCTGGACGATGCCGGCGTTGCCGACCTGCGCCATGATGGAAGTGCCGAACTCGGTCATGCGCTGCAGGATCACGCGCGCCGAATCGTTGGCGACCTGGTAGGCGAAGGCCTTGCCGGCCAGGCGCAGCTTGCGCAGGCGTTGCTGGTCGAAGGCTTCCTGGCGCTGGATGAAATCGTCGTGGTTGTGGGTGTGCGCCCACTCGGCGCGCAAGGCGTCGACGTCGATTTGGCGCAGGCTGTCGTCGCCGGTTTCCGTATCAGTGTTGAGCGGATGGACCAGGTGCGGCGCGAGCTGCTCGGCGGCTGCATGGTCGCTCACCAATTGCCGGAACGATGCAATGTCGGCGTTCTCGCCGAGCACGATCTTGTGCATCATGTTGCCGTAGCGGTCGAAGAATTGCAGACTGTATTGCCTGGCGCCGCTGCTGTCCTTACCGCAGTTGCACGCATCATGCTCTTCGAGCGCGTAACCGTGTTCCCACTGCGGGTAGAAAATGCGCAGGTGCATGGTTTCGGCCGGGGCCAGTTCCATTTCATTGTTGACGTAGAGCGCGCCGCTGACGTTGTCTTTCTCAAGCAGGGCAGATGAGTTGCGGGTCACTTCGGTGAGGTCGCCGAGTGTAGCGAGACGCTGCATCAGGGGCGCGAAGTCGCCGTGCAGGCGCGTCGCGCGCGGCTGCAGCGCAATGCGTTGTACATCGGTCAGGTTGGGTAGTTGCTGATCGTCGAGGGAGCGCAGACGCATCATGATCTTTCCTTCCGGGTGTTCTTTACGGCTTCATTTCAGGGCCGGTGCGAATGGGCTGGCAGCGGGAGTGACATTCTCCGTTGCCTGCTCCGCATTCTTGATTCCGACGCATGTGGGGGCGGGTTGCTGATATGCAAGAGATAGGGAGATATCGCGCCGCCGATGGCCTCATCCGAAGAAAAATCGGGCTTTCTTTCTCGCCCGGGCTTGCAATTCTTCAAATGAGAATAATTCTCATCTATTGTCGTGCATGCATCCTGAAATAGCAAGGCCGGTTAAACACTTTTACAGAAAGTTGATGACGTCGGCTTGTCAGGAAAGTGTTGAAAGTGTGTCCGTGTGTAAGTCCTGTGGCAAAGGATGCTGCGGCGCGATAACCTGCACTCGTCTCCTCCAATTCCTCCCTCTTGAATTGGATTCAGCCCCCGGCCTGTGAAGCCCGGGGGCTTTTTTTCGTCCTTTTGCGGCGTCTTCGGGCATGCCTCTGCAATGGCGTATTCCGCTCACCTGCTGCTGCTGTGCGCCATCGAAGCTCATCGGTTTAGCCGGATTTCAGGTTGACAGCAGATTTTTGCAGTCCTAATATGTTCGCGCGAACATTGCTTTTTGCTTTCATCCGGGACGCGGCGAATTTCTCTGCTGCGACCGTCCAACATCAAGGAGAGCACCCATGCTGACCCCTGCACAGATCGAGCAATATCGAACCGACGGCTTGCTGGTCGTCCCCGGTTTATTGGATGTTTTCACGCTGCAGCGGATGAAGGAAGCGCTCGCGCAATGGCTGGAGCAATCGCGCGCTGTCGACACCCACACCCAGGTGTTCGATCTGGAAAACGGCCATAGCGCCGCCGAACCGCGCTTGCGCCGCATCAAGCAGCCGCACAAACACCATCCGGTGTTCGACGAGTTCATCCGCTCGCAGCCGATGGTGGCGGTGCTGCGCGATCTGCTGGGGGAGGGGCTGCGATTGCAGAGTTCCAAGCTCAACCTGAAATCGCCGCGCTTCGGTTCTCCGGTGGAGTGGCACCAGGACTGGGCCTTCTATCCGCATACCAACGACGACATCCTCGCGGTCGGTGTGATGCTCGACGACACCTCGGTGGAAAACGGCGCAATGCTGGTGGTGCCGGGTTCGCATACCGGTCCCACTTATGATCACCACGCCGACGGCCGTTTCTGCGGCGCCATCGATCCGGCCACGCCGGGACTCAATCTCGACCGGGCGGTGCCGGTGACGGGCAAGGCGGGAGCGGTGTCTTTCCACCACGTGCGGGCGGTGCACGGTTCAGCGCAAAATCGCTCGACCATGTCGCGCAATTTCCTGCTGTATGAAGTGTGCGCCGCGGATGCTTTCCCGTTGCTGGGCGTGGCGGATTTCGATGAATTCAACTCGCGCCTGCTCAGCGGGCCGCCGACCATCGTGCCGCGCTTCCGCGATGTGCCGGTGCGCATGCCGCTGCCGCCGGCCTTGAACCAAGGCTCGATCTACGAGAACCAGGCCTCCAGCGGAAAACGTTTCTTCGACATTGCCGACGACGCGGCGGTGCAAGCCGCATCCACCTGAGCCGGACACACGCAATGCAACAGTTACGGATCTATCAATCCCTGTGGGCCATGGAACGCCGTCGTCCGGACGGCCAAGAATGGACTCTGGCGCAGAAGCTCGCCATGATCCGCGACGCCGGCTTTGACGGCGCCGGCGTGCGCTTCTTCGATCGCGACTATGCGCGCGAAGTCACTGCCTTCCTGCGTGAACATGGCATGAGCTGGCAGGCGCAATGCTATCCGCGCAGCGTCGACGAGCTCAAGCCCATCATCGAACACGTGCAGGAGTTCGGCGCCGACCACATCAACCTGCAGGCCGACGTGCGTCCCTACACGCTGGATGAGTGCGTTCCCTACCTCGAAGGATGGCGGCGGCTGGCCGAGGACGCCGGCATCGCGCTGCACATCGAGACGCATCGCGACCGCATGACCACCGATCTGTTTTTTACGTTGCAATTGCTGGACCGGTTTCCGGATCTGCGACTCACGGCGGATTTGTCGCATTACGTGGTGGGGCGCGAATTCGCGTGGCCGATCTCGGACGAGAACCACGCGCTGATGCACCGGATCATCGACAACGCCTGGGGCTTCCACGGCCGCGTCGCCAGCCGCGAGCAGATCCAGTTGCAACTGGCGTTTCCACAACATCAGCAATGGCTGGCGCTGTTCATGCAATGGTGGGAGTACGGATTCCGTAGCTGGCGCCGCCGCGCGCCGGCCGATGGGGTGCTGACTTTCCTGTGTGAACTCGGTCCGCCGGAATACGCCATGACCGGCGCCGACGGCTATGAATTGTCGGACCGCTGGCAGGAGGCGGGCGTCATGAAGGATCGCGTGCGCGCGCTGTGGCAGACCTGCGCAGCCGAGGCAGGAGCGGGGAAAGACAAGGCACAGGAACGGGCGGCAGCATGATTTCAAGGTTTCACATTTTCATCTCAACCAGCAAGGCCAAGGAGAAGTATCGCTTCCATCAATGAGCACACGGCGTTCCGCCGGTCGTAGATCGAGACAACACGACACGCCCCATGCTTTACCATGGGACCGGCAAGGGCGCCGACATCCAACAGGAGACAGACAGCATGAATACAATCGCCAGCAGCCCGCGCGCGGACCACGCCCTCGGATCGGTTTCAGAGCAGCCGACTGAACGCGACGCCAGCAATGCCGCCGACCGCCCCACCGCGAACGCCGCACTCGAACGCCAGCGCGTCATTGCGTTGCGCTCCTCGGTGGTCGGCACCGCGCTCGAATGGTATGACTTCTTCCTCTACGGCACCGCTGCGGCGATTGTGTTCAACGTGCTGTTCTTCACCAAGCTTGATCCCATGATCGGCACACTGGCAGCCTTCGGTTCCTATGCGCTGGGGTTTGTGGTACGCCCGCTGGGAGGCTTCGTGTTCGGCCATATCGGCGACCGCATCGGGCGCAAGAACGTGCTGGTGATCACGTTGCTGATGATGGGACTGAGCACCACACTGATCGGCTTCCTGCCGACCTATGCCAGCATCGGCATCGCCGCGCCCATCCTGCTGACGTTGTTGCGGCTGATCCAGGGCTTTGCCGCCGGCGCGGAATTCGGCGGCGCGGTCACCATGTCGGCCGAATATGCGCCGGTCAACAAGCGCGGCTATTACGCCAGCTGGCCGGGTGTCGGCGTGGCGTTGGGCGTGGTGCTGTCGGCCGGGGTATTCACGCTGGTGCGGCAGATGCCGGAAGCCGATTTCATGGACTACGGCTGGCGCATTCCCTTCATCCTGAGCAGCATCGGCCTGGCGGTCGGGATGTACATCCGCCTGTACGTGCTGGAGTCGCCCGCATTCGAAAAAATCAAGTCGAAGAAAGTCGTGCAGAAGTCGCCGATCTCGGCGGTATGGAAGCATCATCGCCGCCATCTGTTCATCGCCATCGGCGCGCGTTTTTCCGAGAACACGGCGGGCTACATCTTCCAGGTATGGGCGCTGTCCTACCTGACTGCGCAACTGAAAATCGACGCCAGCATTGGCCTGGTGGCGGTGCTGATCGGCGCCGGCCTGGGCGCATTGCTCAATCCGTTCTGGGGCATGCTGTCGGACCGCATCGGCCGCAAGCCGGTGTACATCCTCGGCATCGTGGTCATGATCCTCGGTTCGTGGCCATTCTTCATGATGCTGGAGACGCGTGAAACCCCGATGATCATCGCCGGTTTCGTGATGATGATCGTGTTCGGCTTGTATCCGATGTTCTCGGTGCAGGCGGCGTTCTTCGCCGAGCTGTTCCCGCCGAGCGTGCGCATGAGCGGCATCTGCATGGCGCGTGAGTTGTCGTCGGTGATCACGGGCGGAATGGCGCCGGTCATTGCGACAGGACTGCTGGCGTATTACGGCGGCAGCTATTACCCGATCATCGGTTACCTGGTGTTCATGGGCGGCGTCGCGCTGATCGCGCTGCTGATGGCGCCCGAGACGCGCGGCGTGATTTACGAAGAAGACGCCTGAACGGCGAGTGGAAAGGCTGTGTTCAGGCGCTGCCGCGACGTACGATGGAGAAGCCGAGATCGCTGACGGTGTCAGCCTCGGCCTCCGCGTTTTTGCCGCCCAGTCGCGCCAGCAGCATCCTTGCCGCGGTCTCGCCGATGCGATGGCTGCTGACGTGGACGGTGGTCAGCGGCGGATTGATTTCCGAGGCGATGTCGAGATTGGCGAAACCGGCGATGGCGATGTCCTGCGGAATGCGCACCTTGCGGCGATCGCATTCCAGCACCGCACCGGCAGCGATCACGTCGTTGCTGAAGAACGCGGCGTCGACATCGCGGTGCTGCTCCAGCAGCGTCACCATGGCTTCGCGGCCACCTTGCAGGAATGATCCCGGCGATGCCGTGATGCGTATCGGCGCGCGCAGGCGATGCCGCTTGAGCGCCGCGCTGAGGCCGGCCAGGCGCGCCACGCCGCGCGGATCTTCACCGCCGACGAAGGCGATGCGCCGATATCCTTGTTCCACCAGATAATCGCCCATGGCCGCGCCGGCGTCGTAGTTGGAAAAGCCGGCCAGCATGTCGATCGGCTCGGGCGTCAGGTCCCAGGTTTCCACCACCGGAATGCCGGCGGTCTTGAGTCGCTGCAGTGTTGCCGGGGTATGCTGCACGCCGGTCAGCACCAGGCCGTCGACACGACGGCCGATGAAGGCTTCAACCAGTTTGGTTTCGATGTCTTCGGAGTACTCGCTCTGGCCGAGCAGTAGCTGGTAGCCGTGCGCCATCAGATGTTCCGACATGCCGCGCACGGTTTCTGCAAAGATCGAATGGCCGATGGTCGGCACGACCGCCGCGATGATGCGCGTACGTCGCGACGCCAGTCCACCGGCCAGCAGATTGGGGATATAGCCCATGCGGGTAATCTCGGCCTGCACTTTTTCGCGCGTGGCCGGCGCCACCTTGTCGGGCGAATTGATCACGCGCGACACGGTGATGTGGGACACGCCGGCGACGCGCGCGACGTCCTCCTTGGTGACGGCCCGCGCCGGACCGCTGTCTTCTTGCGATGTAATTCTTTTTGCCATGCGAGACCAGAGTGACGGGTTGTCGCCGGAGAAACCTTCCCGGCGGTGCCTATTCTGACATTAAAAATGCGCTTTGCGACGCGGACGTGTGCCGACACGGCAACCACAATACGACATCTCGTGGAGAGGCGATCATTTGGGTGAGCGGGGGCGAGCTTTGCGTTGCGGCGGGCTGAAGGCGTGGCGATAGGGATATATGCTTTATATCCCGGCATTCATCGCGTCTCATCGTGCCTATTGCATGCGCCGCTGAAATGAAAAAGGGCTCCAATTTCTTGGAGCCCTTTTTGTTTGCTGCTTATCTCTGCTTGCTTCTGCTTGTTTCTACTGCTGAATTTCTGGTAGGCCGTGCGGGATTCGAACCTGCGACCAACGGATTAAAAGTCCGCTGCTCTACCAGCTGAGCTAACGACCCGAAAGACCGCTATTATATGCAAAATCGATCAATCGTGTCAAACCCACAGGGAAACTATTTCAACGTCGCCAGTTTTTCCTTGCCGGTCTGCGCTGCCGGACTCTCCGGATACTTCGCAATCAGTGCATCCCAGGCCTTCTTCGCCGCCGCCTTGTCCTTGAGTTCCATGTAGGAGCTGCCGATGTTGAGCATCGCATCCGCTACCTTGGGGCTGTCCGGATAATTCTTCACCACGCTTTGCTGAGCGGCAATCGCACCCTTGTAGTCGCGTTGTGCATACAGGGAGTTGCCGACCCAGTATTGCGCCGACGGCGCGTAACCGGATTGCGGATAACGTTTCAGGAAGTCGTTGAAGGCTGCGCCGGCGCCCTTGTAGTCGCCGCCCTTGAACATGTTCAGCGCGGCGTCATAGGCCTTTTGCTCATTCAGGTCGACGCTGGATTCCTTGCCGTCGATCGTGACTTTTTGCGGTTCCAGCTTGCGCACGCGCGCGTCCAGGTCGACATAAAAGTCTTTCTGGCGTTGCTGGGTGTTGGCGAGTTCATTGCTGAGGACTTCGACCTGGCCGCGCAAGCGGGCGATTTCCTGGAGCAATCGGTCGTTCTGGTCGGACAGGCTCAGCGCGCTGTTCTTGTCCGCCTTGTTGGCGACGTCTTTTTGCAGGGCATCGATCTTGCTGCGGATATCGAGGATGGCCTTGCGCGCCTCATCGTCGTCAAACAAGCCTGCGCGCGCCGTTGCCGGCAACGCTGACAGGCTTGCGACAGCGGCCATCAGGGCCGCTGCGGAAAACGACTTGAGCGCGGTCTTCAGGGAAGTGCGCATAAATCTTATTGGTAAGCGATGTCGGAACGACGGTTTTCAGCCCATGCTGCTTCGTCGCTGCCCAAGGCCTTCGGTTTTTCCTTGCCGAACGACACTGCTTCAACTTGCGCATCGGACACGCCCAGCAGGACCAGCGCCTTGCGGACTGCTTCCGCACGCTTCTGACCCAGCGCCAGGTTGTATTCGGTGCCGCCGCGATCATCGGTGTTGCCTTGGATGATGACCTTGCGATCCTTGTGCGAATTCAGGTATTTGGCATGCGCTTCGACGACCGGACGGAACTCATCCTTGACGGTGTAGCTGTCATAGTCGAAATAGATGCTGCGCTTGGAGAGGACGCCTTGCGGGTCGTTCAGCGGGTCGGAACCGGCGTTGACGGTGTTGACTGCGCGCGGATCTGCGCCGTTGGTGGCGCCTGTGCCGGCGCGGCTTTCAACCGGTGCGTTCTTGTCGTCCAGTTTGGTGGACGAGCATGCCGCCAGCAACATGGCTGCCGAAAGAACGATTGCAAAAGAACTGAATGTACGCATGTGAAACTCCTTGTGTCGTGAATGAATGTGAATAATTGTTTATTTCATGAACGGCCCCCAGGTTGGCTCCCTGATATCGCCGACCTGGGTTGTTAAGCGCTGTTTGATCCGGCCATCCGTGGAGACGATGGCCAATGATCCGCGACGACCTGATTCCGTCGCGTACATGATGTATTTGCCGTTTGGCGAGAAGCTGGGCGACTCATCTTTGACGGTGTCGGACAGGCGTTGTTCCTGACCGTTGGTCAAATCCAGCGCGTAAAGCTGGAATTTTCCTTCGCGGCGCGAAATAAACGCCAAAGTCTTGCCGTCCGGTGAAATCCGCGGACTGATGTTATAGCTGCCGCCGAAGGTCACGCGCTGGGCGTCGCCGCCGTTGGGGCTGACTTTGTAGATCTGTGGACCGCCGCTGCGGTCACTGGTGAAGTAGACGTAATTTCCGTCCGGCGAGAAACGCGGTTCGGTATCGATGCCGGCGGTGTTGGTCAAGCGGCGCAAGCCGCTGCCGTCGGCGTTGATTACGTAAACCTGGGTCAGGCCGTCGCGCGTGAGCGCCACGGCGAGGCGCTGGCCGTCAGGGGCCCAGGCCGGGGCCGAGTTGCTGCCCTTGAAGTTGGCCACCAGCGTGCGCTGGCGCGTCACCAGGTTCTGGATGTAGATGACCGGTTTCTTGGCTTCGAACGAAACGTAGGCGACCTTGCCGCCGTCCGGCGACCACGACGGCGAAATGATCGGCTCGTTGGAGCGCAGTGCAACTTGCACGCCTTCGCCATCGGCATCCGCCACTTCAAGGCGGTATTCCTTGCCGGAACGTGTCACATAGGCAATGCGCGTCGAGAAAATGCCGGGGATGCCGGTCAGCTTTTCATAGATGTCGTCGGCGATCTTGTGCGCGGTGAGGCGCATCAGTTGCGGCTGGCTGCCGAACGACAGCGCCGACAATTGCGCCGCCTTGATGGTGTCGAACAGGCGGTAGCGCACATCGAAACGGCCGTCGGCCAGGCGCTGTACGCTGCCCACGGCGAGTGCATTGGCGCCGCGGTTCTTCCAGTCGCCGTAGTTGATGGCGGAGGCGTCGGACAGCGAGTCGCTGTTGTCGATCAGCTTGAAGACGCCGCTGCGCGCGAGGTCGGCCTTGACGATGGAAGTGATCTGCTGCGGCGCGCCTTCTTCGCCCGGGAAGGCGGCGATGGCGACCGGAATCTGGCTGGCGCCGACGCCGGAAATTTCAAAGCGCAATTCCGCATGTGCGGCGGACGCGACGGCGATGCCCATGACGGTCAGGGCAACGCCGGTCAGGCGACGAAAATGATGCGGTGGCTTCAGTGCTGTGCGCGAGTGTCTGATCATCAGTTCTGATCCTTCGGGTAGTGTTTAAAGGTAAAGCTGTTCGGCACCTTGCCGTCCTTGTCGGGAGGGAAGGGTTGCGATTTATTGATCGCTTGCTGGACTGCTTCGTCAAAGCCCGGAATGCCGGATGACTTGTTCTTGCGGATGCCGCGCACCGTGCCGTCCGGCAGCAGTTCGACGGTGTATTCTACCGCCGGGTTTGCGCTCAGTTCGCCGGGCATGTCGAAGATGGTGTTGGAGCGGATCTTCGCACCCAGCTTGTTGCCGTAATCAGCTGCGCCGCGCGGACCCTGCGATTGCGCCGCCGTGCCGGTGCCGCCGCTTGCGCTGGTGGCCTGGCCCATCATGCGCTTCAAGTCATCCTGACGGCGCTGTTCGGCCGCCTTGTTGTCGGCGGCTTGCTGCTTCTGTTTCTTCTCGGCGGCGAGCTTGTCGGCTTCGGCTTTCTTCTTGGCCTCGGCATCGTCTTTCTCTTTCGCCAGCTTCTTGTCGGCGTCGATTTTTTCCTGTTTCTCTTTCTTCAGGCGATCGGCTTTTTCACGCTCGAGCCTGGCTTCTTTTTCCTTTTCGTCGCGTTCTTTCTTTTCCGCTTCCTTGCGCTTCTTTTCCTTCTCTTTTTCGAGCGCGATATCAGGCTTGGCCACGGGCGGTTCTTCTACCTTCGGTGGCGGCGGCTTGACCGGTTCGGGTACAGGTTGCGGTGCCGGCTTCGGCGGCTCGGGCTCGGGTGCCGGTTGCGGCAGCGGCGCCGCTTCCTTGATGTTCGGATCCCAGATTTCCGCTTCGACGGTCAGCGGCGTTTCGCTCTGCCAGCTGATGCCGAACCAGAGGAAAGCCAGCAAGGCCATGTGGACCACCACCGCCAGGGCGATGGCGCGCCAGCGGCCCGGTTGTCTCGGTACTTGGTAAGGAGTGCTCATATTACTTCGTTGCCAGTCCCACGCGTGCGATGCCCAGCTTCTTGGCTGCTGCGATGACCTGGACGACTTCGTCGTATTTGATTTCCTTGTCGGCGGAAATCATCACCGGCATGTCCGGGCTGTCCGCGTGCAGCGCCTGCAGTTTTTGCGTCAGGTCTGGACGGCCGGAGGCTGTCTGTGTTTCACCGCGCTTGGGACCGTTGACCTTGATGGTGGCCTTGGCGTTGGGTTTCAGCGCGATCTCGATGTATTCGCTGGGCGGCACGGTCGACTTGCCTGCGGTCGGCAGGTTGATCACGCTTGGGTCGTTCACCGGTGCGGCCACCATGAAAATGATCAGCAGCACCAGCATCACGTCGATGTACGGCACGACGTTGATTTCCGATTTGAATTTGCGGGGACGCCCCCCGCGCATGGATGAGCCGGCCATCAGCGTGCCTGACGTTGCAAGATGTTGGAGAATTCTTCGATGAAGCTTTCGAAGCGGATCGCCAGGCGGTCGATGTCATGCGAGAAACGATTGTAGGCAATCACCGCAGGGATCGCGGCGAACAGGCCGATGGCGGTAGCGATCAGCGCTTCGGCAATGCCGGGTGCGACCGCCGCCAGCGTTGCCTGTTGCACGTTGGCAAGGCCGCGGAAGGCGTTCATGATGCCCCACACTGTGCCGAACAGGCCGACGTAAGGGGATACCGAACCGACCGTGGCCAGGAAGGCCAGGTGCGATTCCAGTGCATCCATTTCGCGTTGGTAGGCAGCGCGCATGGCGCGACGGGCGCCGTCCAGCAAACCGCTGGAGTCGATGGTCGCACCTTTGCCGACTTGCGCCTTGGCCTTGTTGAATTCGCCCATGCCGGCCTGGAAGATACGTTCCAGCGCGCCGCCATGACCGCCGCCCTTGCGACGGTTGGACAGCGTGTCCTGGTACAGCGCGATCAGGTTGCCGCCGGACCAGAACGAACGCTCGAATTCTTCCGTCTGGGAGCGTGCGCTGCGGATCGTGAACATCTTGCGGAAGATGTAGGTCCAGCTGAAAACGGAGGCCAGCAGCAACAGCAGCATGACAAACTGCACGATGATGGAGGCGTTGGTGATCAGGGCAAAGAAGGATAAATCTTGAGTGACGTTCATGGAGGCGTGTGGTGGTCGAGGTTCAGTACGGATTCGGTTTGGACAGTCGGGCGTTCAGTCGGAGAAGCTCAATTGTACGTGCAAATTTTTTCGGTCCCGTCGCGGCAGGTATAAAGATGCCGCTGCGGTCGTGCGTGGCAATGACGAATTATAAATTTCCCTTGAGGCGGGCCAGCATTTCTTCCGGAATGGCTTGGGGCCGGAAGTTGGCGGCATTGACGCAGGCAATCTTGATTTGGCCGCGCGCCAGCAATATTTGTTCTGTTCCCTGGAAGCGCCAGGCCTCTTGTACAAAAGACATGGACGCATTGCGGAACTGTTCGACCACGACGGTCAGTTTCAGTTCATCGTCAAGCCGCGCGGGCGCAAAGTAGTCCACCGCGGTGCTCTTGACCACGAAGATCAAACCGCTCGACTCAACCAGTGCTTGCTGGGAAAAGCCCAGCGCGCGCAGCCATTCGGTGCGCGCGCGCTCAAAGAACTTGAGGTAGTTGGCATAGAACACGACGCCGCCGGTGTCGGTGTCTTCGTAGTAGACCCGGACCGGCCACGAAAAAGCGTCGTTGCTCTTGCTGCTCCCGACGCCGTTGCTGCTATTGTTTTTATTGGTTGAATCGGACATTGAGGCGCGTTTTTATTGGCTGCGTTTGATGTTCAACGGGCCGAAACCTTGGCAAGTTGGCATCAGTTCGATGTAGTTGATGTTGACATGCGCCGGCAGGGTGGCGACCCAGAACGCGGCTTCGGCGATATCGACTGCGGTCAGCGGCGTGGTGCCTTCGTAGACCTTGGCGGCGGCGCCGTCATTGCCCTTGAAGCGTACGTTGGAGAACTCGGTGCCGCCGCACAGGCCGGGCGCCAGGTTGGTGGCGCGCACGCCGGTGCCGACGAGATCGGCGCGCAGGTTCAGCGTGAACTGGTCGACGAAAGCCTTGGTGGCGCCGTAAACATTGCCGCCCGGATACGGATAAGCGCCGGCGATCGAGCCGAGGTTGATGATGGTGCCGGTGCCGCGCTTGACCATGTTCGGAAGGATGTGATGGGTGACCGTGACCAGGCCCTTGACGTTGGTATCGATCATGGTTTCCCAGTCTTCCAGCGCGACCTGGTGGGCGGGCTCCAGGCCCAGCGCCAGGCCGGCGTTGTTGATGAGCACATCGATGTCCTGCCAGCCTTGCGGCAACGAGGCGAGGGCGCTCTTGATCGAATTCTTGTCGGTGACGTCAAGCACCAGCGGCAGCACCTTGTCGGCGCCGAATTCGGCGGCCAAGGCGTCCAGGCGGTCCTTGCGACGACCGGTGGCGATTATCTTGTGACCATTTTGGACGAACTTGCGCGCCATTTCGGCGCCGAAACCGGCTGTTGCACCTGTAATCAAAACGATCATCTGTCATTCTCCCTGTTGGCTCGGACGATGCATGTCTGCATCAATAACCCGAAATTGTAGCCCAAAGCGCCGCTGCGCGAGATGCAACGCTTCCGGAACGCTGTCTGGCGGCAAATCTTGCCGAATCCGAAGGCATCCCTTACAATGCCCAGACCATTTCGTCTCACGTGACTGGCGAAAAACCGGGACCTTGTTCCGGCACAAGATGGGTATCCATCGGGAAGCGTGAGATTTCATTAGCCGTGCGCCTGGGCAGCCCTGAATGGAAGAACGATTGAGGCTGCCTGCAATTCCCTTATTCACCCTGGCCCTCATTCGATTTGGAAGTCCTCAAGTCGGCATTGCCTATTGTGTTTTTGGCAGTACCGGTTGATGTGCTTCAGGCGCACCCTTATCCATTGGAGAAATCATGTTTGCAAAGAATCACACCATCGCGAATGTCGACCCTGAACTGTGGTCCGTCATCCAGAAGGAAAACGTCCGTCAGCAAGAGCATATCGAGCTGATCGCTTCCGAAAACTACACCTCGCCTGCAGTCATGGAAGCGCAAGGCACGCAACTGACCAACAAGTACGCTGAAGGCTATCCCGGCAAGCGTTACTACGGCGGCTGTGAATTCGTCGACATGGCCGAGCAACTGGCCATCGACCGTCTCAAGAAACTGTTCGGCGCCGAAGCCGCCAACGTGCAACCGAATTCCGGTTCGCAAGCGAATCAGGGCGTGTTCTTCGCCATGCTCAAGCCGGGCGACACCATCATGGGCATGTCGCTGGCTGAAGGCGGCCACCTTACGCACGGCATGGCGTTGAACATGTCCGGAAAGTGGTTCAACGTCGTGTCCTACGGCCTGAACGACAAGGAAGAAATCGACTACGAAGCCATGGAAGCACTGGCACGGGAAAAGAAGCCGAAGCTGATCATCGCCGGCGCCTCCGCCTACGCGCTGCGCATCGACTTTGAACGTTTCGCCAAGATCGCCAAGGAAGTCGGCGCTTACTTCATGGTCGACATGGCGCACTACGCCGGCCTGATCGCTGCAGGTGTTTATCCTAACCCCGTGCCGCACGCCGACTTCGTCACATCGACTACGCATAAATCGCTGCGCGGTCCACGCGGCGGTGTAATCCTGATGAAGGCCGAGCACGAGAAGGCCATCAACTCGGCCATCTTCCCGGGCATCCAGGGCGGTCCGCTGATGCACGTCATCGCCGGCAAGGCCGTGGCGTTCAAGGAAGCGCTGTCGCCGGAATTCAAGGCGTATCAACAGCAAGTGGTGAAGAACGCCGATGTGTTGGCCAAGACGCTGATCAAGCGTGGTCTGCGCATCGTCTCCGGTCGTACCGAGTCGCACGTGATGCTGGTGGACCTGCGTCCGAAGAACCTGACCGGCAAGGAAGCCGAAGCGATTCTTGGTACGGCCCACATGACCTGCAACAAGAACGGCATTCCTAACGATCCTGAGAAGCCATTTGTGACTTCCGGTATTCGTCTGGGCAGCCCGGCGATGACTACACGCGGTTTCAAGGAAGCGGAAGCGGAAAAGGTTGCTAACCTGATCGCCGACGTGCTGGACAATCCGCATGACGCCGCCACCATCGAACGCGTGAAGGCCGAAGTCAAGAAGTTGACGGATGCTTTCCCGGTCTATGCAGCCTAACCGGCAAGCACGGCAATAAACTCGTTGTTTGATCCTGCGGTCTTCGCTGTTGCGAAGGCCGCAGGCGCAGTAAGATGGTCTCCGGTATACAACCTGTAGTCTGCTTCGCTTTGCCTCTACCTTGCCTCTATGAAATGTCCCTTCTGCAATCATGACGACACGCCCGTGTTGGACACGCGCCTCTCCGAAGAGGGCGACGCGATCCGCCGCCGCCGCCGTTGCGCCAATTGCGACAAGCGTTTCACGACTTACGAGCGCATCGAGTTGACCATGCCAGTCATCGTCAAGAAGAACGGCAGCCGCAGCGAATTCGATCCTTCCAAATTGCGGGCCAGCCTGATGTTGGCTTTGCGCAAGCGTCCGGTGTCGGCCGAAGCGGTCGATGCTGCGATCCAGAGCATCCAGGAAAAACTGTTGTCCAGCGGTGCGCGCGAAGTTGTGTCGGGGCAGGTCGGCGAACTGGTGATGCGTGAGTTGAAGCGTCTGGACAAGATCGCGTATATCCGTTTCGCATCGGTCTACAAGAGCTTCGAAGACGTCACAGAATTCCAGGACGCCATCGCCGAGGTCGGCCAGGAGCGCAAGGCTGCTGCGAAGAAGCGCAACGACTGACGTCGGCAATCGACGTCATTGCATGCGCACTGCCGCGCATGCCTCCCCTCTGATCGGCATTTCCATTCTCGCGCAGGCATGAAAAAAGCGACTGTATTTCTACAGTCGCTTTAGTAATTCAGTCCCGCCTGTGCCGCTATGCTGGCATCCTGAACCAAGCGGTTCAAGTTGGCTGCAGTTAGTTTAATTTCGGGTTCATCGGACTAGCGACGCTCACGCCCACCAAACAAAATCCCACAGCCTGTGCACATAAATGGTTCAAGGAATATAAGCATTCGCGAACACGGCAGGA
>Ga0308165_1002345_pt1 | contig 23002 bp, 24 predicted proteins | sample PhyWR2_FD_201032 | JGI IMG/M metagenome (GOLD analysis project Ga0308165, IMG submission 201032) | Phyllosphere microbial communities from UC Gill Tract Community Farm, Albany, California, United States - DLSLW.R2 | ecosystem: Host-associated > Plants > Phyllosphere > Unclassified | place: USA... | reverse complement strand
TCATGATCCGGTAGGTGACGCCGTCGACTTTCGGCAGGCCGGCCTGCCAGTAGTGCGGATTCTTTTCCAGCGTGATGGTGGCGCCCTTGAGGCGGCCCTTGTAGATGAAGGGACCGGTGCCGACCGGATTGTTGACGTAGTCGTCGCCGTATTTCTTGACGGCGTCCGGCGAGGACATCATGCCGGCGCGATCGGTCAGGATCGACATGAACGGTGCAAACGGCGTGGTCAGCTCGAGCTTGACAGTGCTGTCGTCGACCACCGTGATCTGCTTGATGTACTTGAGCTCATTGCGGCGCAGGGAAGCTTTCTCCTGCCCGCGCAGCAGGTTGAATTCCACCGCCTTGGCATTGAACGGCGTGCCGTCCTGGAATTTCACGCCCTTTTGCAAATACAACGTGTAGGTCTTCTGGTCGTCGGAAATGGTCCAGCGCTGCGCCAGCATCGGCACGATCTTGCCGCTCTCGTCCAGATCCACCAGCTTGTCGAAGATGCTTTGGTAGACGATGCGCTCGGCGATCATCGACGATTGCGTCGGATCAAGCTTGCCCGGATCGTCGTCCAGCGAAATATTGATGACCGCTGCCGAAGCCGATAGCGCCACGCCGTTCAGCAGACCGGCGGCAGCAAGACGGATAAAAACACGTGAAAGCGGAGGAAAAATCTGGCTCATCGTTGTTCCTTTAAATGTAGGCACCAATGTATACATTGAAGTAGACATGCATTTATCGTGCCACATCCGTTTCAAAAAGTGGGCCGGAAAGCGATAGCGCATCGCCAATTCTGCTTTAAAAACAACGATTTACGGTCAAGGCCAGCTCCCTGGAGGGCCATTGCAGCGCACAAGAAATCCGCCGTTCCACGCCTTTTTTGCAGTGAGGTCGAAGGCAAGGAAAGGCCCGCAAGGTACAAGCGTGGTGCGGGAGTGCGGCAGTCCGCGCAGCGCCGGGGCGCCTAAATGGTGCGACGCCATCCGGGACCGGCAAACAAAAAGGGCCGTGCTGTTTCTGCACGGCCCTTGATGAAGACGCAGCGGCGGCTAACGGCGCGTTGCATGGGACGCATCAAGTCCGGTCAATATCCGGTAGGCGGCCGTCACGCGTTGATCGTTGGGATAATTCTTGTTGGCCAACATCACAATACCGATCTTTTTCGCCGGCGCGTACAGCGCATAAGCGCCGAAGCCGCCAGTCGATCCGGTCTTGTTGAGCAATACCGCAGCCTGTGGCGGCAAGGCCGGATCCAGCTGCGTGACAACGGTGCCTTGGTAGATCATCTGGTTGGAATTGCCGGCCAGCAGGCGCGCCAACGGCGCAGTATCGGGGTATTGTTCCCAGACCAGGTCCTGGACCATTTCGCCGGCCTTGAAATAGCCGGTGTGGGTGTGGGCGATCGCCTGCTGCAGCTTCGGATCCAGTTTGACCAGTCCCATGTTGGCGTCGATGAAGCGGATCAGGTCCAGCGTATTGGTCTTCACTCCATAGGCTTCGTCGGCCAGCATTGCGGGGCTCACTCGCACCGGCGCATCGGTTTTGTTGTAGCCCTGCGCATAGTTCTTCATCTGGGCCGGCGGCACGTTGATGTAGCTGTGCGTCATGCCAAGCCGCGGGAACAGCGTCTTCTCCATCGCCTCGGGAAACGCCACGTGCATGCTCCTGGCCGTGATCACGCCGAGCAGGCCGATGCCGGGATTGGAGTAGCTCCGGTAAGTGCCGGCGGCGCGGGTGGGTTTCCAGTTCTTGTAGTAGTCCATGAGCTGTTGCTCGTTGCCCACCTCGTCCGGAAGCTGCAACGGAAAATCGCCGGCGGTATGCGTGCCGAGGTTCATCAGGCTGATGCGGTCAAAACTGCTGCCGCCCAGATAGGGCAGATGTCGGCTGACGTTATCGCCCAGCGAGAGCTGTCCGTTGACTTGCGCATAGGTGGCCAGCGTCGCCGTCAGGGTTTTGCTCAGGGAGCCGATTTCGAACAAGGTGGCATTGGTCACCGGCTGGCCGCCAGCCTTTGACGCCACGCCATAGTTGTAGAAATAGTTCTTGCCGTCCACGGAGACGGCGACCGCCATGCCGGGGATAGCGTATTTTTCCATCAGCGGACGCACTGCGGCGTCCACCACGCCTTGGATTTCAGGCTGGCCGGCGGCGGGCTCTGCATAGCTGCTGCAGCCCGAAAAAAGCGAAAGCGCCGCCGCGAGGCAGAGTGTGTTGATGGCTTGTGGATGCATGCCTTGGTACCTCGAGTCAGTGTTGGGGAACGGGGATATTGAATGTCTTGCCGGGCACGCCTGCCCAGGTCGCGAGGACCTTCGCGCCGGCTGGCCCGGCCCGGGTGACATGGACGACGTTGGCGGGAATCTGGAAGCTGCCGCCGGCGCGGATGTGCTGCGCCGGCTTGCCCTCGACTTCAAGGAAGATTTCTCCTTCCAGCACGTAGCAGACTTCGGGACCGACGGCCTTGTGACGCGGCTTCCCGGCGTTGGGGGGAAACTCGGCGATGCCCATTCCCATCTGCCGGTTCGTGCCCGGAATCGCGACACGTTCGATGACACGTGTTTCCTTGGCGGCGGGTGGTGTGTCTGCGGCGAACGCTGCCGGCAGGCACACGAGGGAACCGATGAGCAGGCCGAAGAGGAGGGCAATACGGGGAGAGATGCAGAGAGAGATGCGGAGGGGGATGCGGAGGAGGATGGTGCGACGGGTTTTCATGATGCTTCCTTGTCCGGGAGGGAAATGCCGGTCGCACTATCCCATCTCGACACATGCGGCGCAAACGATAATAACTGATGCCTTTCCCCAGAAAAACTGAGTCCTGATTTTTTCTGGTTTTGACTCGATCGAATTTCTTTTTTCGAACGTGAAACAACGATTTTTTCGCACCATGGAAAGGTGCCCTGGAACCCTATCTGCACGTCGCTGCGGTGCGTCGCGCCAATGCCTGCGCCGTAGCCTGCCGCCAACGCCAGCGTGAATGGATGCGATTGAAAAGTTCGGCATACTCCCGCACCTGCGCTTCGTCCAGGTCGCCGGCGCGGGCGAGCGCGCGGTAACGCGCGAAGACCGGATCGGCATAGCCGGCGCGCGCCCCGTGCAACACTTCGTGCCGCAAGAACTGCTTGAACAGCGCCATGTCGGTTCGCAGCGACATCTTGTTTACGTCGCCTTGCGCCCTTGCGGGCTGGCCAGGGCGACGCAGCGGCGCGCCAGGATTTCGGTCGGGTCGAGCACCGGGACTCTCTCGCCGCCGACCTCGAACCTGTCGTCCTGGGCGATCAGCAGCGGCAATTCGGTACAGCCGAGCACGATGACGTCGGCGCCTTGGCCGACCAGGTGAGCGATGGCGCGCTGCAGTTTGGCGCGCACGCCATCGTTGACGAAGCCGGCCTTGACGCCTTGCTCGCCATAGATGACGTCCATGACCAGTGCCTGGTGTTCGGCGTCGGGCACGATCATGCCGAATTTGCTGCCCCCCTTGTTATGCCCGGCATTCCGATCGACGGCCTGCTGATAGACGCGGCTGGCGATGGTGCCGGACGTCGCCAGCAAGCCGATGCAGCGTTTGTCGGCGTGGCGCTTCTCGATGTAGCTGACGGTTTCGGACAGCATGTTGACGATCGGGATCGACAGGTAGGACTGGATGCGTTCGACGAAGGCATGCGCGGTGTTGCAGGGGATCGCGATGATGTCGGCATTGTCGTTCTCAAGGCGCTTGCAGGCGGCATAGATCGCCACGGTCGGATCGGCGCCGTCGCCGATCAGGTTGTCGGTGCGGTCGGGGATCTTGGGATTGTGTTCGACCACCAGCTTGATGTGGTCCTGGTCGCGCGCGGCCGGCGTGTTCTTGATGACCTTCTCGATGAAGTCGACCGTGGCCGCCGGGCCGACGCCGCCGACCACGCCGATCTTGAAGGAGCGCCCCACCTGTTCGGCCTGGAAGCTCAATGCCGATTCCGCATAGATCTGGTTGGTATCGATGACGGGGATGCCGCGCGCGCTGAGCACTTCGGCCACGGTGGCGATCTCGGTCATGCCGGGCACGATGACCTGCGCGCCCTGGTCGAGCAAGTCCTTGCAGGCGCGGTACAGCAGGTCGATCGACTCGCCGTCGAGGTAACCGTTCTTGATGCCGGTGGTGCCGTAGACGGCGCGCATCAGGCAGGCGTGCTGCATGACGGCGGACGGGTAGAGCAGCTCGCAGTCGTCGGCGAAATACTTCTCGAACAAGCCCTTCTTGCGCACGTAGCTGGAGGTCAGTACGCCGATCTTGTGCAGCTTGGGCAAGCGCTGCGCGAGGTGGCGGCGGATGGCGGCGACCATGTCGATGATGGGCACGCCGATCTCGGCCTGCACTTCGTCGATGAAGGTGTGGCTGATGAAGCAGGGCAGCAGCACGGCGCTGGTGCCGCGCTGCTCGAACTCGCGCAGCATGTCGAATACGTACAGCTTGCGGGTGTTGGTCTGGGCGTTCTCCGCGCCGGCCATGTCGGCATCGTCAAAGGCCTGCTGGCCGAACAGCACCTTGATGCGGTCCTTGTCCTTGCCGGCGGTCCTGGCGGCAGTCCGGGTCATTTTCGCGTACAGATCCGCGCTGCCGATGGCGCCGAGGCCGCCGATCACGCCGACTGACATTGCTCGCTGGATTTGTTCGACTTTCATGGATACGCTCGCACGGATGTTGTTCTATGTGCCGAGCATAATCGTTGCGGCAAGCGACGCTATGCAAAGTAGTACGAAGGTTATGTCGTCAAGGCATAGTTTGCCGCAACAGGCACTGGGCGGGACTTTCCACGCCCGCTTGCAACTGATATACATGGCATTGCGCAGGTAACTGAGCAGGCATCGTACGGCCGCCCGGCCCGGGCGGCACCAACCCGGCAACAAGGAAAACAGCCGATGGACATCAAGTGGATAGAAGACTTTCTCAGCCTGGCGGCGACGCGCAACTTCTCGCGTTCGGCGGATCACCGCAACGTCACGCAGCCGGCCTTCAGCCGCCGCATCCGCGCGCTGGAAGCCTGGACCGGCGCCGAACTGGTCGACCGCAGCACCTACCCGCTGACGCTGACCGTCGCCGGCAAGCTGTTCAACGACGCCGCCTCGGAAGCGCTCAAGCTGCTCAACGATGCGCGCAACCAGCTGCGCAGCGAGCAGACCGCGCACAACATGTTGCGCGTGACGGCCGGGCATTCGCTGGCGCTCAGTTTCTTTCCGGAATGGCTGGACCGGCTTAACCATGACGGCGGCGCCGACCTCAGCGCCCGCATCACCGCCACCAACATCCACGACTCGGTGCTGGCGCTGAGCGAAGGTGAATGCGACCTGCTGCTGTGTTTCTATCATCCGCAACTGCCGCTGCTGCTCAACCCGGACCAGTATGAATTCCTCGCCGTCGGCAGCGAGCGCGTGATCCCGGTGTCGGCGCCGGACCGCAACGGCGCCGCGCTGTTCCGCCTGCCCGGCAGCAAGAGCAAGCCGACCCGCCTGCTGGCCTATCCGGCGACGTCCTTCCTCGGCCGCGTGATGGAACTGATCCTGGCCAACGCGCCGCAAACTCCCGGCTTGCTCACGGCCTGTGAATCCGAAATGGCGGAATTGCTCAAGCGCATGGCGCTCAACGGCCACGGTATGGCGTGGCTACCGCAGCGCTCGGTGGCGCCAGAGTTGGCTGCCGGCAAGCTGGTGCCGGCCGGGGCAGGCGCTGAAGCCTGGTCGCTGGAACTGGAGATTCGCGCGTATCGGTCCTTGCAGAACAAGCGGCCGGCGCTGGTGACTCTGTGGGACAAGCTGAGCGCCGCGCCGGCTGAGTGAACGAATGGGTGAGTGAATGAGTGAATGGCCCGGCAGTCAGCCGCGCCACTCCAGATGGCTGAGGAAATCGCGGGTCCGCTCCGACAACGGCGCGTCGAAGATTTGCGCCGGCGGTCCCTGTTCCACCACCTTGCCGTGATCGAACACCACCACCCAGTTGGCGACATTGCGAGCGAACGCCATTTCATGCGTGACGACCACCATGGTCATGCCTTCGCCGGCCAGTCGCTTCATCACGCTCAATACTTCGCCGATGGTTTCGGGATCAAGCGCCGAGGTCGGCTCGTCGAACAGCATGATGTCCGGTTCCATCGCCAGCGCACGGGCAATCGCCACACGCTGTTGCTGGCCGCCTGACAAGCCGCTCGGGTAGTTGTCGGCCTTGGCCGCCAGGCCGACTTTGTCCAGCAGGACGCGCGCGCGGCTTTCCGCAGCTTCGGAGGACATGCCGAGTACGGTTTTCGGTCCCATGGCGATATTTTCCAGCGCCGTCATGTGCGGGAACAGCTCAAAGTTCTGGAATACCATGCCCATGCGTTGGCGCACGCTGCGAATGCCGTTTTCCGCAGCCGGCAGCGCCACGCCGTCGAGCAGGATGTTGCCGCCGTTGAGTTGCTCGAGCGCGTTGGTACAGCGCAGCAGCGTCGACTTGCCGGAGCCGGACGGACCGATCAGGCACATCACTTCGCCGCGGTTGACCTGCAGCGAGACGCCGTCCAGTGCGACGAAATCGCCGTAGTGCTTGCGCACTTCGTCATACACCACCACCGGAGGCTGGCCGGCGCCTTTGCGCGCGATGTCTTGCACCATGATTGAATCGTTGTTCATTCCTTGACTCCGTATTTTTTGTGTATCCAGTCGACCAGCTTGGCTTGCGGGTAACCCATGGCCCAGTACAGCAGCGCCATCGCGGTCAGCATTTCCAGCACGCGGAAGCTCTGGGCGCGAATCTGCATCGCCGTATAGGCAAGTTCGCTGACGGCGATGACCGACACCAGCGAGGTGTCCTTGAACAGGGAAATCCAGGTGCTGGCCATGATCGGCAAGATGCGCTGTACGGCTTGTGGAAGCACCACCTTGAACATGGCCTTTCGGCGCGGCATTCCCAATGCCAGCGCGGCCTCCAACTGCCCCTTGCGAATCGAATTGATGCCGGCGCGGAAGGTCTCCGCGTTATACGCAGACACGCTCAGCGCCAACGCCGCCAACCCCGTCGCCAACGGTGAAAAGCGAATGTCGAACAGCACCGGCATCACGTAGAACGCCCAGTAGATCACCAGGATCAGCGGGACATTGCGGAAGAACTCCACGAAGGACAACGATGCCGCCGCCATCACGCGATTGGAAGACAGGCGCATCAGCGCCAGCACAATACCGCCGGGCAGCGCCAGCGCCATTGTCAGGAAGGTCAGCATGACGGTAAGGCCGGCGCCTTCGAGCAGGTCCAGCCGATGCGTCCAGACGACAGACCAGTCGAAGTTCATGACCGCCCCCTGTGCGCCAGGCGCTGGTACAGGCGATCGACGCCGCGCGTCACCGGGAACAGCAACACGAAGTAACCAATCATCACTGCGGTATAGACCTCGATGTTGCGATAACTCTGGCCGGCGACTGCTTCGGCCTTGTGCAGCAGTTCCGGTACCGCAATGACGGTCGCCACCGCGGTGTCCTTGATCGCCAGCGTCAGGATCGAGCCGAAGGCCGGCAACATCCGGATCGCCGCCTGCGGCAGGATCACCTTGCGCAACACTTGCGCCCGCGACAACCCAAGCGCCAGTCCGGCCCGCATCTGGCCCGGCCGGACCGACTCGATGCCGGCACGGATCACTTCGGAGGCATACGCGGCGATGTGCAACATCAACGCCGTGAGCGCCGCCCAGAACGGCGGGAACGTCACCCCCGCGAGGATGGGAAAGGCGAAATAGATCCACACCAGCACCACCAGCAAAGGCACCGCACGCATGGTGTCGACGTAAAAGATCAGCACGCGCGCCAGCCACGACGGCCCATACAGGCGCAACAATGCGATGGCCAGCCCTAGGACAATGCTGCCGACCGCGCTGGCAATGCTCAGCGCAACGGTGACGCCGAGTCCGTCCAAGAAAAAGCGCCAGTTCTCGCTCAGCGGCGCAAGATCGAAATCCATGTCTCCTCCTTTTGTTTTTGATGCTAGAACACAACCTGCACCTTCATCGCCCTGGTCCGGTCTGCCGCCAGATCGAACGCGTCATGGACGCGTGCAACCGGGACGGTCGCCGTCAACAGCGGGCTGACGTCGAGGACGCCGCGACCGAGGTAGTCGATTGCCCAGGCGTATTCGGCGATGAAGCGGAAGGAGCCGATCAGCGCCAGGCTCTTGACCATGACCTGGTTGAACGGGCAATCGGCGCTGTTGCCATTCAACGTGCCGACCTGGACGATGCGGCCCTGCGGGCGCGTGACGCGGATGCAGTTGTGCAAGCCGGCGTAACTGCCGGAGACCTCGAAGCAGGCGTCGATCTGGCCCTTGCCTAGGGCCAGGGCATCGAGCGCATCCGGATGGTCTGCGGCGTTGATGACGGAATCGGCGCCGACCCGCGTGCAGGCGGCCAGCGTCTGGTCGACAACGTCGACAGCGGTCACGTGGCGCGCACCCGCCAGTTTGGCCGCCATCACGATCAGCGCGCCGATCGGTCCGGCACCGACCACCATCACGCTCTGTCCGAGCAGATTGCCGGCCTGGCTGACGGCATGCAAGGCAACCGCCAGCGGTTCGGCAAAGGCCGCCGTCTCGAACGACAGCGTCTCCGGAATCGGAATGCACTGGCTTTGCTCGACCACCATGCCTTCGCGCATCGCACCCTGCATGTGCGGGAAACGACTGGCGCTGCCGATGAAGAACACGTTGTCGCAATGATTGGATGCGCCCATCCGGCAAAAGCGGCAGGCGCCGCAAATGCGTCCCGGATGTATCGCGATGCGGTCGCCCGGCTTGACCGTCGTGACCTGCGCGCCGACCTGCAAGACCTGGCCCGACGCTTCGTGCCCCGGCACCAAAGGTTCGCGGATCCTGAAATCGCCGACGGCGCCGTGCCGGCGATAGTGCAGGTCCGAACCGCAGATCCCCACCGCCTTTACGCCGACCAGCACCTGGGTCGCTTGCAATTGCTCAACGGGACGCTCCGCCAGGCGCAAGTCTCCCGCGCCGTGAATTTCACACACCAGCATGTCGTACTCCTTCAGGGGATTTATTTCATCGTGCGGCTGACACGCGCTTCTTCCGCGGCCAGCGCCGGCTCCATGCGCTTCTCCACCGCGCGCAGCCAATCCAGATAGGCCTGCTGGTTCTTGGCGACGCCCATGCCGGCGGGAATATTAAAGATCTTGCTGTCCTGGCAGTCGTTTTCGGAAGGGAACGCCGCCAATGCCTTGAGCTTCCTGCTCATGCCGGGCCACAGCATGCGATTGAGCGGCGCGACGTCGGAGCGGCCCGCCATGATTTCTTCGATAGGCGCCACCGAGCCCGAGTTGGCCACGCCGCGCAACCTGGCCTTGGGGAAGCGCTCCTTTACCAGCGGCTCTTCACCGGCACCGGTGAAATAGGCAATGGTGACCTCGGGCCGGTTGAAGTCGTCCAGCGAGCGTGCCTGCATGAACTTGGGATTGTCGGCACGGCCGATCATGCACACGCTGGTGCTGGAAAAAGTGACGAAGTCGATGATCTTGGCGCGCTCGGCGTTCTGGTTGAGCGGGCCGATCATGATGTCCATCTGGTTGGCCATCAGCGCCGGCACCTTGGTCTCGTGACTGACCAGCACCGGCTCCAGGCGCACGCCGAGCAGGCGGGCAAATTCCTTGCCGAGCATCCAGGAGGGGCCGCTCCACGGTTCACCATCGCCCTTGGTGTTTTGCACCAGCCAGGGGGGATTGTTGACCACCCCGGCGCGCAGGACGCCGGCCTTGCGTATGCCGTCGACGCGGGGGCTTGCGCCCGGCGCCGGCAACTGTTGCGCGACGGCATTGCCGATTGCGCCCGACAGCATCATCGCCACCGCGGCGGTGACGCCAAACCGGCCAAACCGGCCTACAGATTGCTGCATGTCATGTCTCCTCGTATCGGATATGGATGCCGCGAGTTGCCTGGCAGAACGGGTGAAGGTCTTGCAGGCTCTCGGGTTGTAAATTGGTCTATCCAATTCAATCTTGCGTCGATTTCAGCGTAGCCCCGCGCAAGATTTCGTGGCATGTTGTCATCCAGGCATGTTCGTGTCAATACGACAACTACTGCTAAAATCGTTTAAAAACATAAAATAGAAGAATAACTGTGCAGCCTTGATAACAATGCCCTCTCGATCTCGATTGGTTTGACCAATTTATCAAAATGCGGTCCGGTGTCGTGCCGGCACCGTCATCCGCCCGCCGCGATACGCGGCCTGTGCGCTTTCCTGCTGTCACCCTCAAGTACGGCATCGCAGCATCCGTTAATGTCAGGATGCGCAACGTATCGACCGGATATCTGCCTGTTCCTGCATGAAGAGCCAACAGCCACAAGCTGGAAACATGGCCGGAGGGGACAAGGTAAGCGGCGAACAGCGCCCAACCTCGAGGGAAGACAATGAAAAACCTGAAAATCGGCACGCGCCTGGGCATCGGTTTCGCCGCCATCCTGGTGCTGATGAGCATCATTACCGCCATCGGCGTCTGGCGCCTGCAATCGGTGGGCAACATGACCGACTACATGGTCCACAACGCGCTGGCCAAGGAGCGGCTGGTCAATGCGTTCTACAAGTCGATCGAACTCAACGTCGGCCGCATCGTCGCCGCCGCCAAGAACGCCGACCCGGTACAGCAGAAGTTCTACAAGGACCAGATCGTCGCCACCATTTCCAGGAACAACGACTACGTCAAACAGATGGAAGCCACCATCGTCGACGACCAGGGCAAGGCGCTGCTCACTGAGATCAACGATCGCCGCAAGGTGGTGATCGCCAACAACACCGAGGTCTTCAAGGAAAAGGACGCCGGCAACGAAGAAGGCGCGCGCAAGGTCGTGGAAGAAAAGTTGCTGCCCAACAGCAAGCTGTACCTGGCCTCGATCGAAAAACTGTCCAACCTGCAGAGCGAAGCCATCACCGCACTGACCAGCCAGGTCGATGACCTGTTCAAGACCGCGCGCCTGCTCATGATCGTGCTGGGCGGCATCGCGCTGGTGGCCGGCATCGGCCTGGCGGTATTCATCACACGCTCGATCACGCGGCCGCTGGTGACCGCGGTCGGCGTCGCCGGCCGGGTGGCCCAGGGCGACCTCGGCGCCGTCATCACGGTGGAATCGCGCGACGAAACCGGCCAGCTCATGGCGGCGCTCAAGGACATGAACGACAACCTGGTCAATATCGTCGGCCAGGTCCGCACCGGCACCGACACCATCGCCACCGCCTCGGCTGAAATCGCCAACGGCAACCTCGACCTGTCGTCACGCACCGAGCAGCAGGCCGGCTCGCTGGAAGAAACCGCCGCCGCCATGGAGCAGCTCACCTCCACCGTCAAGCAGAACGCCGAAAACGCCCGCCAAGCCAACCAGCTGGCGGTGTCGGCCTCCGAAGTCGCGACCCAGGGCGGCGCCGTGGTCGGCCAGGTGATCGACACCATGAGCGCCATCAACGAATCCTCCAGGCAGATCGTCGACATCATCAGCGTAATCGACGGGATTGCCTTCCAGACCAATATCCTGGCCTTGAACGCGGCGGTGGAAGCCGCACGCGCCGGCGAGCAGGGCCGCGGCTTTGCCGTAGTGGCCTCGGAAGTGCGCAGCCTGGCGCAACGTTCGGCCAGCGCGGCCAAGGAAATCAAGGAGCTCATCACCGCCTCGGTGGACAAGGTCGACAGCGGCAGCAAGCTGGTCGAAAACGCCGGCGCCACCATGTCCGAAGTGGTCGCCAGCGTGCGCCGCGTGACCGATATCGTCGGCGAAATCAGCGCCGCCAGCACGGAGCAGAGCACCGGCATCGAAGAGGTCAACCGCGCCATCGTACTGATGGACGAAAGCACCCAGCAGAACGCCGCGCTGGTCGAAGAAGCCGCCGCTGCGGCGCGCGCCATGCAGGACCAGGCGGCCAACCTGGCGCAGATCGTCGGCATCTTCAAGCTCAGGGCATAATCCGGCCCCGCCGGATTGCCTCCGCCAGCTGCGGGAATTGCATAACAACGCATTTCCTTCCCGCAGCCGCCGTCTCTCTCGCTACAATGTCTGCTCCCTGTTTTTGTGCAGACTTGAGCGGACCGTATGACCACCATCGAAGACATCCAGCGCGCCGCCGCGCGCCTGCAAGGCCAGATCCTCAATACGCCGTGTGTGGAATCGCGCACGCTGTCCGAGATCGTCGGCGCCCAGGTTTTCCTCAAATTCGAAAACCTCCAGTTCACCTCGTCCTTCAAGGAACGCGGCGCCTGCAACAAGCTGACCGACCTGGCCGCCAGCGGCGTGCGCGGCGTCATCGCCATGTCGGCCGGCAACCATGCGCAAGGCGTCGCCTATCACGCGCAGCGGCTGGGCCTGCACGCGCTGATCGTGATGCCGCGCTTTACGCCGGGCGTCAAGATCGAACGCACGCGCGGCTTCGGCGCCGAAGTGGTGCTGCATGGCGACACGCTGGAAGAAGCGCGCGCCCATGCCTTCGCGCTGGCGCAGGAACGCGGCCTGACCTTCGTCCATCCTTACGACGATGAAGCCATCATCGCCGGCCAAGGCACGGTCGCATTGGAAATGCTCGACGCCGTGCCCGACCTCGACACGCTGGTGGTGGCCATTGGCGGCGGCGGCCTGTTGGCCGGCATGGCGGTGGCGGCGCGCGCGCGCAAACCCGACATCGACATCGTCGGCGTGCAGGCCAAGCGCTTCCCGTCGATGATCAACGCGGTGCAGGGCACCACCCATGCGCTCGGCACCAGCACCATCGCCGAAGGCATCGCGGTGGCCACGCCCGGCGTGCTGACGCGCGAGATCATCGCGCGCGAAGTCAACGACCTGCTGCTGGTCGACGAGGGCGACATCGAACAAGCCGTGCTGATGCTGCTGGAAATCGAAAAGACCCTGGTAGAAGGCGCCGGCGCGGCCGGGCTGGCGGCGTTGATCCGCCATCCGGAACGCTTCCGCGGCAAGCGCGTGGGCATGGTGCTGTCGGGCGGCAATATCGATCCGTTGCTGTTGGCCGCGATCATCGAACGCGGCATGGTGCGCGCCGGCCGGCTGGCGCGCGTGCGCGTATCGGCACGCGACGTGCCGGGCGTGCTGGCGCGCATCACCGCCACCGTCGCCGAAGCCGGCGCCAACGTCGACGAAGTGCACCACCAGCGCGCCTTCACGATGCTGGCGGCACAGAACGTCGACATCGAACTGGTCCTGCAGACGCGCGGCCGCGAACACCTGGCGCTGGTGCTGAACGCGCTGCGCCAGGCCGGCTTCGAGGCCGAAGAACAACATTAAAAAAGCAAGAGAACAGGGGAGGAGCAATGGCGTTTTCGCTGGAGAATTTCGAATACCTGGCCTACTCGCGCCGGCACGAAGATGCCGCGCGCGAGCTGATGGCGCTGCTGTCGGCGCTGGACGCCAACTATGGCCTGCCGGGTGCAGATTTCACCGCCAGGCCGCTCTCCAGCGTGCAGGCCGACGAGCTCAATGACCACGTCGTCACGCGCATCGCGGCTGCGATTTCCTGCCTGTTCGCGGACAGCGAATTCCAGTTCTCCCAGCTCGGCTTCGGCCAGATGCTGGTGATGCATCGCTGGCTGTCCAGCCTGTTCGCCGCCAGCTCGTTCCGCAATGCGGACCACGTGGTGCGCGCCTGGAACATCCGCGGCAAGGGCAACCTGCGCGAAGTGGAAATCGGCAACCGCGACCTGATCAAGTTCTGCCTGCTGTATTCGCCGGAATCCGAAATCCCGATGGACCTCGACGCCTTCTGGGCGCACGACAAGACGCTGGTCGCCAGCCTCTGCCTGGCGCTGTTGTCGCCGCGCCTGCTGGCCACGCCGGTGGCCTACGAAAAGCGCGAGCAGATCCTGCCGTGGTTGTCGGCGCGACTGGAACAGATCGAGGACCTGGCGCAACTGCCGGCCGGCATCCTGCACGACGTCTACATGCATTGCAGCTACGCCCGCCGCGCCGACAAGCACGACATCAAGAAGCCGATCAATGCGCTGATCCGGCGCAGCATCGAACGCGCCGGCATCACTTCGCTGGATACTCCGGTCCAAACCGGCGGCCCAGGCGGCGACAATAAGCCCGTGCTGCTGGTCGTGGTGGAATGGTTCAGCTCGGCGCACTCGATCTACCGCACGCACTCGCGCACGCTGGAAGCGGCGCGCGAACTGTTCCACGTAGTCGGCGTCGGCTACGCCGGCACGGTCGATGACGCCGGCCGCGCGGTGTTCGATGAATTCGTCGAGATCACGCCGGGCGAGATCCTCGACCAGTTGAAACAAATCCGCGGCGTCGCGCAAGAGAAGGCCGCGCAGGTGTTCTACATGCCCAGCGTCGGCATGTTCGCGCTGACGATGTTCCTGTCCAACCTGCGCCTGGCGCCGGTGCAGGCGATGGCGCTCGGTCATCCGGCGACGTCGCACTCGCCCGAGATGGATTACGTCGTGGTCGAGGACGACTATGTCGGCGACCCGGCCTGCTTCAGCGAGCAGTTGCTGCGCCTGCCCAGCGACGGCATGCCGTATCGCGCCTCGGCGCATGCGAACCAACTCGATTTGCCAACGGAAATCCGCGAGACGCCCGACGTGGTGCAGATCGTGGTGGCGTCCACCACGATGAAGCTCAATCCCGATTTCCTGCGCGCCTGCCAAGCCATCCTGCGCGAGGCGAGCAGCAAGATCCACTTCCATTTCCTGATCGGGCAGGCCCAGGGCATGCTGATCTATCCGCAGGTCAAGCGCGTGATCGGGCAATTCCTCGGCGACGCCGCCACCGTGTATCCGCACCAGCATTACGGCGCCTACATGCAGGTGATCGCACGCTGCGACATGTTCATCAACCCCTTCCCGTTCGGCAACACCAACGGCATCATCGATACCGTCAGCGCCGGCCTGGTCGGTGTGTGCAAGACCGGACCCGAGGTGCACGAGCACATCGACGAAGGCTTGTTCGGACGCTTGAGATTCCCGCAATGGCTGGTCACGCCGACGGTCGACGAGTACGTCAAGGCCTCCGTGCGGCTGGCCGACGACCACGCACTGCGCAACCAGCTGCGGCGTGAGCTGACCGGCGTCGATGCGGTGCAAACCATCTTCAACGGCCGGCCGGAGATCATGGGACAAATGCTGCTGGAAACGCTGAAGTCGAAGGCGCCCTGAACGCAAGCAACGCCGGTGTGTACGACGAGGTGAAGGAAGATCTGGACGGCGCGAAAAGAATCAGTCGCGCTTTTCCGCTTCCCGGCGATTGCGCTTGCACAGGTACATGGCCTGATCGGCGCGTGCCAGCAGCGTAACGAAGTCGCAGGCTTCTCCCGGCTCCAGCGTCGCGATGCCGACGCTGACCGTGACATGGCAATGCGGCCACGACGCCGAGGCCAGCATCGCCTGAATCCGGTCCGCCACCAGTTGCGCGCCGCCTTGCGGCGTGTTCGGCAAGATCACCGAGAATTCGTCGCCGCCATAGCGCGCCACGAAATCGCTCGCGCGCAACGGCATGCGCAACAACTCGCACAACAGATTCAGGATGACGTCGCCGGCCGGATGCCCGTAGACGTCGTTGTATTGCTTGAACTTGTCGACATCGATCATCAGCAGCGACAAGGCCGAACCGCCACGCAGGTGGCGCGACCATTCTTCGTGCAGGCGGCGGTCGAAACCGCGGCGGTTGCCGACGCCGGTCAGGGGATCGGTGAGCGTCTGGCGCTGCAACTGCTGCATGTCGCGATGCATCTCCAGCTGATCCATGAACTGCTGCGCCAGCAAATGCAGGCCGTCGCGCTGATGCTGCGTCAGCCGGCGCGGCACGCGATCGAGCACGCACAGGGTGCCGACGAGTTCGCCGTGCTGATCGCTGAGCGGAATCGCCGCATAGAAGCGCACCTTGGGCTCCAGCTTCATCATGGCCAGTTCGGCGCACCGGCTGTCGGCATGCAGGTCGCCGATTTCGGTGATGCGGTCCGGGGTGGTGACGGCGGTCTCGCACAGGCTGTAATCAGCGGTGCTGCACACCACGCTCGACTGTCCTGCAAAACGCCACCATTGGCGGCGATGATCGACGCCGCTGTCGAGTGCGACAGCGGCTGTGAGCGACAAGGCGCCGCGTTCCGAGCAATCGAATTCGCCTTGCAGTTGCGAGACCATGGCAATGGGCGCATCGCACAGCAGCCCGGCCAGCGAGGTAACGTTCCACAGCAGGCGGCCCAGGCGTTCGTCGGGTTCGCTCATGGGATGACCCGGCAGGCGTAGCGACACGGTCGCTCCTGCACCGCCGCCCAGGCCGATGCCGAAACCGTGTTTATCGCTGACGTCCGTCCGCAAAGCTGCCATCGCCGCCGTTTCCTGTTCTTGTATAGCCGCTGAGATACCGCCCCTGATCAGAGAATGTAAAGCGATCCGGCGCAACTGTACATCCCCCAAACGCGCTACAGACAGGTTTTATGGGATAGGCTGAATAAAAACACAACGCCGCGTGCCCCGACCGTGACAAGATCGACAACTATCGTGGCGATTCCGACAACAATGTTGACGTGAAGCCGCCTCCAGTCAGGTTTTCAGGCTTTCCGGTAAAAGCCCTGATCAGCCCGGATACCGAGATTGACCGTCATTTTTTTCGGATCGAAACCGTCTTCGGCGAAGCGTTTTTGCACGTGCGCCACGGCCGCCGTCATCGCATCGATATCCGCCCATTCGAGGAAGGTCACGACGTTGAACTCACCGTCGCCGCCGATCTGCGCGAGGATATGACGCTGTAACGATCCGGGCAGATCGACCAGGATCGCATGCACGTAATGCAGTCGTGCGATGAAGGTCTCCAGCGCTGCAGCGGGAACGATGAATTTGTCGACGCGAAAGACGGCAGCGGATGCAGACGAGGTGGAAGGAGTGGAAGGAGTGGAAGGAGTGGAGGATGCAGGCAATTCAGGCAAAGCAGAAGACGGCATGTTTGCGGCGGACATATGGATTTCTCCCTTAGAATGATGATCCGTTTGCAGTCTAAAACCTCAAGCAAAGTTGAGGTCAAGGAGAACTTCATGATCCCGTTGTCGGCACTCGAGCAGGCCGGTATTGCGCCCATGCTGTCGGTCGGCGATGTCGCCAGGCGCAGTGGCGTTGCGGTCTCGACGCTGCACTTCTATGAGTCCAAGGGGCTGATCACCAGCACCCGCACCGACGGCAACCAGCGACGCTACCCGCGCGAGGTGCTGCGCCGTATCGCCTTCATCCGCGTGGCGCAGCGCGTCGGCATCGGACTGGCCGAGATCGACGCCGCGCTCGCCACGCTGCCGGCCACGGCGGCGCCCAGCCGCAGCGATTGGGAGCGCCTGTCCGCCGGCTGGCGCGCCGAACTCGACGAGCGCATGGCGCAGCTGAGGAAATTGCGCGACACGCTGGACGACTGCATCGGCTGCGGCTGCCTGTCCATCGACCGCTGCCGCCTGCGCAATCCGCTCGACAAACTGGCGGCGCAGGGTGCGGGACCGCGGCGTTTGCTGGTCAAACAGAAGGAATCGAAGAGCGGCAAATGATTTTTGCCTGGCAACTCATCGTGCAATCCGCTCAGGCAACAAGATTATTTCGCCGTTCTCACAATATCCGCCGCTGTGATCCGTCTTCACGGCATGGAACCGACGATGGCTCAAAACAATAAACACATCACCGACACCGTCTTGCGCGAGCGAACGCGGCTGCGTAACTTCATTCGCACGCGGGTGCCCGATCCGGGCGAGGCGGAGGACATCCTGCAGGATGTGTTTTACGAACTGGTGGAAGCCTGTCGCCTGCCCGAACCGATCGAGCAGGTCGGCGCCTGGATGTTCCGGGTGGCGCGCAACCGTATCGTCGACCGTTTTCGCAAGAAGAAGGAACAGGCGTTGCCGGAAGCTTCCGACGAGGCCGACGACGACGGCTGGCTGGAAGACATGCTGCCGGACACCGACGCCGGCCCCGAGGCTGCCTACGCACGCTCGATGCTGCTGGCGGAGCTGCAGGATGCACTGGAAGAATTGCCGCCCGAACAGCGCGACGTCTTCATCGCACACGAACTGGAGCGGCGCAGCTTCAAGGAGCTGGCCGCCGAAAGCGGCGTGAGCATCAACACCTTGCTGGCGCGCAAACGCTACGCAGTGCTGCATCTGCGGTCGCGCCTGCAAACCCTATACGACGAATTCAACAACTGAACTGCGACTGAACTGCGTTGAATTCCACTTTTAATCTATCGCATCTGTAACGGAGGAAAAAATGAACGGCCCAATGAACTGCAAACGAAAATTCTGGAAGATCCTGGTCTTCATCATCGCCGGCGTCGCCGCACTCGGCTTTGTCGTCATGTCGCTGTGGAACTGGCTGATGCCGTCCCTGTTCAGCGGCGCGCAACAGATCGATTATTTGCATGCCTTGGGATTGTTCGTGCTGTGCAAGATCCTGTTCGGCGGCTTCCGCGGACGCGGCTGCCACCATCATCACCGCCAGCGCTGGGAACAGATGAGCGATGAAGAACGCGAGAAATTCAAGCAAGGCATGCGTGGAATGCGCGGCTGGCGCGAGCGCTGGAGTCGTGGTGAGCGCAACGACATCGCTGATGCCAAAGACCCGACTAGCGGCGCCTGAAGCCGGCACTGATCAACAATGAAACAAACTTTGAAGCGAACTTTGCAGCATCAGCAGCCGCGCACGCACCCTGCCGCCGGCTGCAAACAAGCCCCGGGCGTCATCGCCCCGGCGGTCAATCTGAAACGTTGCGAAGGGAAGGGCGATTGCCTGGTGGTGTGCCCGGAAGACGTTTTTGAAATCCGCCGCATCGACGACGCCGACTATCAGTCTCTGGGCCTGCTCAACAAATTCAAACTGCGCGTGCACGGCATGCACGTCGCCTACACACCCAACGCCGACGCCTGCCGCGCCTGCGGCCTGTGCGTCACGGCTTGTCCGGAACACGCGATCACGCTGTTGCGCGCTGTCTGACTCAGACGGCTCATGAGTCAGACAGCCGCAGGCATGGCGGCAAGTCGGCGCGATTGCGTGGCAATGCCGTCAAAAATAGCATCAGCAAGCTTTGCAGGAAAATCCTTCGGCAGCTGTTTGCCGACTGCGTTGATTACTGCATCGGTTGCGGCGATCACTTCTTCAATAATTTCTTCCACCCATGCGCCACCTAGTCCGACCTGGGCCGCCTGCGCGCTCCAATGCCGACGCTGTATCCGGCCGATCAAATAGTAGTTGGCACCGCCGCGTATGGCCATTGCCAGTTTCAATCGTTGCGCGGCAATCTGATTTGGCCCCGGACCCGTGATCGGATGTGCGGAGAGAACGTCATATAGAGGTGTGGCGCGATAGCTGCCGCCTGCCAGATGCGCGATGCTGAAATTCTTTGCGTGCCCGTCGGTCGCCGCCAGCAGCCAGAACACGATTTGTGTTTTCAGGAAGTTGAGTTTGTCTTGCGCAGCCTTGTCGGAACCATTCAACACCTGCATGACGTCAGCGATACCGGGACCGCCGTCCGCCTGGTATTTTTGCAAGGAAGGCGTTCCCGTCGCCTGACACATATCTTCTTGCGGCAAACGAATGATCCAGCTGCCGTCGGCGGATGGCTTGCGGTCGAAGCGTTCCACGATCAGCGCCTTCTGATCTTCGAAGCTGCCGATGTCGCAGTGCGCGATCGGCAACCCGTAAGCTTCCATCAACTTTGAACACAGCCATTCGTTTTCAACCGAACCCTGCATGTCGGCGCGCCGGTTGCCGACCAGGCCCAGCGGTAGTTTGAATATATGCGTGGTCGGTGTACTGCCCTCAGGCAAATGCCATCTGCCGTCATGGAAGAGCAACGCCGTCTTTTCTTGTGCGCCGGCGATCGACAGACGCAGATCGTCGTGCGCATCGGCCTGTCCCAATGGTGCCGTGCTCGTGGTGTTGCGCAAAAGTCGGGCGATCTCTTTTTCGTCAAGCGGGCGGCCCGAGATGGAGAACAAGTCGGCCGGTTCTTCGTCCTGAGGCAAAAGCTGAATGGCGCCGACGCAGTCGCGGCCCAGCTCTGCCAGCAGGGAGAAGGGATCGGTACTCTCTGTGTGATGGCGCTGCGCCAGACGACGGCGAATCGCGTCGTTGTCCGGCAAAAGATTGTCGAAGAACGAGGATACGATCGCGCCGCGATACGTCCGGTTGTCCGGCGTGAACGGCAGAGATAGCGACAAAGGACGCCCCTCCTCCTGATTCAGCCAATCAGGGAAATAGGTGAGCTGTTCCTCGTTCCGGATCTTGTCCCACGCAGCGACAGGACTGCCATTCATCCAGACATGCAGTCTTTGCGTCAACGGACGGCGGCCCATGGCTACCAGACCTCTTTTTTGTTGGTCGGCGGCGTGACCCGACGTGGAGATTTCAATTCTTTTGTTTTTGCCCTGAGCGCCGGTTTGCTTTTTGCGACAACGACAGATGTTGCGAGAGGCCGACGACGCGACGTGTCAGCCTCTGCAGCAGCAGATTCCCCCGAACTCAAGGTGATTTCCACGTTCAGGATGCTGAACACGGCGTAAAGACGCTCCAAGCTGGCCGATCCGGGATTGGCTTCAATTTTGGCGTAGCTTTGTTGAGAGACTCCCAACCGCTCCGCCACGGCAGCTTGCGTCAATCCAGCCGCCTTGCGGAAGCCCTGCAGAATCGGGCGTAGTTGGCTGAGCGTCTTGATGGGATAGAGCATACGAATCTCCAGGAACAGGAGATTCATCTTACACCCTATAAGTTGTAATACGCAAATACAATTCACAGGTTGTATTTCAATAAAACAACTTGCAAGTTGTTTATAGCTTTTACTCCCGGTCGGTCCTACTTGTTGCCCACCGATATCTGCGGCTCATCCTTGTGCTTCTTGTCAGCCGCCGTCTTGTCGTGATGCGGCGGCTTGCTGTGGTCGAGTTTGGACTCCGTGGAATCCTCGTATTCACGGTCGGGGTTGACCGGCTCATCAGCGTTATTGGTGGATTGCGGCAGATGCAGGGTGGGGCGGTTGGGCATGGCGGTTCCTTTTTTGCGTCGAAACGCGTATTGAGGGCTACTGGGCCGGCTGGCCGTTGGATGCGGTGAGGCCGCCATCCACCGGCAGGTTGACCCCGGTGACGAAGCGAGCATCCTCGCTGGCGAGGAAGGCGATCACCGAGGCGATTTCTTCCGGCTGGGCGCCGCGGCCGAGCGGGATGCGCTCGGCGAATTTCGCCATCAGCTCCTTGTCGTCCACCATGTCGGCAGTCATGGCGGTATAGGTGAACGAAGGACAGACCGAGTTGACCCGGATGCCTTGCCTGGCGAAGTCCAGCGCCAGCACGCGGGTGAGATTGACCACCGCACCCTTGGAGGTGTCGTAGGCGCTCATGCCCCAATCGCCGCCCAGGCCGGAGACCGAGGCGACGTTGACGATGCTGCCCTTGGTCTTGGCCAGGTGCGGGATCGCTTCGCGCGCACCGAAGAACACGCTGTCGACATTGTTCGCCAGCACGCGATGCCAGTCGTCGACGCTGACTTCCAGCACATTGCCCGGCACATGGATGCCGGCGTCATTGACCAGCACGTCGAGCTTGCCGAATTTTTCAATCGCGAAATCGATCAGGTCGCGCACCTGTTCCTGCGCGGAGACGTCGGTCAGGCGCGCGGCGGTACGGTCGGCCGGCAGCTCTTCGAGCGTCTCCTGCAGTTTTTCATGCTGGCGGTCGGCCAGCACGACCTTGGCGCCTTCCTTGGAAAAGCGATGCGCGGTCGCCTTGCCCATGCCGGATGCGGCGCCGGTGACGATGACGACCTTGTCTTCAAAACGATTCATGGCGGTCTCCAATGTGAAATTTCCCTGGAGACGCAGATGCGCCTTGCCACCGGAGGTAACGCGGCGGGCGGGGAAATGGTGAGGGGATGGCTATTACTGTAGTCAGGCGCGCCGCCGCTGGACATCGGACAGTGCCGCAAGCTGCTGTAGGAGAGAAGAGAAGGCGGCAAGAAGCAAGCGGCGCACACAACAAAACGGCGACCCGCAGGCCGCCGTTTGCATCCGTGCTATTGCTTCAGCGGCAAGGCGCCAGCCTACCAGCCGTTTTGCGCCGCCGCCTTGCGATACGCTAGGCCCGCCAGCGCCACGTCTTCCAGGCCGATGCCAATGGCCTTGTAGATCACGATATCGTCGTCCTTGCCGTCTTTGCCTTCCTGACGCTTGTAGCCGATGCTGCCGTCCACGGCCTGGCCCAGCTCCCACACATTGGCCCAGTCGAAGGTGCCCGGCGCGCATTGCACCAGGTCGCCCGCTTCGATTTGCGCCTGCGGTTTCCACTCGACCACCAGCGCGGCGGCGCGCTTGATGGCGAGGTCGTCCAGCTCGCGCACGGTGGCCTTACTGGCGCCGACGGCGGCGACGAACGCGCCCGGCTTGATCAGGTCGCCCGAGAACAACGGCGTGGTCGCACGCGTGACGGTCACCAGCACGTCGGCCTGGCGCACGGCGTCGTCGATCTCCACCACGCGCGCCGACACGCCGTAGGTCGTGGCGACTTCGTCCGCCAGTTCTTGCTGGCCGGAGATGCCGGCAATCAGGATTTCCTTGAACTTGCGCACCTGCAGCAGCGCCGGGATGTGGGAACGCGCCTGCACGCCGGTGCCGATGATGGCCAGCGTCTCAACGTCCTTGCGCGCCAGCGCATCGCAGGCCACGGCAGTCGCCGCAGCGGTGCGCAGGCCGGTCATGGTGTCGCCTTCGATAGTCGCCAGCGGCGCGCCGGTCTCGGTCGAGAACAGCGTGATCACGAACTTGAACGCGCCCTTGATCGTCGTGTAGACCTTGGCGCCGGCGATACCCGCATCGGGAATCACCGCGCCCATCATCGACAGCATCACGCCGTTGGATGCGCTGGTGCGCACGCGCGCCTGCTGCGCGCCGCTGCCGGCTGCGGCGAAGGCTTCGCGCATGGCTTGCACGGCGTCGGCGGTGGTGACGAGTTCGCTGACTTGCTGGTTGGTGATGAGCTTCACGGTGGTCCTCTTCTAAACGT